>SDBT01017734.1_pt1 | contig 11227 bp, 9 predicted proteins | sample 2277101 | NCBI WGS metagenome assembly SDBT01 (sample SAMN10404973, study PRJNA504765) | marine sediment metagenome | isolation source: marine sediment core GS10_PC15, 103 cmbsf | place: Arctic Ocean: Southern Knipovich Ridge | collected 2010 | reverse complement strand
GGCCCGGGCACTTCGATGAGGTGCTCTCGTGGCTCAAGGATTCCGATATATGCGATGTCCATTTCCATGACGAACTCGGTAGGATAGTAGTGACCATCGAAGGGGTAAACATCAACGAGGAGATGGAGAGGATGAAGACCCTCTCCCAGGCCCCCAACGTGCTTTCCGCGGAGATGGCCTACGCCTACAGCGAGGACGAACTTGCCGAGGCAAAGGATAAGTTTGAGAAGATCGATAACCCCGTGCCAGAGGAACTAAGAGAAGAAGGCGAGACGCGTTAGTGAATCAAAAGTTACTCACTTAAAAGCAAAGGGGCCGCGGATTTAGCCATAACCCGCCAGAGCGGCTCTCCTCTTTGCTCCGACTTGATTAGATGAGTCCTGCTCACTCCTCAATGTGGGCAGTTCTTTGTTTGCCTGAAACCGTATTTTGCCCTATGGATCGCACATTGAAGTCGAATGTGGAAATGATGCACGGATGCATGGTGTACCTGCACGGATGCGGGTATCCGGACTTGAAACCGTCTGGATTCGTGTTTCAAGTCAGCACCGTTCTACTTACCAAAGGGGCATACCGGGTACTGACAATTATCACATTCAAGACAGAGTCCGCCATGTCCCATCTCGGCAATATCCCTTCTTGTCAGGCGCTCGCCAGCCAGGATCCTTGGCATGACAAGGTCTAAAACTGTAATACTGTGATACATGCCACAGGCCGGGATGCCAAGTACAGGCACCTCCCCAATAAACCCAAGCAGGAACATAGCCCCCGGCAAAACGGCTGCGCCATAGATGAGGTCTTCGGCGCCAAGGCTCCTTATGGCAAAGCGTGTCACATCGTCAGGGTCAACAGACATCCCGCCAGTTGTTATAAGCATGTCCGCCCCTGCGCCAAGCAACTCTTCAAGCCTTTGAGTTATGAATGATTTATCATCCGGCGCATAGTAGGTCCCTATTATCTCTCCGCCATAGTCCTGAACCTTCCTGCTGATTATTGGCTTGAAGGCATCCTTGATAGTCCCCTCGTAAACCTCATTGCCGGTAATAACCACCCCAACCCTGGGCTTTCTTAGCTGTTTGACACTGAAGACCCCTTCAAAGAGGTCCTCCGACGCGATCTCAACGGCCTTCTCTACGACATCCCGTTTTACAACGAGAGGGATAGCCCTTACGCCACCGAGCACCCTGCCCTCCTTAACAACAGTGTTATCATGCAGGCTGGCACACATTACCTCCCCCAGCATATTGAACCTGAGCAGCTTATCCCTGTTAACCTTCAGCAAACCGTCATGTTTTGCCACCAGGTTGATCTTTCCTTCATTAGGCTCGTCCTGTATAGCCACACCATCGCCCATAAGCGCATTTGAAAGCGCAAAGGCCGCGTCGTTCTCATGCATCTCGTCCTCAGCCATCTTCATAACAAACAGGTGCTCTTTGCCGAGCTGCTTAAGATGAGAAATATCCTCATCCCTGACGATATGCCCCTTCCTGAATGCCCTGCCCTTGAACTCACCTTGTCTTATCTCAGTGATATCGTGGGCCAGTACCGAGCCCACAGCCTCGGCAACGGCTATAGTCTTAAGCCCATTGCCCCATGAGGTGCTTTTATTTTCAGTATCACACATGATTTCCTCTCATACCTTTTTCCAGTATTTATATTCCCCTACAGCCCCTGTTTTTGTATTCATGCCGTGTGTTTTTGATTTCCACATACTTTGTCACCCCGACTTTACACCGGCGCTCATTACAACAAGGCCGTCGAAAGCCTTAGAGAATTGTTCGTCAACGATCTCCCTTATACCCTCTTCCATTTTTTCGTACCTCTGAATAAAATCTCTGCCCTCGGTGGTCAGGACCGAGCCGCCGCCATTTCTTCCACCAGTCTGGCTCTCAACCAGTCTTATGCCCAACCTCTCCTCCATGGCAGCTATGTAGCCCCACGCCTTGCGATAGGAGATGTTTATATCCCTTGCAGCCTGATTAATTGAACCATGCCTGTCAATTGCCTCCAGAAGAAAGCGCCGCCCCCTGCCAAATACAGGTTCACCGTTAACCTCTATCCACAACTTTGATCTAACTTGCATAAAATGCCCTCCCGTCGCTTTATCAGAATCAAAGAAACGTTTCTTAAACCGTTGCGACTAAACTGCATAACGGAATACATAAAAAAATTATTCCCTTGTAGTTATAGTAACCCTTTCAAGCCAGACAACACCTTTTATTGACGACAGCATTCCTCTTACTGTGCTTACCATCATTAGCCGTTTGGACTCTTCTTTTATCTCTATATTCGTATCATCCGAGTACAGGGTCATCTCGTTGACGTCAATATTGAACCCCACATCATTACTTCTGCTGCCAAGGGATAGTGCCATACCCCTCAACACATTGCCGAGAAATGCCTGCGTAAAGTCATTCAACGGAATGACTATGTCGTTAACCATAAGTGTTGTTTTCAATTCCGTAATACCTTCCATTGGCACAGGCTCTGCACAGGTGTTGACCATTTTTCGTAACTTCCCTTTTGTCCTGTACATACTCATCGCACATTGTGCATCTGATCCTTCCATGGGGCCTTCCCGGCATGTCCTCAGGCGCAATACTAACGGTTACGTTATTCATGAGGAAAAGCTCCTCATCAGGCATAACTTTGTATGCCTCCAACTGGCACTGGTGCTTGTCCTTGATCTCAGGGAAATAATCCTTTGCCTTATCCCTGGCCTCTTCCCTTGCAAAAACCCTCACTGCCCTGTCTGTACTTAGATTGACGAATGTAGCAGCCATTTTGCCGTAATCCATAAACCTCATGGACCTCTTTCCAAGGCTACAGCCTGTGACCGATTGAAGGGCATCGGTTGCGCACCTGTCAATCTCAACAAAGAGGTAAAGTTTTTTTCTGTCTGCTCCCCTTGGATCCCTGATCCCCACACGATCAAGACCATTCATGGCCATTCTCACACCGAGCACTTGGCCAGGGCAGATATGACCGTGAATCTTCACGGATTCCTTTAACAACGAATCAAAATCAAAGGACATCCCATTCACGGTCATATCTCCTTACCCTTAAAAGCCGGCCTAAGCCGAGGCCATTGCGTCTTTAATGTATGTGTCTAAACTATCCTTTTCAAGCTCGATGAAGCTTCTGGTGACCTTTGCCATTTCACTGTAAAAGGTCATCTCGGCCTCATCCTCAATCTTGCTGCAAAACTTTGGGACCCATTTAATCAAATGGTCTTCCACAAACATACGCTCAGCCTTGAGGCAGTATAGGGCCTCTTCCTTTTTTCCTTCGCCCCATGCCTGATGTTCGCGCTCAATGAGCTTCTGCATCATCTCCATCTCCACGCTGATATGGTCAGGAATGCTCGTGTCGTCTTCCTTGTACTTGAGACCTAATGTCTCAACAAACTTCTTCACATCAACAGTGGAATTCCCCCAAAGCGCCCCCCACTTGCCATCTTTCCTTTCATGATGGACTGACTCGTGAGGTGAGATATGCTTGCCTGGACCGAGGAAAAGACGCGTGTACTCGATTGCAAGGTCTTCAAGCAACTCCTCCTCGGCTTGCGTATAAAACTCATCACCAAGGTTAACCCCGAGGTCGGAAAGGACCTGCTTAAAAGCAGGGTCCTTGATCCGATCCACCAGGGCGGGAGTCAGTTCTTTCCTAAAGACCATTGCCAGAAAACCAAACACAGAGCTACGCTGCCCGGCCAGTTCTGTCATGTCAATAGTCATTTGCAGACTCCCTTCGTTTTCATGTTATACCGCTACGTCTTTGACACTCTGACAACCGTATCCATCCACCTCTGCTGCCCGTTGATGGGGTCCGGCGTGTTAGGGATCGCCCAGTTGGGGTGAGAGCCGTGTCTGGACCAGAACATGTTCTTGAGGTCCGGATCGTTGTCGTGCGAACCACCAGCACCAGGTGCCTTTTTACCTGAAGCGTACCTGCCGTAAGCCCAGTGCCCCAAGTGGTGGGATACTGCGACGACGCCTGGTGTGATCTTGTCCGTCACATTGGCCCTTATCTCAAAGGCCCCTGCATCGGAGGTAATCTTGATAGTGTCGTCGGTCTTGATCCCTCTTGCTTTGGCGGTCTTCGGGTTTATCCAGGCTTTGTTCTCGTGGTAGATCTCAGTCAGCCACTTGCAGTTTTGAGTACGCGAATGGGTTTGAACGCTGACCTTGAAGGTGGTCAGGATCAGGTCCTTCGAGCCCATGCTCTTGTGCTCCGGCGCCACCATGTAGGTAGGCATCGGCGGCCAACCAGCCTTCTCCATGAGGATGGAGTACAGCTCCATGTAGCCGGACTTGTTCACTGCGTCTGGCTTGAACACCTGATAGACCTTGTTGCCTATCTTCTGGCCAACGTAATTCTTGTACGACTTCTTGGCCCATGTGTAGCCCTTCTTCTTTTCTTTATCGTTCTTGGGCTTCCAGTACACGCCCGTCTCTTCGTCATACGTCGCGCCGCTGACGTCTTTGATCTCGTTCTTGTAACTGTAGAATTTGCCCTTGCCGCCGGGGTTCCATACGCCGTGCTTTTTCATGTACGCAAACCCGCCTGCTTCCTTGACACCAGGTGTCATGTCACAGGACTTCTGGACAAACTCCTCTTTGCTGCTCACGCCCAGCGGGAAGCCCATGCGATCGGCAAGCTCACAGCAGACGTCGGCGAAGTCACGCACCTCGCCAAGAGGTTTTACCATTGGCTGGCGGATGGACCACTCGCCTATCTGGTTCGGGTCTACCATGTCTTCCCAATCCCAGCGTTCCAGATAAGTGGCATCCGGCAGAATCAGGTCGGCAAACACGGCCGAATCGCCATAGAAGGGATCCACCGCAACCGTGTACGGGAGCAGCTTCTCGTCCTTCAGGATGTCGATGTTCTCCTGGACATCACCATTGGCGTAAGCCGGTGTGTAGCAATACCAAAGGTATACGTCCGGCCTTCCGTTCCTGCCGTCCTTGATCATCTTAAGGGTCTGGTGGCTCATGTGGTGAGTCGGGAACGAGGCATGCCCCGGGTGGCCCTTAGGGAACCCGTCGTTGATGTTCAGGCCCGCTGATTTTGGGGCCTTGGGGCCGTGCGGGTACTTCCATCCGGCGCCAACTGCCTTGCATCTGCCGCCCGGGTTGTCAACGTTACCCGTTATGGAAGCAAGCATCTGCGCTGCGCGCTCTGTCTCGTTACCGTTGTAGTGGGCAACTGCGCCCCTGTAGGTAATGAGGCATGCGGGCTTGGCATGCTCGAATTCCTTGGCCAGCGCCTCAATCTTTGAGGCTGACACTCCGCTTATGCCTTCGGCCCACTTGGGCGTGTACTTTGCGCAATGCTTCTTGAGCGCGGCAATCTTCGTCTTGACCGAGTCGGCATGGTTCTTGGTGGCCTTGACGAACTTCATGAACTTCTCGCCCTCGCCCTTGTACCATCCCTTGTTGAGGATGACGTTGCACATGGCAAGGATAACAGCCTGGTCGGTGCCCGGCTTGATGGGTATCCACTCATCCGACTTGGCCGCGGTGTTCGACAGGCGCACGTCAAAGGTAACCAACCTGACTCCGCGGTCCACCTGGGCGCGCGAGATCCTGTGAGCTACCGGCATATGGTTCGTATGGGTCTCGAGGATGTTGCTGCCGAAGTTCAGCATGAAATTTGTATTGTCGATGTCCCAGTTGTCAAAATGGCCGCCCCAGGTAAGTTCCTGTGATGACCACTTGCCGCCCTCGCATATGGAGGTATGGTTACCGATGGTCTTGGTCCCATAGGCGTTAAGGAACAGGCTCTTTATGTGCTTGCTTGCACTGGCCTTCATCCTTCCATAATGGAAAGCGAACTGCTCGGGTTTGCCGGCCTTGCGCAGGGGCTCTATCTTGCCCACGAGCTCAGTAAGGGCCGCGTCCCATGAGATCCTCTTCCACTTGCCGCTTCCCCTTTTACCAACGCGCTTCATGGGGTGCAGGATCCTGTCAGGGTCATAGACGTGGTTTACACCAGCCTGGCCCTTTGAACAGATGAAACCCTCAGTCCTGATGGACTTAGGATGTCCCTCAAGTTTCACGAGCTTGCCGTCTTCCACAAACCCTATCATGGGGTCGCGGGTAACGCAGGACCAGCAGGTCGAGGGGATCGCCTTCCGCTCCTTCTTGGTGGTAGGAGAGAAGTCCCTTCCGGTCTGTGTCATTATGTCTCCGGCAAGGGCTTCATTTTCGAACCCTCCGCCAGCCACAACGACAGCGCCACTTGCAGCGGCAAGTTTTAAAAAGTTCCGCCTTGTTAAGCGTGCCATAATCTAAAACCTCCTTGGCTTATTATTATTAAACTCCCGTTCCCAGTCATGTCCCGCTTAAACAATGTTATCCCGGAACTCTGCCGCCTTCTTCTTCTCGTCCTTGTAGTCGAACTTGTAGTTCCCCAAGGTGCCTCTGTGGTCGATGTAGAAGGTGTGCGGATCTGTCTTCTCCTGTGACAGAAGAGTGTTCTTCGTGCCCAGGTTGTGCTTCTTTATAAGCTTTGCCACTGCGCTGCTTGAGTCGTTCATGTCCCCGAACGTCCTGGCATACTGCGGGCAGGACTGGGTGCATGAGGGCTCGATGCCGTTGTCGACCCTGTGGGCACAGTAGGTGCACTTGCCTATGCCGAGGTCGTTCTCCCTGTTTGGCTTGTCAAGTTTTGCATTGGGATTAATGTACCTGACTCCGTACGGGCAGGCCTTGATGCACTTGTAGCATCCAATGCAGAGCTTGTTGTCATACAGGATCATCCCGTCAGGGCGTTTGTAAGTTGCGCCCGTCCTGTAGCTAACACCGTCCTGCTTTGCCCTTTTGCCGCTCTTTGCTTCCGGGCATTTTTCCACGCACGGCGGAACTTTTTTACTTTTTTCACCCGCGCAGTGGTTGCACAGCCTGGCGATAAAGCTCTTCTTTGTGTTGGGATAAGATCCCGAATCTACTTCTTTGATTACAGCATTCCACCTGCCAAGGGCAACATCGTTCTCAGACTTGCACGCTATCGTGCATGTCCTGCAACCAACGCATTTGCGCAGGTCAATAACCATTGCCCAACGTTTTTTGGCCTTGGCAGCAGAAGCTGTTCCCGGCGAAAGAACACCAACTGCCGCAACGCCCAGAATTGCTGCCCCAGCTCCCTTTAGCGCATCTCGCCTGGAGCTTCCCTCGTTTTCACTCATTTTGCTACCTCCTCCGTGGTTATTAATAACAAACCCATCAAACTGCCTCCTTTCACTCACCTAGTTCGTCCAGAATCCCTTCAAAATAACCGAAGCCGGCGTCAATGATCGTGACGGCATACTTCTTGTTGTGGACACCGTTGCCGTACCGAACTATGTTCACAACGTCCTGCCCCTCTTTCAACAATGCCTCGGCCTTTTGAACCTTAGAACTATTCCCCTTCTTCTTTGCTGCCTCTATGGCTGCAATGGCCTCTTTTTCAACCTCGGCCAGATCATCAAGCTCCGTCTTTATCTTTTCCTTCCATTCCTTGAGCATCGCCTCGTGGCGTTTGGTATGGCAGCTTACACAAGCATCATGTGAAGCGACCTTTACATCCTCCCCCTTCTTGTGGCCTTTCTTCACATGGCAGCCCAAGCAGTTGGTAGTCACACCTGACATTAATGCAGGGGTGTTAGGGATATCACCAAAGCCCTTGCCGATCAGAAGTGCTTTCTGATATATGTGATGATCAGGGTGGCAGGCCTGGCAGTTGGTCCTGGAATCATCCAGGAAAGCCGTAGCGTTCTTTGGCTTCTTATGCTCAATGGGCGTATGACAACTCAGGCACCTGGCAGTCTGGTCGGCAACATGCTTCTCGTGCATCAGTTCCTGGTTATCAGCCTTACTCATTACTGATTTGACGTTATCGTGGCACTCAAGGCACTTTTCAGGCTCTGTGGCCCCATTGCCCTTAACAAGATGAAGGTGGCAGCTGGCACAAGGCACTTTTGCCTCCTCCAGGGTCTTGTGGGTGATTGGTTTCTTATCAGGGTCTACGGGTTCGCCTTCCTTCTTCTGCTTCTGAAGCGGCTTTGTCGGTACCTTATGGCATATTTCGCACTTGGACAGCTTCTCATTCATATTCTTGACACTGGCGAAATGGCACAGGTTACAGTCCTGCCTGGATGTCTCAAAATGCTTCTTGTCAGTTGTCTGCTTATGACAGGTGGTACAATGCATCACGTCGCCCTTGACCCATTTCTTTTTATCAAAATGCGCTTTATGGGTGAAGATCACCTTTTTCTTCGCAAGCGGTATCTTCTTGTCCATGTAATTGTCTTTGGGGCTTCCATGGCACTTCTTGGTGGTGCAGTTTCTGTCGTCCACCCTGGGACGCCTCTGTACAGTTGATTTGTCCATGTTCAGGATGGTCACAAGCCTTGAGAGCACCTCCAACTCGGTCTGCATGTACTCCATGTCCGATCTCAGCCTCTTTGCAGCGGCCTTGTCACCGGGAATCCTTTTGTGCCCCGGAATAGTCTTTTCTAATTCTTCCGGAGGATAGTGGCATTGAATACAGGGGACATCCTTGTGCTTTCCTTCTTTCCAGGATGCATGTGCCTTCTTTATGACCTTTGGATATGACAGGATATGACAGTATCCGCAGAAGAACTCAGTGCTCTCAGTGGGATTATCCCTAAGGAAACGTATCTCTGCTGATGAATCAACCGCAGCCGTCGACAGTATGAATACGGCCACAATGAATGTCAAAAGCATATTCTTCATATTCCACTTGCCTCTCATCGGTTTATTTATTGCGCGAGAAGGACAACTCTCCAGACCTTCCCTCTCTGCACCTGTTAGTGTTCCGCATTCATCCCTCCGCATGACTAACGGCTCCTATGCGCTGAGAATGGCTTTGGCATATCCTTCTTCTTAGCAGCATCCAGGAACTCCACAAGGTTTATCAACGGGGTATTCTTGTGATAGTGGCATCCACTGCAGGAGTTGGGTTTCTCCTTGACTCCTCCGGCCCTCAGGCTCAGCTCAGGTGATACGAACTTGAAGGTATGGCTGCGCTCAGGTCCTGATAGCTTTGGCATGTGGCAGGCTATGCAACTCCCATAAGTATGGATCCTGTGGGCCGCCCTCTTGTTCTGCGCCTGATGACAGCTGGTGCAGAGAGTGCCGCCCGCCATAGTTGTCTGTGCCTTGTTGGGCTGCTTGTGTATACCAGCCTGATGGACGTTGTGGCAAGTGGTACACATGATCCCAGCCGTTGCATGCTCACTCTCGGTCCACTCGTTATACTGCTGATGGTGCTCGGTCTCATCACCCGAAGCACCTTTTGAGTCACTTTCATAGTAGAGGTTCAGTGCCATGCCGGGCTTGAAACCCTCGGCATAGGAATACTTCACAGGGAACCCTTTATCCTTATGCGGGACCTTCGCAATACTGATACCTTTTTTGTGGCACTGGCCGCATACCATGGCCCTGAGCCTCCAGGGCAGTTTGGCAGGGTTGACAATGGTTTCCTGCTCATAGTCAAAGTATGTCTTGGCCGCCTTCAGATGATTGCTGCCAGGTCCATGGCAGGACTCACAGCCTATGCCCATGTCCTTCCAGGCTGTATTGAATGAATCAGTCGTCTGCTCGTAATTCACCTGCAGGCCGGTAACGTGGCACCCTGCGCACTTGTACTGCCAGAGCCTGGTGCGGTCGCTCCAGTAATCACCCTCCCCGGGGAAGTGGTCTTTCAATCCATAATAATCACTCCACTCGTTCTTTGTGGCATCCCACTTTACCGGAAGGAGGTAGATATCTCCATTACTCATGCGGGTCAGGTAGTTCTGTTTTCTGTTGATCCCAAGGACTGCCGTTACCTCGTAGTCATGGTCCAGCCAGTCCGGCCCTATGGTGTTGATATAATACTTGCCGTCTTTCTTGAACATCCGGGTTAACATCGTCGTGCCGGCAAGTTTGGGTGATTTCCTGTTTACCTTGACACTGTAGGAATTTATTTTATTAAAATCACCGATTACGGTAAAATCATTTGCTTCCTGCATCATCTTTGAATGGAGCGTATGCTTCCAGGTATCGTGCTCCCTCCAATGACAATCCTTGCACTTGGCAGAGCCAACGTACTTCGGGTCAGCATCAAACTTGACCACCTGTCCGGTCTTTCCCTCCTGGCCATTCCCAGCCTCTACCTTCACGCCATGCCCGGTCTCTTCCTTCTTGCCAAGCCCGGCATCTTCCTGGGCGGCACAAGCCGTCAGAACTGCTACTGCAAACAATGCTAACAACCCCATAACACTCAATCTAATGAGAAATTCTCTCATCTTTTTATCCCCTCCTGAAATTAGCCATCGGCCAGTTCATCTTTATTAAACCCTGCCCATGGGTCAGGCTTTTCGCCATGCGGGTCAGGCTCTTCGCCATAATGGACAACCTTCCTATATTCATCCTCAAGAGGCACCAGCCTGATGAGAACCAGGTAACCAAAAATCAGCATGGAAACTATCCCCACAAATATCGCTATCTCCGGAAATGTCGGTATATACTCGAGTTCTCCCAGCTCTGCATAAAGTGGGACCAGTTGACCGACCGAGATAATATTGATGCGATAGGCGCCTATGGCAAGTATTGTTAAAGTTGAGGCTATGAAGACACCATTTCTGGTTCTGCCCTTCTTGAACAAAAGGATCGCCAGGGCCACGGGCATTAACCCCATATTCATGGCAAAGGTGATTTTGTACCTGCCGGTCAGCAGATGCCAGACCTCAAGACCCTCATGAGTTGAGTTGTAAAGAAGGATTATGTAATCGAATACATCGAGGAAGAGGGTCATCATTAGAAAGAAAGCAAGTAGCCAGCCGGCATGGTTATACGCCTCATTGTTAAGCAGTTCCTTCTTGCTTATCAGCACCGTTAGTACTGTCACCAGCAATACAAGGGCGAATCCGCTGGCAAGGGCCGAGGTGACAAAGTGTACGGGGATCAGCGGGGTGTTCCACATCTCCCTGGCCTTTACGATGCCGAAGATAGTACCGGTAAAGGAATGCACCACGACCAAGGCGTAGGGGACGGCAAGTATCGCCATGAACTTAGCCATTTTCTTTTCCCAGTCACTGGGCTTGCCAAGGGTCAGCTTGACGGAAAAATACAGCTCCAGGCCCAGGATCGTCATGAACCCCATGTAACTTGAGCTTGAGATGACGAACATGGAAGTGGGATTATTCAGGAGAAAGGGGATCTTCATGGCCCTGAAG
>SDBT01017733.1_pt1 | contig 11227 bp, 8 predicted proteins | sample 2277101 | NCBI WGS metagenome assembly SDBT01 (sample SAMN10404973, study PRJNA504765) | marine sediment metagenome | isolation source: marine sediment core GS10_PC15, 103 cmbsf | place: Arctic Ocean: Southern Knipovich Ridge | collected 2010 | reverse complement strand
GACATGCAGCGCGACATATACATGGATCAAGCATACCAGACAATAGATACACTACATGCAACCAGGGGGCGGGTCAGGAGAAAAATAGCATGAGAATGTTCCCTGCAACGTTAGCACAGTCTCCATTTTTGTGTATATTTACCTTTCAGCAGTAGAATTAGTTGGACAAAAAAACCGGCTGCCAAAAGGATCAGGGCGAACCAGTAAGGCCAGTGGAGGCCAACGTTTTTTGCGAAGTATCCGCCGGCTCCAGAGCCGACTATGACTCCGATAGAGATTGTGGTCTCGTGAATAATCATCTGTACGGAACGTTTTTTTGTGCCGCAGGCGCCGTAGTAAAGATGTGAACTGTAGGCAAAACCGAAGCCACAGCCCATAACGACAAATGACAGGGCAAAAACCGGCAATGACCGGCCACAAATAATCAGCACAAGTGATACTGAAAGCAGCACCTGGACCGCAAGTAAGAGAGAGGATTTGAAGTGCCAGAAGGCACATCTTCCGGCAGCCGTCATCACGGCGAAATTGCAAACGCCGAATATCGTGACTATTATGCCGAACCATGTCTCGGAAAAACCGATGTCAGTAAAAAGCAGAGCAAACTGAGAGCGAGTCACGCCCAGGCAAGCCCAGGAGCTGAACAGTGAGATACGCGCCATCCAGCGGAACCGCATCAGGGCGGCCCTGTTTTCACAGCCAACAACGGGTTGAGTGTCCTCGTCACCGAACAGACTTGTATGGACCGAGCCGTCAGTTGCAATGCTCAGAAAAAGAAAGCAGACAATCAGGCCGGCGGCGGCAAAGACGATGGGAAACACCGTATTTGTCTCGATGAGGATACCGCCGAGCAAAGGCCCTACAATAGCGGCACCGGACCAGGCACTGTTGTAGGTTCCAAGCCGGCGATTCAAAGTCGGGCCTTCGAAGTCCTCGGAGACCCAACTCATAAGGAAAGGCCAGAACAGTGACATGGCAGCTCCGGCCAACGCTCCGGCACCAATTACGGCCCAGATCAGCACCAGGTTACCAACCAGCTCCTTTGACAGAATCGCATAAACTACAACGCTCATTGCCAGGGCCGATACAAAGGTAATGGCCACGGCGGTGCGCGTAGTATTCTTAGGATTGTGCTGACCCAGGGCTGCGCCCGCCAGGAGCAGACAAACCAGGTAGCCAAACATATTCGCAGCCCATGCGTAACCGACATGATCCTCCGAGCCGCCGATATTGCGAACGATAAAGGGCATAGTCGTCCACCATGCGCTAAGGCTTATAGCCATCATGAACGCCGCGCCGTAGAGCGGACGAACGCCATGTAAAGTATTTATCGGATTTTTGTCAAATACACCTTTCATCGTCTTGCACCTTAGAAAGGGCCATTCTATCGTCACTGCGATAGAATTCCACAAGATAATGGCACAGCGTAAAGCGTATCCGGCGAATAACGAATCACACCTGCCTTTTTGCGGCTACCTGGAACATTGGTGAGGTATAAAACGTGAGCATAACTGCATAAGTCCCGTTACCTAAACACCTCTTTGTGCCTATTATAAGTAGAGAAGACAATCACATTAATTTACAGTTTTTCATATGCTTCAAATTTTCAAAGGAGTTTGAGAAAATGGCACAGAGAGAATCTATCGACAGATGGGGGCAAAAGCCAAGCCGGAATCTGATCCACAGTTTTTCCATCGAACGTGCCGTCTTAGCTAATCGCTACGGAATCGGAATATGTTCGGCGATCATGTTGCTCTGCTGGACGACTACATGTTTCGCCGGAGGCTCCAGCACCGGAATTGGATTCAAAGTGGGTGCCCAAACTATAGATAGCCCCTCTGACTTCGATAAAACAACACGGACTCGATTCGAGCTGGAACTCGCCAGCCCACGATTCGGTAACGACTACTTCGACCTGGCCCTAACATTCGGCGGCTCGTCACTCGGTTCTTCTCACGATGAATACGCAGGCTTCGATGACGGTGCGTTGATTGAAGCGTTTTATACGGATCATTACTCCCTCTTCGACCTCCGTCTTGCCGGGCGTTTTTATCCATTAGGCGACAGTAGCTGGCTTCAGCCTTACGTTGGGGCGGGCATCGGATACTTCTGGTTTCTTGATTCATGGGAATATGAGTATTATGAAACCTATGAAGACCCATACATCCCCGACGTGTTCTATACATACACTGAAAGCGATGATGGCAAGGATACACTGGCCCACGGCTTCTTTCCCTTTGTCACGGCGGGCCTGACGGTACAAATCGAATCAAATTTCGAGTTGCAGTTCGAGGTCCAATATCATTACGACAAGCAAGACTCAGGTTTCGATCTCGGAGGCCCTGTCTATATGTTCGGCTGCCTTTTACGATTTTAGAAGCGAGGAAAAAGCACGCAGAGAAGTTTGTGCCTATTGCAAAAACAAACATCGCCGAACACTTGATGTAATTGCAAGGGACATAGTCCCATCACATGACAATCATGTGCGTGCAGGTGCTGCACGAAAATCTGAATTTTGACATTAATGATATATTCGACGAAATAAGAGAAGAGATCACTCTACAGGACAATGTAACATAAACATCGTGAAAGACTTTTTTTATAGATAAATAAAACCGAATCATCAACTCCAGATTTGGGGAAAATAGGCTTTAACGCTAACAGAATGTTCGAAAAATAAGACTCGACCAATCACTGTTGCAACCGACAAGTTCTTTAATAAGAAGAACTTATGCGCACATAGGCCAAATACACCTATATATCTATATAGTTTCTTTTAGTTATTTAAATTGACTTTATGCATTATCGGTCATATAATTATGTTGTATCTTAATATTTTATCTACAATGAAGCGAAGCTGCTCTGCTGAACATTGATTATTCAATTTTAGGTTATTGGGCGAGCTTGAATGACTGACGGGGAAAAAAGCACTATTTTCAGCGAGACGAATAGAACGGAAATCCGAAAAAGAGTCGGTTTAGCTGCGGAAGTCTTTAAAAGATATGGCGATGAGATTCGAGCCATAATTCATTTTAACGTTAAAGACAAGTCCAAAGCGGATGATATTTTCCAGGAATTTTTTGTGTCTATTGTCCGCAAGCCAATTCCTTCTGGAACCCAGGATATAAGTGCATATCTGTACACGGCTGTCACAAATGATGTTATTGATGTTTCCCGCCAAATAAAAAATCATCAAGATCATGTTCAGAAGTATGCCGAATGCCGTAAACATTTTGTAATACCAGAAGATCCCCAAAACACTGCTATCCAAACGGAAAACACTAAAAAAATGTTTCAGTTAATTGAAAATCGTTTACCAAAACGTCAAGCTGAAGTCATCATCCAACGTTATGGCTATGGCCTCAGTACTACAGATACGGCAGAGAAGATGAATTCTAATAAAACAATTATTTCTCGATATCTTTCTGTCGCCCTGAAGAAAATGCGTGAATTTGTCCCTGAAAATGAAGATGATATAAGATGATCTCACACAATCCCGACATAAATTGTACGAATGCCCGCTTATATTACTATGATTTCCTAAGCAAGGAAACCAGAATAGGCATTCCTGAAGGTGCTTTGCAACACATAACGCAATGCCTGAATTGCCAGACAGAGATGGACAGATTGAAAGATCTGTTTGTACAGGCAGACGAGGGATTCGACAGTGAGCGAAGCCGGAAAGATTCAGCTATTAATACCCTTCTTAAACTCCATTCTGAGTATATCGGCGAACCGGTAAAATGTGATACTGTAAAACCATTTCTCGCCAGTTTGGCTGATCCGGCTTTGCAGATAAGAATTCCAACGCCGATAACCACACACCTCGATAAATGCCAGTCCTGCCGCGATGACCTGCTGGCCCTGCTGGATATGCACCTTCCTCATAAATATTTATGCCGCTTAGGCCAGATCCTGGCGGAAAAGCCGGTTGAAGATGACTTTAGTTGTTCTCAGGCTCAGGCTGCTATCCCGTCCGTTGTGTCGATGGCCTTCCACGAAACGAATGCTGAAATATTAAAACACCTTTGCATTTGTCCCAACTGCCGGAAGGAACTATATCTCCACCGCGAAAACGTTCGTAAAGAATTACTGCACAACAGTGCGCTTCACGGCGGATTTCCCTGTGAGTCGGTCTCGGCCACCGATATTTACGATTACTGCCTGCCTTATGGGATTGACCCGGCTGATGACGAATATGTTGGATTCCGGGAATCCCTCACCTCGCATCTTCGCGGGTGCCCGACATGCCTGGCCAAAGTGCAGGAGCTTCATCTTACGATTTACAATATTGCAGAACGGGTCGAATCTGAGGTCGTTACAACATACAATATAGGTGAATCCGCCGAGACTCAATCGACCAGTAAATCCGGGCACGATGCCGGCTTCCCGATAAATATGGAAATAGAAGATAGCGAAGATAAAGTGGATGCCGGGCAGCCGGCAACAACCTTAGATTTTGCCGCCACCTTGAAAAAGAAAGCCTCGTCACTGAATCTGAAACCGTTGTACAAAGCCGGCCTTGCCTCCGCCGCTGTTATAGCGATAGGACTTGCCCTGTTATTCAATGCACCGGCAGCCAAAGCAGTAACCATCGAAAAGATTTGCAGGGCCATTGAGAACGCCAGGAATGTCTATATAAAAACGTTTGAACCAGGCAAAACGGAACCTGAACAAGAAAGATGGGTATCACGTACTTCGAATATTTATATTTCAAAAACTAAAAAAGAATCAGTCTTATACGATATTCCAAAAAAGATTAAAATAGTAAAGAATTTGGATACTCGTTTAGTTGATACGTCATCACTACAGACCGAAACAATTACTGGGATGGAAAATATGATAATTGGTTCTTTAGGCTTAGTTCCGCCTACTGTTTTATCGACAGTTCCTGAAGATGCCGAATGGGAGCGAGTGACAAATAATGGCCGGGAATTTGAGACCGAGGGCACTGAAGTATATGATTTGACTTGGATTCATAAAGCTGTAGATGGTTCCATTGGATTCAGAAAGTGGCGCGTCTTTGTAGATTCAAAAACAAATCGCCCTCTAAGAACTAAAACTTACAGAAAATTAGACAGTGAGACCGAATACACTCTCGTATCGGAGAAGGCAGTTGAATACTTGAGTGATAGTGAAATGAAATCTGTTATTCAAGAGGCCTCTTTTTAGGCTATTTCATTTGGGAGACCAAAGGGGGCTTCTGTTCGTATAAACATCGTCTGTTTTCTCAACAAATAGATCTTTAGCCTTTGTGCGGCTGTAGTGGCCGTCTACAAATCCGACGTTGACAGTCTTGTTCGGATGGCGACCGTCAACAGCATCCTCTTCCTTGCCGGGCCATAATTCTCTGTCTTTATTAATCTCAAGCCCGGGGATATAAGCAGTGTCTTCTATTGTGCTGCCAAGAGTTACTGGAGGGACATCCGTAACATGCCACCAGCTTATTATCCCATAGCCACAGTCAACAATCAGCAGAGTCTGGGCGGGATGCGGTATGTCACTGCCGCGTAAAGGCGTTCCAACAAACTCCTCTCTGTTGCGTTGAATATCGTCAGAGCTTTTGCATATCGACCGGTTGACGCCGTAATTACCATGTAGGATATAGTTGAATTCAGGGTCTTTTATCCGTCTGGATGGACACCAAAGCGTTGTCCTCTCGCCCCTGTTTCTTCCAGGGTAATCAGATGTATAGTTAAACCACCACCATCCCAATCTATCGAATGCAATATTTCCAGGATACCCCCCCGGCGGCGGAGTGAAAGTATGGTAAAAGCCGTAAGGAAATCTCTGGTTTTCAGTCTCGTACATAAAAAGACCAACCGTCAACTGCTTAATGTTTGAGCCGCATAGGACTGCTTTAGCCTGCTGCTTTGAATTCTGCAACACAGGAATCAAAATGGCTGCAAGAAGAACGATCACGGCAATGACTACAAGCAATTCAATGAGAGTAAAACAGGGACGCTTCATAATCACATATTTTATGATTGTTTTTGTGGTGAGTCAATACAAATTCGAACATCCTGTATGGCCAAGCATTTAACAAAGGGCAGGTGGTACAATAAATACTCACCTGCCCTGTCTTGTCGCTTTGCTACTATTGCTCACATGCCCGCATCCAGAAGAATATCCACTCTCCTGTTATGTAACAGGCATAAGGATTATAAGGGTCCACTATGCAGAAAGTTTGTGCGGATCTGACCATTCTTTGAGTTACGCAACTGCCGCTCTCGGCGGATTCACAGCCATATCTTGTAGGGTATCCCACATAGTAACCGTCACATTCTCCCACTACGGGATTATCACAAAATATGATGTTATACTCCTGGAGCAAACGTGTGCATGAATACCCCGACCCACCAATGATGCCGCTAAGCTGGCTGTCGGCAATTTCGGTACTGTTGCCCTGTAACTGGATAGGACGGTTGGAAATCAAAAGCGCGGTGCCCTCGGACCAGTCCATATCTAAAAAGTTAAGGTCCGTTCGATAGTAGAACTTGTCTTTTGACAGATCCACGCTCCAGGCATACTCGTCATCAATCCCTTCGATCGCAACAAAATGGTCCTTTTTAGGAAAATGCAGAATAATCTGGCAGCCGCTCAGTCTCTTAAGAGTTTGAACATCGGTCCTGACCGCCCGGCAATATAAACCCGAACGCTCCGCAAAATCCTTCATTGTATCGAGACTTGTCGCCCCACCCGGCCTATCGACCATTTGGGCAAGCTGCCGATAAGTGAAATCTCTGCCTAATTGCGAAGCGGCATATTTCAGTGCCGCCGTCGCGCAGTTCTGGGTCTGTACACTTTCTGATGCTGCATAATCCAGCCTCTCAGTTAAGAGTTGATCCGTATCGACTGTGTATGAGTAGCGGTACAATGCAGGCTTACCGGTCACATTAGAGCGGTACTCTATTAACGCATCAGGTTCGTAATCAACGCTGAAATTCCCTATCGAAGGAGTATCGCCGCTAATTGAGGTGAAATTCCAGAAGTCGGTGGTTAAGAGTCTGTTGGTAAAGGCATCGTATTGTTCGATCGAAATCGTCATCGGAACCAGGGCCCCCGAGACCAGTTGGTAGTTGCCGTATTGTCTGGAGATGGTTTTATCAGGGCCTTCTGTCGAATGGGAAATAACGGCATAATTTCTTCCCGCGTCCAGCACAAAGAACATTTCCGAGCCATCTGAGTTACTCAGCGTCAGATGGATCTGCGTTTGCCCGTCGATATACATCTCGGTTGCGGAGGATGCGGCTGCGGAGAGGTCCTTGTACGTATAAAGACCATATCCCCAGGGAATAAATCCTGCAGTCAATGGGCCATTGACAACGTGTGGAAGCGAGTTAGTCGTATCAACCATTGCCTGGTTAGCGGGCAGTGAATACATCGTATACTTTTGGCCGTCCCATGAGAAGATACGTCTGGCATTCCACTTGAGGTTGAACTGTTTGGTCATAAAATTATCTTCAAGGGCTGCGTTTGGCTTTATAGAATCGCTTCGAGAATCTACGTTAATTTCCCAATAGAATCTGTTACCATCAAATTTTACGACAACTGTAGTATTCATAGTGTTTTCGTTGGATAACCGGTAACGAACATTAAACGGGATCGCATCAAGCCTCATTTTTTGCAGTTCTTCAGTCAATTCCCGCTTATTTGACTTATTTTGATATTCCTGGATCGCCGTTGTGATTTGAGTGCTGATCTCGCTTTCGTTCGTTATTTTTGGTGCTCTGTGCTCTTCGTGGGTTGCCTGAATCGTACCGGCAGCTATCCAGGTCTTTCTTGGCTGGCTTGTCAGCTTCTGAAGGATCTGCAAAATCTCAGCTCTCTCCAGTTGCCTGTCTCCAAAAGCGACCCCGCTAATGGAAAACAGACACAAAATCGTTAATACATAATGTTTCGTCTTCATAATTACCTCCATACATTAAATTGGGTTAATAAAACGGGTTTCCCACAACAATTACAAAAAGAGCTAAATGTGCTTCTATATTATACAGCGTTTGTGAACCGGAAAATGTTGATAGTCTTTTTTCGATTTTTTGAAAAAAAATGAAAAAAAAGCGAAAATGCCGTTTAACAGGGTAATAATGAGGTTAGGAATTCTGTTCGAAGCCATAAATTAAACACTGTTGGCAAAATTAAGATTTGGGCCCTTATTCCACCGTGAATTAACTTAACTCGTTCTCTGGAAATAAGTTAAGCCAATGAAAAGACCTACGATGACTAAGATCGCCAAAGCAAAGCTTAAACCGGGCGCAAGGCCAAGAGCGCTTGGGATGTATCCGAAGATTAATGCAATTACCGCTACTGAAAGGCTATAAGGCAGTTGTGTACGAACATGCCGCATCAGCTCGCAGGAACTGGCAGTGGAACTTATAATTGTCGTATCTGAGATTGGCGAGCAATGATCGCCGAATATCGCACCATCCAGCACCGCTCCGAGGCTTATCATCGTGGTCAGGCCGTAGCCTTTGTCCATTGCAAAGGCAACCGGTATGGCCGTGGGGATCAGAATCGCCATCGTTCCGTAACTGGTACCGGTGGCAAACGAGATCAGCGATGCAACGAGAAAGAGAATCGGCGGGAACAAATAGGGCGGAACTCGGCCGGCAAGAATTGTTGTGAGAAACTCCCCTGTCCTCAGATCGTCACAGCAGTTCTTAAGTGACCAGGCTAAAATCAATATCACAAAGGGAATCATCGCACGCTTAACGCCCCGCTTGAAACAACTGATTATCACAGGCAAGCGAAGCGACCCGAACATCTGCGAGAACAGCAAGGCCAACGTCAAGCCGAATAGTGCGGCACAAACGAGAACCAGAGAGCTGTTCTCGGCGTGGCCGATAACCTCTCGCCAATAGATCCAACTTCCCGAAGAAAGAGCTTCAATATCGACGGGTTTCGAGGGCATATTCTCTGCAACAGCCGTTAGGCTTTCGGCTTGCCATTTGAGCATGTCCGCTTTTAGTTTGGATGTTCCGTCGAACCAGAGACCGGTACCATGAAAGACCAGAAGTCCGGCTAAGGGCACCAGGGCGTTGAGCGCTCGGCCGGACGTATGTTCTGAATTCTGAATTCCGTTTTTTTCGGGCGGATCTTTGGCTTTTGCTCGTTCCTGGGCCGCTTTCATGGGGCCGAAGTCGCGATCCATTAGAATCTGCACGAAAACAAAAACAATCATCAACAGACAATAGAAACGGAAACTCAGGGCATCAAAAAACATGGAATATCCGCTCTTGTCAATTTCAAGTTTGTCCGCAATTTGACGAAGAAGGCCCACTTCGTAGGCAATCCAGGTGCTAACCACTGCTATCCCCGCAATTGGCGCACTTGTGGCGTCAACAAGAAAGGCAAGTTTTTCCCGGCTGACGCGAAACCGGTCGGTAATCGGCTGCATCATCGAGCCGACGACTATGGCATTAGTGTAGTCGTCGATGAAGCATAGTATCCCCATGAGAGCGGTAGCGGCCTGGGCGGATTTTCTGCCTTTAACCCACTTCAGGAGCCATACAATAATCCCACGGAACCCCCCCGAGGCCATAATAATTTCGATCATTATAAATATGGGCGGTATGAAGGAGAGTATCAACAGGTTCGTGTTGTTTGTCACAGTGTCCGTGACAAAGGTACTTACTGCCCTTAATCCCTGCAGCCAGGCATCGACACTTAACGGGGCCTGCGGAACCGAAGTGAGAAAACCACCGGCAACAATAGCAATTCCCAGGCTGAGCAGGACGTGATGTGTCAGAAAGGCCAGCAAGATAGCCAGCATGGGAGGAACAACACTGTACCACACGGCCGTCTGGGGATTTTCTTCGCTACGCGGGGAAATATAGGCGAGCAAGCCGCACACAAGACCCAAAATGATGATAACTATCGCATTTTTTATGTTTTTTTTAGACTTCAACGGATGTCCATTCCAGACGCTCATACTTTTGCAGCGAAACTCCTTTTATATGCCATTGCAGTTTTCCGATGGGTATACAAACAAAATTTGCACAAATCAAGAGCAAAACCTGACGGAACAGGAAATAGAATCTCTGCTGAATTATTTTTCATATCCGGTTATAATGTTTTTGCTGGAATGAATGTCACTAATGGGCCTTTTAAGAAATGAGGTGAAAATAATGCCGGATGCCATGTCGGTTAGAACCGGACAAGAAAAAGATATAGATACGCTGGTGAAATTCAACATCGCATTGGCACGGGAAACTGAGCAAAAACAACTCTCACCACCCATTGTTACTATGGGCGTACAGATGCTTTTTAAAAATCCGCAGCACGGCTTTTACACTGTCGCCGAAATGGCAAATGAAGTTGTCGGCTGCTGCATGGTTACTTATGAGTGGAGCGACTGGCGCTGCGGCCTGTTCTGGTGGATTCAGAGTGTTTATGTCAAGCCGGAGTTTCGTCGGCAAGGCATTTTTAGAAAGCTCTACGAATTCCTGAAGGAAAAGGCATCGCAAGAACAAAACGTGTGTGGATTTCGCCTCTATGTCGAGCAATCTAATCATACCGGCCAAAATACGTATGCAGGAGTCGGCATGAAAGAAACCCCGTACAAGTTCTATGAGGAGTTGTTTCAGGATTAGACGGTATTTATCAAAACGAACTATATCACCGGGAAGCTTTCTTTATCTCATCACATATAGTTTCGATTAACCGAGCCTCGCTCTCCTCAAATTCGCGCTTTATCTCTTCGGCATTCTTTCCCATCGCGATTAGTGCTCTGATCTTTCCCTGCCGCTCTTTTATCTGGCCAATATGATTCTCTATCCCGGCACGACTTGTCATTTCGCTGTGACCGCTGCAGAATTTTTCAGCATCTATTGCCTGAAGCATTTTGGCAAGTGTCCTGACATGCTCGAATGAATCTCCCCCCTTATAAGAATGGATAAGCTGGGCTCTCGTCAAGAATATCTGGTCACCGATAAAGGCTGTCTTTTCTTCGGGAAAATAAACTACAGTATCACCGGTCGTGTGGCCCACGCCGAAATACCACAGTTCAACCGTTTTAGAGCCAAGATGTATATTCATCTTGTCACTGAATGTCAGGGACGGTACGAAAGGCGCCAAGTCCGGTTTGCTCCATTGAGAAGCAGCACCGTTTCTGCCGGATAAAAAGAAATCCTTCCGACAATTTTCGTGTGCTATGATGGTCACTGTTTCGGGAAAATATCGATTTCCCACAATATGATCGCCGTCACCGTGGGTATTCACGAGATATTTG
>SDBT01017732.1_pt1 | contig 11228 bp, 7 predicted proteins | sample 2277101 | NCBI WGS metagenome assembly SDBT01 (sample SAMN10404973, study PRJNA504765) | marine sediment metagenome | isolation source: marine sediment core GS10_PC15, 103 cmbsf | place: Arctic Ocean: Southern Knipovich Ridge | collected 2010 | reverse complement strand
TGCCTTCCGTTTTCACCCGAAACCTCTGGGTGAAACTGTACACCATAAATCTTTTTTTTCTTGTGCTTCATGACTTCAATTTTACAACTATTAGAAGTTGCGAGCCATACAAAATTTCTTGGTAAAGTTATACCCTCATAATGATTCTCAACTTCAAAAAAATGATTTTTACCATGAGCGTTAAATAATTTGCTTTCTTCAAGTAATTCTATTTCATGTTTTCCTTTATCTCTTTTCATCGCATAAATTTCTGATTCATATAGCAAACCTATTACCTGATGCCCAAAGCAGATTCCTAAAATTGGAATCTTTAATTTTTTAACAAATTTAAATTTGTTCATATAGGACTTTGCACTAAGATCAGACCCACCAATAATAATTCCTGAAAATTTATTAAATTCTACTGAATCTATATCGCTAAGAGATTTTATTTGATTCTTAAATCCGGCATTACCTAGTACCTTTTTTATCTCTTTTGTTTTCTTACTGCCACAATCAATAATTAAGATCATATTATTAAAAAATATTAGAATGACTATATAAATTTTTGTTATTAAGTGATTTGTGAAACATTTCCGCGACCAATTTTTATTTCACTTAACATCGGCATTAAGAGAAGTTTGGCGTAGCCAAATTTGGGGAAAATTTCTGCAAGAAATTTTACCTCTTAATACCTGTTATACGCGTCTGACCAACGGGAAGACCGAGCCATAGTCTGCAAAACGGTTTTTTGCGTAGCAAAAAAATGGCGAAGAGTTAAATTTAATTTTCCAATCAATTCTGCGAAGTGGACTATATTTAAAGGGAATTCTTTCTCAAGCTCGTAAGAGCTTTCTATTAACACATTAAGGGCAATTTCGTATTAAGCAAGGAGTGCTTTTCAGTTAAAGAAGTTCGGGGGTCGCCGTCACTAATTTTTTAAGGATTATACTTTTTCCAAAAATAAATAATTCTCTTTTATTAACTTTTAATATTATTATTGATTAAATTTCTTTTTAAAATCCTCTCCACAATCTTTCAAAAATTTAATCAATTGAGGAGCGAAAAGTCTAACATTATTTTTTATTTCATTAATTAGGTTATCAAAATTTATAAATTCAAACGCATCAACTTCTGGGTTATTTTTTGGGTTTGGTAAAATGTTTGAATATCCCATATAAAAAGCATCAAATTCATTTGGTCTCTCTATTTTTATGGTTTTTACATGCTTAAGAGGAACTGTTATTCCTGTTTCTTCTTTTAATTCTCTTTTAGCAGCTTCTTCATATGATTCTCCAGAGCTAACATGTCCGCTAGAGATTTCCCAACGATTTAATTTGGTATGATCTTCTCTTTTTCTCTGAATCAAAATTTCCTTTTTCTTATTAACAATGAAAACATAAACTCCTTTGATATATAAATTACTGTTTTCTTTATATTTACTTTTAGGTGCTGTTAAAATCAATTTTCCATCTTCATCAAAAAAACTTAACATTTCTTCTGTCATGGTCCTTATTAAATAATTGAACTTTAATAAATTATTGTTTACTTGGATAAAATATGGTAGTTATTGACATCCAGTACCCAATAATCATTTTTTCTGATCACATTTGTATCTACAAATTTAATTTTACCTTTAAAAATGGGACCGCCTGTAACAAATGTATGAAATTCACCATATTCCCCACATGGATCAATGCCTTTATCTTTAATGTACTCTAAAAATTTATTATCCATTTTTTTACCAATCCAAGATCGATCAATTAAATCTGCATTCGCACATACTACATATGCCTCAAATCCAGAATTTAATATTTCTCTAGCAAGATTTTGTGTGTTCTCATTCCAAATAGGTTGAATATCCTCAATTCCAACATCTTCACATACATTCTCAACCCATGTTTTATGTTCATCAACATATATATTACCAAATACTAAGGCATCTATGCCAAAAGGAATAACTAAACTTTCAAGTGCTTCTTTAAATTCTTTTTGATATCCATCTTGTGTTGTAGTTTTTTCTAAATAAGGCACTCCTAATAATCCCATTTGTGCTTTTAGCAACTGTGGTTTAATCTCATGAAAACTTACACTCCCAGATTGCCTAGATGTACAATTTAAAATATATGCTAATTTATTATCACTATCCTTCAAAACTCTATATAAAGATAAACAACCGTCCTTTCCTCCGCTCCACGCAACAATAATTCTTTTTGAAGGATCTCTAATAAGTTCTGTATAATGTCTTGGAATAATACTTGTCCTTTCTTGTATTTTTGAATTAAGATCGAAACTTCCACCATACTGTCCAAAAGCAATTTGTACAATCTCCTTATCCTCCTTCAAAGAATCTTGAGCGTATCTTAAAGCCCACCCATTCTCTCTGACTACATTCAACACAAAGTCTCTGTCAGTTTTAAGAGTTTGGTCTGCGAACCTAAAAGCATCTCCGTTTTCCCTAACTACATTTAATACAAAATCTCTATCTTTCCAAAGAGATTCATGAGTAGTATCAAGAGCCCATCCATGTTCTCGTTTTGCTGCAAGCACAACATCTGCATCTTTCCTCAAAGATTCATCTGCATATCTAAGAGCCCATCTATTTTGTTTGACAGCTGTTAAGACAACTTCCCTATCTCTTTTCAAAGAATCAGCTGCACATTCAAGAGCAGAACCGTCTTTATTGACTTCAGACATAACAAAATCTCTGTCTTCCCATAGAGAATGATTATTGTAATAAGGTGGCCATTTATGTTTTTGCACTGCAGCAGTCAAGACTAATTCCCTATCATACCTCATTGATTCTCCTGCTAACTCAAGAGCTCTCCCATTTTCACTTACAACATCTAAGACAAAACTTCTATCGCTTTTTAAGTTTTCATCAGCATATTGAAATGCTATCCGATTTTTCTTAACTGCAGCCATAACTATCTCAGGATCTCTTCTTAACGCATCATCAGCATATTGAAGTGCCAATCCAAACTGTCTTACAGCAGCTAATACAACTTCTCTATTTTTTTTTAAAGGTTGGTTAACATATTGAAGGATCCATCCATGCCTATTAACAGCAGTAAGAGCAGATCCCTTATCAATTATTAATTCATCTAGACTCATGATAATCCATCTCCCTTTTTCTCATTTAAGGTCACCTTCAAATTTTAAATTATCAAGCAACCATGCAGTTGCAAATACTTTATTAAGTCCTAACATCTCAACAGTACTAACCTGCTCTGAGTTTGGTTCATAGTTATCAACTGAAAAGGAACCAAAACCAGACAATAAACTATTATCATTACCATTTTTTTGTCCTTGGTCTGCTATCTTAGCAATTTCATCAATGGTAATGCCCAGTCTCGAAGCAAAATCGGCTAATGCAACTCCTTTATTAACACCATATGGAACTATGTCAACAGATGTACCTGATGTGATTGTGCTTACAGGAAGTCTATTCTCTTCAAAAAGTTTATTAAGCGCATTAATGTCTGTACCTAAATCAAAATTCAGCCTATAACCATCAGTCCTAAAGTGTTTTTGAAAATCTATTTGAGAAAAATTTCTTCGCATTATTTTTTTTACTGCTTCCATTAATTTCGGATCGAATGCCTTCTCATAATAAATCTCCCTAGAACCAACATTACACCCAATTGCTCCTTCACTATTGTAAAAATGAAGATATTTGGGTAGATCATCCTTTCCTTGTAAAAAAGGCCGAATCTCCCTCATAAAACTATTTATCCATACAGTTCTTCTCCCGCTCATGATAGCTACATTGACTTTTTCTTCAAGTAACTGAGCTATCTTACTTAGAATATAACTATCAGTTTCTTCAGTAAAAGAAAGAGTGTTATTGAAGTCTAATGCTACAGCTTTGTATCTTTTTTCCATATATGCTCTCCATTTGTTTGATTCAATCTTTTGACTATTTAAGTTAGGATAGCAAGCATAAATAACATTTTGAAGCTCTTCAAACTGTTCTCTTAATTCTCCTAAACTTCTAAGCCTTAGTTCAGGAATCAAACAATTTCTTATGATGTCTTTCACTTTATACTCTACCAAATCTTTTGTAGGAAGAGAATTTTCATCTAGTTTATCTAACAGGGAACCAGAAACACTGATTCTTCTCAATTCTTTTAAACTTACGGCACTCTTTGCTTTTTCAGGAAGCTCATTATCCCTTAATCCATAAAATGTTTCCATTAATATTGCTCCTATTCTTATTATTTGGAGCGTATCATATTTTTCAGCTGGAAGAGAATACAATGGGTCTAAGAATCGGATTGATCTTTTATTATCTCTTATAATGTTCTTCAGATTAAATTGGCCACATAATATGTTATGATCCTCTTTTAGTCCACATACTTTCTGGACAACATCTGCATAACATAGAAGTAGTTTCTCTAAGCTTTCATTTGTTGCTAATTTTTGTGATATATAATCATCTAGTGTTTGACCTTTTAGGTATTCCATTACTATAATATTTTTTTCCTTGTCAAAAGCTAAGTATTGAGGAAACCACCCCTCAGCTTCATATCCTGCTAATCTTCTTTTAATATTTCTTGCATAGTTTATTTCATCTTCAAGAGAAATGATCCCCTTCTTTAAAGCGACTTCCTGCCCTGTTTCAGCATCTATAGCTTTGAATACTTTTGCTTCTTTTCCATAACCTAATAGATCCTCTACTCTATAAGAATGCCCACAAATCGATACGGTCCTTTTATCATAAAGAGAGTCAAACATCTCAGATTCGCTATAATCCTCAACCATGCTAATATTAGTTTCAGGAAAATTAATTCTTTGCCATTCAGCCAATGCGTCCTCTACTTTGACTGTTTCCAATCTGCGTCTCCCATCAAGAGGTAAGAACCCAGTAGGAGTAATGTTATCAGAAATTTCAGTTGGTAATATTCTAACTCCTAATCTTTGGCTATCATTCATTGTTAACATCATTATATAGTTAGATTCTAATTCCAAAAGATACTGATCTGTAATTGTACCTCTTTCTCTCTGATCTTTAAAGGAATTCCATAAATCTAAATAACAGTTTTTATCCATGTTTTTCTACCTTTTCTAACGAGTTTACAATATAATCTAAGACACCTTCAGATTTATCACCAGCAAGATTTTTCATGAATCTATCCCTTTGAAAATTATATCTGCCAGAAGGAAGAAATAACTCCAGTGGAGAAGATATTCCTCCATATTCGTGGTCAATAAATCCCATTCTCGCTAGTACATTGTTCATAAGAACAGTTCCAGCCATATAACACCCCAAACTTAATTTTCCTGAAGGATCAGTTGCAAACTTATTAGCAGCAACTACTGGTATATGTATTGCTTCCATTAATAAAACATGGGACTGCCAATCTTCTGTATCTTTTACTAGTTCATAAACTCCTTTATGCTCTCTAAATGTTTGCAACATGCTGTCTCTTGCTTTTGACATACCAAATATTAATTCTTCATTGTCTCCATTATAATACAAATTCATTTTTAATTTATCATCAAAATGAACATCCACATCATAATTTCTTTTTCTGAGAAAATCTGCAAAAAATGATAAACTAATCCTACCAAGCTCAGTTTCTACTGCATTTACTGGCCTTCTTCCGTAAGGATCAACTAAAAGTAATTCTCCATGTTTATTCCGTAAAACATTACTAAAATGTATATCACCATGTGTAAGAACAGGGATTTTTTCTGGATTAAGTCTCTTATTCATTTCTTCTTCATTCGCTTGGATAACATTCAGAAGAAAAGGGAAATTTAAAAATTCCATTCCATTTATATTAACTTTATCATAACAAAAAACTTTCTTAAAAAATTCTGATAGATTCTTATATTTAGAATTACTTATCTTAAATTCTTCATCATATTGATTTTCTATTAATAACTGCGTTCCTTGTCTTATTCTATCTAAGTGCCATTTAGAAATATATTTTTCAGGAGTTTCCTGACTTTCCTTAGAATAAACTTCGTCCGATAAGATATTTAATAGTTTATTAGTTATTTTTTTTGTTTCTTCAACATAAGTTCCTCTACCTTGAAATTTTGCTAAATAATCTGTAACAGTTTCTGCATCAGGAAAGAAATCCATGACATAATATGTTACATCATCATTATCATAAAATTCAGAAATTTTTGAAAATACCTTTTGTGAACTTCCCATTAATCTTACAATATTTTCTAAACGCTTAGCTTCTCGTTGTAAAACAGGACGACCATTTCCTTGAAATCCTTCAACAGAAGAATATTTGATTACAACTTTTTTATTATCACTATCTTCAGATAAAAATAATCTTGAATCCATCGTTCCCTTACTACTTAACTCTTCTAACATGCTATATCTTTTTTTAGTCAATATTAGTGGAAAAACCTCTTTAATAGGCATAATCGGTTTAGCAAACCCCGGACAATCAACATCTTTTAATAAGTAATAAAATGGACTTCTCCCAGTACCTTCTTTATCAGAAAGAACAACGCCCATAAATTGATCAGGATACCTAGCTAAATCAATTAATTTTGTTATTTTCCATTTTTTTCCATTCCAAACAGTAATACCATGGTGAGGATACATTGAGACTCCTGGAATAAGTTGCATCGCAAGCCTTTTTTTATCTGCTCGAACAGTAACAGGTAGTGCATGGGGATAATTTTGCATAATCCCCAAATTTTCTTTTCCAGCACAATACTTAAGATTATGAAATGCAAAGTAGTCTATAGCCATCGTATAAGTAGCCTTGGTAGCTAGATCTCTAACTTGTCTTAAAAATGAATCTTGAGGAATAGAATCACCCAAAACTTGCAACCACTCATTAACAGTTAGGGGTGCATGATTCAATCCATGCTCTTTTATCAGCTTATCTAAATCAATAACATTCAATGCAAATTTATTGCACCATTCATCAAATTGATGTGTGAAACTTGGATTTTCCTTACTTTCATATAGTTTACATAAACTATTTTCTTCTTCTCTTAAAGCAGCTATAAAATCGTCAATTCCTAATGAGTGTACTAGTTCTTTACCATTGACAATATCTAATATTTTAGGCATTCCTACTTTTTCTTCGATGAGTTGACTGAAATATTTAACTTGTTGATAAGTTTGTTGAACCTCTTCATCGCTGAATTTGCCTAATTCTTGATATATCCCCCCTTCATATACGACCACAAACCGAATTCCTGGTTCATATATTTTACTAACGGAAAGTCCTACATCAACTAGATGCTGCAAAGCGAGCAGATTTGACAGGTCTGGAAATATGTCATCACCAGATATTAAAGGATTAGCAAATTTAGGTGAAAAATTCATTAAAAAAAGTTCTATCGGCATCCCTCTTTTTACATAGTAAATAATCTTTTGCATATACATTCTTTCATTTACTCTATAATTTGGCCTACTTCCAGAATGTCTAATCTTTCCAGCCCTAGAATTTAAAAAATCCCAAATTATTCGGGTTATATTTGATGGAGCATAATTATTATCTTTCGGTTTTTCTATTTCATATTCATCGTGAGGTAAATTAGAGACAATCTCTTCAAGGCTTGGTCCTTTAACTAATTGAAATTCAGAAAGATTCTGATATGGAAATTTTGGATCTAGCTGATTTAAACGTTGACTATTTTTACCAATCATAAAAGATTTATTTTGTGGCATAGCTACAACTCCCAACTATCATAAATTATATTTATAATAATAGTATTGATTTAAACTTTTTAAACCTTTTCATTTTTTAGTAGTAACATTTTCGAGTAATGTAGTTGTAAAACTACTTCTAATGTACTATAAGACGGCGACTCCATTTTCCTTTTTAGAAATTGCCTTTTAGTTAGTTAGAGAGAATTCCCGTTTCTAGTCGTGAAAATTAAATTTAATTGCGTATAACATCGGAATTTAACGAAGTTTTGCGACGAAGGAGCAAAATTTGGGAAACCGAAGTGCAACGAGGTTTCCGTTAAATTCCTGTTAAATGCCCCGACGAGCCGTAGGCGAGGAGAATGCAATGGGGTCGAGCACCGCAGACCGAAGGTCGAGAAGCGGAGAAGTTCGGCTCGGGCAACAAAAGGTTTATAAAGATAAAGCGATTTACTATATACATTATGAGAAGTGATTATCGGTGGCAGGATTAATGAAGGGTTGATTTCTCTAGAAGCCACTATAGAAAATTATAATATCTGTTCTGAATGCGGAGGTGGTTGTTGTAAAACTAAAGATGTAGTTATCCCCCTATCAAATTATGATTTAGGTAGAATACCAGATAACTTAGTTACAGATTTGGATGATTTACCTATAATGAAAAGAAGTGATAAAGGGTGCTCTGCTTTGAATAATGGGGGCTGTTCTATTTTTGATGAAAGACCATTTTATTGTAGGATTTATCCAATCAAATTAGTTTCAATAGTCGAATCAAGCATTTGGAATTCTTATCATGTTACAGGATATGCTTTTATATTAGATAATTGCGCATTAAAAAATGGAATTGATTTTGAGTCGGAAGTAGATAGAACAATAAAAGAATTAGAGAAAGATCCTGTATTGCTTGAAAGATTAAAAACAGTTGCCGATAAATATTGTCAGGTAGTGGGTTCTCATTTGAATGAAACATATTCTGCATACAGACTGATTTAGAAGTTGCCCGAGCCGAATTGTATTTAACATCAGGATTAAAAGAAGTTCTTAGGGTGTAGTTTACAACTAAGGTTAGGGTGTTTTCCCTCGTAAATTTGAGGCAAACCACTAATTTTCAGAGCTGGAAAATGGTAGAATTTGGGAAAAATCGGGAAATTGCTTGGCAATTTAGGCTATGCCGACCGATTTTTCCTTTTAATCCTTGTTAAGTTCTCCGACCCTACAACGTGGGGTCGGATTTCGTCCGAAAAGTTCGAAAAACCGCCGTAAATCCAGTTGTCGCCGTAGTTTTAGATTTAATACATCCTATAAATTACGAAGCATAGCTGAGACTATTTATTTCTCGGGGTATTTAAAAAGTAATATTTATATAGAATCTTACTATATTTAATCAAAGGGTGATAATATGCTAAAGAATATGATTTTAATGATTTTTCTATTATTGATAGTATTGGCTGGTTGTGCTGAAGTAAATCCTCATCAAGATAAAATAGATATGATTGATATTAAATCAGGAATAAAAATGAGTGGATGGAATGTTCAAGAGTTTAAAGACGGATACGTTGTAAAGGCAAATAGTTTTGATGATTCTCAACCTTCTGGAATGAAAACAGGAAGCCCTATATGGTACATTGAAGGAAATAATGTGTATTGGGTTAATGGGAAAGCAAAAAGTATTTCTTACGTCTATAATGAAGCTCCAGAAGAAATTCAAGATGCAATCTTAAATCCTGAATTAGTAAAAGAGAGAGAAGAATTATTGAATGAATTTGATATTGTTGAGTTAAATGAGGATTTACTTTATGATTATGATGAAAATTGGGGCGAATATGCAAGAGCAGTTTGTGATTTTGGTGGTCATAGTTTAATGAAAGCCCCAAAAACTGGTTCTGGAACAACTTATACCTTTCAAGTATGTGATAAACAAGTTAATATCAAGTTATTAAAAGAAGCAACTCATAAAGAATGGAAATATAGGTGGTATTTTGTTGAAGTTGATGGTCATCAAGGTTGGCTTCAAAGTGGAGATATTGAAAAGTATAATTCATTAAAACCATTTGATGAAGAATTAAGAAAAAATTCTGAGTTGAAGGCAAAAGTGGAAGCAGAAGAATTAGCAAATAAAAATAGCCCCTATCTTGAAACCGAGAATCCTAATTGGAATATTGTTGATATGAATGGGGAGATATATTATTGGCTTTCTGAGGATAGTAATTCTGAATCCAGTTGCAGAAACAATTTTGCATTATATGAGAAATTAGCAGATGACCCATGGTATGATAGTTTTGGGAAAAAATTTGGTTATGCCGATACTTGTGGGAAAAAACTGGAATTAAAAGTTCTTAAAGAAGCTACAAGTAAGAAAAGAGGTAGTGTTTACTGGCTTGTAGATCATGATGGTAGTGTTGGTTGGATAAATAAAGGATGGATGGCTAATTTTGGAGAATTAACAAAATGATTGAGTTAATAACTTTGAATAAAAAGTTTGAAGTGGTGAAATATTTTCATGACTCGATTATTAGAGAATATGAAGCTATGTTTATAACAGAAAAAAAAGAGGACTATTCAATTAAAGCTACAAAAGGTAACTGGTTTGACCAAGTACCATTAATTATTTATAATTCTGAGGCTTTCTTTTTTGAGGTAAAAAGTTTTCTTGATATTTTTATTAAATTTATAACAAAGACTCAGAAAATTCATTCTAGAAAATTTTGTAGTGATGTTTACTTTAATGCTAAATTTCTTAACAAGATTAAACCATTAGATGAAAAGATTAAGAAATTGATAGATTATTGGGAATCTGGTATCAATAATCATTCTTTAAAGCTCTTTAATAAATATAGAAATGTAGTATGCCATAGTGATTATTTATACGTGAAGTACCTATTTAAATCCAATTATAAAAATAAAGAGTTTCATGAGTTTGTCTTACCAGATAATCCAGAAGATAATAGAGAGCAGTTTACCACAAATAAGAATACTAACTTAATACCATTTTGTAGAGATGTATTTAAGATGGTTGAAACAATGTTGAATGAGTTTTCTAATAACCAAACTGATTATAGTTTTGAGTTATCTGATTAATTTAGTGCCCCGAGAAATACTATATTAAATCTAAAATTTGGGTGTAATGAAATGAAACCGTTAAATTTTTGTTATAAGAAGTGCAAAGCATTTCTTCTTTTTTCTCGTTTATGAAATTTAACGAAGGCGACAACTAAAAGGATTTACGGTTTACTTTCTCGTCGGGAAAGGCGGGTTTTCGAATTGAACTTAACATCAGTTTTAAACGACGGCTCCGAAGGAGCTGTGTCTGAGTGAGCCTCGAAAATTTATCCCATATGGCTGAGAAATTTTCAGAGTTGCGAGCGAAGACCGAGTACCGCAGGAAAAACCTTTAGAGTTTTTCCGAGGAACGGAGCTTTTAAAACTTGTTATACGCACCGAGCCTACGAGTGACGACCGTAGGGAGGAACGGAGTTGGGCGAGGGAAGTAGAGAATAAGTCCGTTTTAACAGAGCGAATGCGACACATTAATTAACATAATTAAGGGCAAAAAATAGAAACATTTATATATTAAATGGTATCTATTGGTATCATGAACTCACAAATTAATTTAAGG
>SDBT01017731.1_pt1 | contig 11228 bp, 17 predicted proteins | sample 2277101 | NCBI WGS metagenome assembly SDBT01 (sample SAMN10404973, study PRJNA504765) | marine sediment metagenome | isolation source: marine sediment core GS10_PC15, 103 cmbsf | place: Arctic Ocean: Southern Knipovich Ridge | collected 2010 | reverse complement strand
GTGGATCACCATGCCGTAGAGGGTCGCGAGCATGGGGTGCTTGATGATCGCCACGCCTTGGTCGCGCGGGACCTGCACCCACCAGGGGTGCCCCGGGTAGTGCTCCAACAGCTTGTCGACGATCGCTTGCGCCAGGGCCGTATCCGCAGCCTTCTGCTCGCCCTCCTCCGGCTCATTGTTGATGGTGTATTGCGCCGGCAGGTAGTCATGTCGTGGAAATTTCGCGATGTTGCTCATGCTGCCCTCCTGGCGGCTACTGCTCGGCGACCGGAACGTCAATGGAGACGTCCTTGGTCCGCCCAACAGCGGTGACGATGCGGTTTTGCAAGTTGTAGGTCACCCCAACGGTGCCGCCCGAGACCCAAATCGTGGTCGAGGTAGTGTCGTTGGTGTCCGAGTCAATGGTGATGCCCGAGGGCACGGTCCAGCTCGAACTGACCAGGGTGTCGCCGGCCAGCCACTGCGACCAATCGATCGAGTAGTCGAGGACCGAATCCGGGTCCTTCGGGTCGAAGGTCTTGAGCGCCATGCCGCACCTCCTACCTGGAGAACTCGTTAGGTCACGTCCGCTGGTAAGCGCGGCCACGGGCCGATGTCACGTTCGTCCCGGTTGACAACTGCGGTCCGCACTTCAAACGGGATGATGCACAGCCGGCCGTCTACGGCCAGAGCGTGAAGTCGGTCCCCAAAACCTGGGGTGCCCAGCGCGACCGGGTCGATGATCGTGAGGCCGGCGCGAACCAGGTGCGCCGGGAGGACCGGGAGCGACAGCTCCTGGAACCAATCCGGTTTGTCCTCACCGAGCTCCTCCAAATCGGCAGCGAACCAGCCCGGAACCTCGCGCTCGATCGGCAACACCGGCAGCGACAACGGCTGGAACTCATCCAGGCTGGTGACAACCTGGACTACCGCCAGCGCCTCCGGGTCGATAACCGCCGCTTCGGCGCGCTGGAACAGATGTAGCGGCAAGACCGGCTCGGATAGCGGCGCGTACCAACTGGTGTCCGGGTCGTCGGGCACCACCACCGGCTCGGGTTCGAAGAACCCACCCGCTCCGATGGCCTCGACAACGCGCCGGGTCGGCTCGGACAGCGGCTGGAACCAATCCAGCAGATCATCGTCCGTGTCCGGTTCTTCCAGATCCGCCGCGAACCAGCCTTCGTCAGTCTGATGCTCGGGCAAGACCGGCAGCGACAACGGCGAGAACCAGTCTGGCTTGTCTTCTCCTGGCTCTTCCAGATCGACAGCGAACCAGCCCGGAACCTGGCGCTCGATAGGCAGAACAGGCTCGGACAACGGCTGGAACCAGTCCGGCTTGTCCTCACCGAGTTCCACGAGGTCTGCGGCGTACCATCCTTCGTCGGTCTGGTGTGCCGGCAGGACTGGCAGCGATAGCGGCTGGAACCACTGGATCTCATCACGCAGAGGCGCGTTGAGCGTCTCCGGGTCGGTCACCCAGGCTTCGGGGTGCTGCAACGGCAGCGGCAGCACCGGGACAGATAGCGGCGGGAACCCGGTCAAGTTCCCGACCTCGGGAGCGACCGCGACGTTGAGCGCTTCCGGGTCGATAAAGAACGCCGGGATTACGGCATGCGCGGAAATCCGCCGGGTCGGCTCGGAGAGTGGAGCGAACCAATCCGGCTTGTCTTCACCAGGTTCTTCCAGATCGGCAGCGTACCAGCCTTCATCCGTTTGATGTTCAGGTAGAATCGGGAGCGCCAGCGGCTGGAACCAGTCGGGCTTGTCTTCGCCGGGCTCTTCCAGGTCCGCAGCGAACCAGCCTTCGTCCGTTTGATGCAGCGGTAGAACTGGTTCACTGAACGGGGTGAACCAATCCGGCTTGTCTTCACCTGGCTCTTCGAGGTCTGCAGCGAACCAACCGGGCTCGATCTGGTGCGCCGGCAAGACCGGCAGCGAGAGCTGCTGATACCACTGGATCTCATCCCGAAGGACTTCCGCAAGGGTCTCCGGGTCGATGATCGTAAGGCCGGTACGAACCAGGTGCGCCGGCAGCACCGGAACACTGAGATCCTGCCACCACTGGATCTCGTCTCTGAGCGGCTCCGCAAGGGTCTCCGGGTCGATGATCGCGAAAGCCGCCGGATGTTGCAGCGATAGCGGCAGCACCGGCACCGACAGCGGCGCGTACCACTCGATAACGTCTGCGTCCTCAGCTGGAACCGTGGCGACACCGGCGCTATAGACCCAGGTGTACCTCGGCGTCCAACCGGGGTGAGGCTGGGAAGTAGACCGATGCCACTCGAGAGTCTGGGGGTCGAAAGGTGCTTCTTCGGCTACGTCGTCTTCGAGGATACCACCCGCACCGATGGCCTCTTCAATGCGTCTGGTCGGCTCGGACAGCGGTTGGAACCACTGAATCTCGTCGCGGAGACCTTCTGCCAGGGTCTCGGTATCGATGACCGAGAGGCCGGTGCGGGTCTGATGCAGCGGTAGAACCGGCTCCGACAGCGGAGCGTACCAATCCGGTCGGTCTTCGCCGGGTTCCTCAAGGTCGGCAGTGAACCACCCTTCATCGGTTTGATGAACTGGCAGGACCGGTTCCGATAGGGGCGCGAACCAATCCGGTCGATCTTCTCCGGGCTCCTCTAGATCAGCGGCGAACCACCCCTCGTCGGTCTGGTGCGCCGGCAAGACCGGAAGACTGAGATTTTGATACCACTGGATCTCGTCGCGAAGACCTTCCGCCAAGGTCTCCGTGTCGATGACGAATAGGCCCGGCCGAACCTGATGCGCCGGAAGAACCGGTTCGGACAGCGGCTGGAACCATTGCAGCTCATCCCGCTGGGGCTCGGCGAGGGTCTCGGTATCGATCGGCGCCATGCCGGAGGCGAGGATCGCCGCGAACGCGGTCACGCCGGCCAGTTGGCGGATTGGCTCGGACAGCGGCGCGAACCCGGAAAGGTTCCCGACCTCTTCCAGCGGTATTAGCGGCTCGGCTTTGGCCTGATATTGGAATAAACGTGCCATCATCCGACCCTCATCGGCGAGCTGCTATACACCGCCCCGACGATTAAGCTCTCCGCAGCCGGCGCCGGCTCCGGCTCAGCATCGGATGCAAACCAACCCTCGCCGATCTGATGCAAAGGCAAGATCGGAAGCGAGAGATTTTGCCACCACTGGATTTCGTCCCGGAGCGGGTCGCCAAGAGTCTCGGTGTCGATAACCGAGAGGCCGGTGCGGACCAGGTGCGCCGGCAGCACCGGAACACTGAGATCCTGATACCACTGGATCTCGTCTCTGAGCGGCTCCGCAAGGGTCTCCGGGTCGATGACTGAGAGGCCGGTGCGGGTTTGATGTGTAGGCAGCACCGGCTCAGACAGCGGCTGGAACTCGTCGAGGGTGATGGTGACATCGGCAACGATCGGCTCAAGCGACTCGCCAGACGACGGGATACCGGCCGAGCGGATCCGCCGCACCGGCTCGCTCTGCGGCTGGTTCCACTCGAACGGGTCTGCAGCAGCCTTGGTGACCGTGATCCTCGGCGTGACCGAGCTTATTCCCGCGTTGTCCAGGTTCAGGGTCAAACGGAAATCTAGCGTGTCTTCGTCCAACAGGTTGCTGTCAACTAATTGTAGGCCGAAAACAACTTCAGTGAAGTTGCTGGCAGTTATCTGAAGGTCATCAAGAACCCCGACGCTAACAACTTGTTCGCCAGCAACGAACGAACCAGTGCCGTCGCTTATCCCCTCTGTTGCCCGATTGGTAGTTGCATTCCCGTGAGTGAGGGTGCTTGCCGAATCAATCCTGACATTAGCAGTTCCGTTAGTGATCGCACCGAAGCCGCCAGCATTCTTGCTCTGTCGTAATCGATAGTCATCCGTGGTCAGACCAGCAATAGCAGCCTGGTTCTGAACTCTCCATCTGAGCTGGAACTGAGCATTCCCTGCGGAGTCGAGAGAGATGGGGGTGTCTTCGTCCGCCTTCGCAGTGCTCCCACTTTCCGTTCCATCGTCATAAAACCGGAAGGCGTCTCCGTCAGGATTGAACCCTATTGCCGTGATACTTGGCGTCTGCGTGTAGGTGCCGAGCGCCGTACCATTATCTTCGATGCGGATCTCAACCGTCTCGCCGCCATCTAGATCAGGGCTGCCACCGCCCCGTAGCTGGAAGCATAACTCGAATTCGGATTCACCCGTTTCCGAGATACTGACGGCCGGACAACTACCGTCGTCGTCCATATGACCGGCAACAAAGGTCTGGTCTTGCGCCAGTTGCTCGGTGGTCGCGTCATCGTCGGTAAAATGAATCGAACCTACCGCCCGGACTTTGTCCGACGTGGTGGTGATATCGACCCAGCCGCCGCCATCGACGTTGTACTGGAATACGGCCGTTAGATCGAAGCTGTCAGACCCGCCGGTGTGGGCGCCCTGCACGCCAATCCGCATCCGGTAGTTGGTATCTAGCTGTAGCGTGCCGTCCGTGTTGACCGCATGGCGATCGGTGGCGCCGGTCTCCGTGCCGTCATCATCGCGATACTGGAACGCTACTTGGTCCCAACCCACCATTACGGTCATCGGCTATCTCCGTCTGTCTGGATCATTGGCCGATCGCCGTGGTAATCCTTCCTCCCGCTTTGCCCGCTGGATGATTTCATTGTATCTCGCTTCATCAACCCAGATCCCCATCGCGAACAATTCGATCTCAGAGGCAAAGTAGGCGAATTGCTGGATCACGCTGGCCTGGTCCTCGATGCCCCGCCAGACCCCATGCTTGAGCAGGTAGTACGGATATGCGCGAACGACCTCCCGGCCCGTCTTCTCCCGTGGCTGAGCGATACAGATCACACGGAAGGGGTGGGTTACCTCATCGACAGAATACGTGCCATCGTCGTAATAGACGCGCCACACCGGGTCACTCCCGCCCCACCAGGCGACTGACCATTTTCTGGGTCTCGTAGTTGCGCTCGATCTTGAGCATCTGCTCCTCCCAGGGTCTGCACGTGCCGAGGTCGACACACTTCGAGCAGATCAGTTGCTCGCAGATACGACAGCCGCCGCCCAGGTCCCACGCGCTCTTACCGGTCGGCACGAACACCTGGCGCTGGCAGTGGTAGCAGGAGAACACATCGCACTCGTGCTGCTTGCCCCAGGGTTCGAAGGAGGTCGTGTAGTTTTTGGCTGTTCTCATTTTTCTTCTGCATGGCTTAGTTATTGAAGTGGACGGTGACCTTCTGATTCTCGGTCCCAGAAGAGTTGCAGATCCAGGTAAGACCGTTGTTGTCGGTCGCGGGGACGATCATTTCACCATCCGGGGCCGCCACCCACCTGAAGGTTGCACGCAGGTTCAGCCCCATGTCGATCAACTCTTCGGCCGTGGTGACCGACACGGCAATGGTGTAGGTGCCCTGGCCGGCATCGGCCTGGGCCACCGGGTCGCCGGGATCCAGCGGCTTCGGCAAGATGGCCGATCCATTGCGCCCCGCGTTATGGTCCGTGTGACGCTGGATGATCCACTCGTTTGCGATATCGGTCGGCGTGTCTTCCGAGCCGAGGATGAAGTCGTAGACTCCGATCCGGCGGGGGATCGTGGTCGTGACCGAAAGATCGCCGATTTCCTCGGTCGCCGCACCCGCAGCAGCTTCCATGGTAACACCATACTTATTCATATCTCACTCCTTGGCGTGACAGTTAAACATGAGGTGAATCCGGTCTTGCGTCCCTCGATGGATAACCCCGTGTGGGCTCGTCGGGTCGATCAAGTAGGCGAACCCGCACGCCATGTGATGCTCGGAACCCTCGGTGACGAACACGCAGAGCGGATCCGTTATCAGCGGAACGTGAATCCGGTTGCGGCAGGCGCCGTCCTTGTGATCGGTATGGGTTGCGATGACCTGGCCCGGGACGACTTTTGAAAGTAGCGTCCATCCCTGACGTGCGCCCGGGAAATGCTCGGCGATCAACTCATCGATCGTTTGTTGGGCCCAAGGCGCGCCCCAAAGCATCCCCTCGTATGGAAGCTCATTGGCGACTTGCTCTGGCATCTCGGGCACCGCACACGGCCCGAGGCGGCGCATCAGCCAGTGATGTGTTTAACGGCCCACATGATCGCTTCTTCAACCTTGGTCTTGGCCAAAGAAAGCTCGCGGGACTTGCCGAGATTGTCGACAAAATCGTGCAGGGCAAGCCCAAGGTCTTTGATCTGCAGCATGTTGGCCTTTTCCGCATCATTGAGAACGCGGTACTGGTGACGCATGGTGTTGTTGACCGTGCGGTCGTCACCTGCGCTATCGACATGAGCCATTCTTGGTTCTCCTATCAGTACGCCACGACCTTGTCTCGGCCCACTGTCGGCAGGCCCGGGCCGTACTGCCTAGCGGCCATCTGTTCGGGGATCGTGATGCCGGCGGCCTGGTCCTCGTTGAACATCCCCAGGCCGGGAATGAAATATTCCTCCTCGCCATCCTCGTCGATCAGCACGGCGGAAAGCGGCATGACGCCAGAGGGTATTAACCATTGTTCAGCCATCAGGAAACACCTATTCTGGCGATATGAACCTCACACGCCGACAGTTTTTCGCGTCCACCTCTGCTTTGGTGGCGGCCGTGGTTGTGCCGTCTTCCATCTTCCCGCTCGCTCCTACCTTCCGTGAGGCAATTCTCACCAGCGCCAAATTTCGTGGCGTAGACCTGAGCGGAGCCCCCGCGAAACCGTGGCATGTGGACCCGACCGCCCTTTATCTGGGGAAGGCACACAACAACGGCAGAAGCTGGGGCAAAGCCGCTGTGTCGCTGGCGGACATTGCCGATCAGATTGGCCCCAATGATACCGTCTATATTGCCCACGCCGAATTTGACGGGGAAATTACGGTTCCTCCGTGCGAGCAAATAATATTTTACGGCTGCAAGTTCACTGACGGTGTCATGGTCAATGCCGTTAGAGTTGCCTTTCCGCCATCTTAGGCGTCCGTTACCGTCACTTTTCGATCTACATACAGAATGTCTGGCGAGCCGGTTAGCGGCTGGGCAAAATACACGCGGGCGAGGAATGGACCCTTGCGATTCACTGTCTCCGTGATCTCCAGTGAGAAGGCATCTCCACTACCAAGACTCCCATCCCAGGCGACGCCCGTACCCGTGGTGATAGCAGTGCCAACATCAAGGGGATCGACCGGCCCGTTGTCCGAGAAAGTGCTTTGCGTGTCGGCTCCAGATGCTGTTCCGAGAAATTCTATCTCAAGCCAGACCTGATCGGTATCCGGCGTTCCTGATGCCCACTGGCATTGGACCGTAAATTTCTTGCTGCCGGTACTCCTAATTCGACCAGAAAATGGTGGCGATACCAACGGCTCGAAAAACAACTCCGTGTTGGTGTTGTTCTCCATTTTCCACGCGACTTTTGTCCCGTCTACTACGGCCCCACCGCTGCTAACGACAAAAGTCGTCTCTTCTTCGACCGTGCCGTAAAAGGTCTCATACTCTGTGCGGAAGATTTTATTTCCTGAAGTGTCGTCGCAGCCAGACATAAGGACCGTTGTGCCGGCACTACTTATCGCTCCACTCGCGAGAACAGCCCCAATACCAATTTTACAATGATGAAACTCCGCAAGAATATCCGAAGCGTCCGAAACATCCACAAAAGCAGAAGTGATAGAGCCCATGTCAACACCAACAACTGAAATAAACTGCGTTCTATCTGCCAAATTAAATAGCGCGTCAGGCTGTGTACCCGTCCACAAAAGAGTACCGCCATTCCACTTGAATAACCCGATAGATATTACGCGAAATCCTGCCGACGCTCCCCCACCGGAAAAGTTAACAACTGTGTTTTTTAGTTCTACTATATTTTGCCCAGCATTATCACCGGTTACAATTGCAGCCTGCACACTATTCAATTCTAAAATGCAATCATCAAACAATACAGATTGAGGGAAATTAATCTCAAAGTTGTCTCCCGCCTTTAATGACATGCCGTAGAACTTCACATGCCCGTCAATAATTATATCTCTACTGCCGCCGGAATTATCAATTTGAATCACGCTGGTGGCTGCAAGATAGGTTACCGGACCGGATCCACCCAGAGCAGAGATAACCAAATTTGGCGCGGCAGCGGTTCCTGGGAAGGTGTAAGTTATATTGCCTCCTGGATCTTCATTATGATCGGCAGCGACGTAAATTATTTCTCCGGCGATTAGGGTATGAACAGCGCCAGTCAGCAGGGCTTGCAACGTATTCGCAGCATTTCCCCACGATAAACCGTCGCCCTCTGCTTCAGTGCTATCGAGAAAAAATGGGCCTGCCATCAGTCGATGTCCACGATGTCATCGAATGTGCCTTCGGCGTCATCCAGGGAAACCGCCCTGTCTTGCACCCTATCTCCGTCAGTTACGTCGAGCCCGGCACGATCGCGAATTGCGTTGATTTCTGGTGGGGTTAATCCCTTGAGCCACCACGCAAGCAAAATGGCTTGGTCGCCATTACTTTCCGCGAAGTGCTTATAGAGAAAGTCCTCTCCCTCGATCAACGTGATGTCTCGGTCCGTAAGATCGAAGGCATCGGGATTATTCTTCAAAGGCGATTGTGTCCACACAAGCAAGTCGGCAAAGTCCACATTCTTTAGCTGCGACGTCCAGTCGAAAGCATCCGAGGCAGCGATAGCAGCGGCTTCATCATCGAAACGGCCCCGACTCCTGCGCCAGTTGCGGCCCAAGTCATCAACAGCCAGAAAGCTGGCAAGAACTGTCCCGCCTGAACTTTGCTGCACAGATCCAAGGGTACGGGAGGCGATAGGCATCACCCAACCCCATAGGAGCGCCGCGCGGCATCCTTGGCTTCACTCCGCGCCATCTGCTCCTCCCAGGGCGTGCAGGTGCCCTTGGCGTAGCAGCGATTACAAACTAAGCTCATACACTGCTTGCACAGCCCACCCAGGTCGGCAGGGTCACACTTGGGCATCACATGCTTGATGGCCATGCAATGACCGCAGGTGAAGGTGTCGATCTCGCCCTCGGTGTGGCGCACGCCGTCTTCTCCAACGGTGGTGGCGCCTGTGCTTAAATCACCGACGATGGTGGCGTATCCCTGTGGTTTTCTCATTTCTTCCTCACTTCCGCCACTGGAGCAGATGCAACGCCCCTGCAAGACCGGAAACATCGATCTCGCAGAGGCGCCTCATCTTATCTGTTAGACGGCGAAGTACACGCCAAGCTCATGCACTGCGTTGTTAGAAGCGTGATTGGCGGTGAACACGATTCCCGTGTTGGCGGTAACCGGCATCACGAGCTCTTTTCCGGGCGCCGCCACCCATCGGTATGTCGCTCGCATGTGCTGAGCGATATGCCACAGCTCCGTGGTTAGCAAACTGGCTGGGTTGACGGTGTGGTTGACCAAGACATTGCCAGCGAACGCAATGTCACCCAGGTCCAGTGGAGCGGCAGTTTCGGGGTCACCAGTACCGTCATCGGTCGACCCGAAGCGGTCCGCCACGACCGTAAACAGGATATCGGCCGGGCTCGCAAGATTGAAGCCGGACGTGAAGTCATAGACCTTGAAACGGTCGCCACCGGTCTCAATCGACGCCGTCGCAATGGGGGTGCTGTTGACGGCTTGTGCGCCTATGATGTGATAGTCAGCCATTGGGTGTCTCCTAAAATTGGTTGAAGATTACGGCGACGGAGTGCCGTAGGGGCCTTCCCCGTCGCGCCGCTCATTGCCCTTGGGCCAGCGGTAGACAACCGGGTGCTTGCTCTCGAAGTGGAAGTCAGGGTCGGCCTGGAGCACCAGGGCGCGCCAGTCGTGGACCGTGAATCTTGGCGGATCGCCAGCTGCCATGGTCACCTCCTACCTGGATGGTTTTCGTCGTGGGAGCGTGCCAGCGATCCGGCTGCGCCTTTCGGCGGCACCCTCCGCTTCCTTCATGGTGGAAAATCCGGCCTTGTTCCCTAAGACACGCCCCTTGTCCGGGCCGACCGTATCCCGGTTGAACCAGCGCTTGCCAATCTTGACAGTCTCAGATTTTTCATGGGCCATGGTCACCTCCTACCTGGATGGTGGTAGCGGGAGCAGGATTCGAACCTGCGACCTTCGGATTATGAGACCGACGGGCTACCGGACTGCCCTATCCCGCAAAGAACCTCTTGCGCACCCACAGATGGGTCAATCGAGTTGATCGGATACGAAACCATTTATGCCACGATCCCACGGTCAGCTTGATGCCGAGCTGGTTCGCGAAGTCGAACTCATAGATCTCGATCATGAGATTGGTATTACGCACGATCCTGCTGTACCCAGATGTAATCGACCGTAGCCAGGCTCTCGTTGGTGTCGTTCGAGGCGACAGTGACGGTCGGGGTGAGCGGGTCAGTGACCGTGATGGCCGCAGCGATCGAGGAGCCGAAGGCTACCCCGTCCACCCAGCCGGACAGAACACCCGCCGCCGTCAACTCAACCCGCAGCGTGACATAGGTGTCATCCGCCGGGCCGCTCGCATGCACAACGGCCGTGGTGACGGCCGTGTTTATTGTAGAGCCCAGCAAGAACAAGGTGGGGCTCGTCTGGAAGCTGGTGTCGTAAATGATGCCGGCCGCGTCGCCCACCTCGGTCTTGATCACGTCGGCCGTGCCGGACGCCTGAATACCCAGGTTTACGTCCGCGTCTATCGACACCTCATCGATAAACCCAACGAACAAGATGCTCTCGGCCACGGTCGTCAGCTTGACCTTCACCTCCATGGCGAGGCCACCGCTATCCGTCTGCCACATGAGGGTCTTGCCGGAAATGGCCGCGCCGTCCACGAGGGCCGTAGTATCACCGGGGGTGCCGCCATCACCCACGTCGCCGCTCGTGATGAGGATTTCGCCGCTCAAACTGTCGGCCACGATTGTCGGACCGATGGTCTGGCCGTCCGTCCCGCTTGCATCCTCCCAGCGGACGGCGTCGAGGGTGCCTTCCAGGAAGTCATCGAACAGGGTGACCTTCTGAGAGGGGTCCGTGGCCTGCAGCTCCGAAACGGGGATGCCATTCCCGAGGCGAAGACAGTAGAGGAATGGTTGGCTGCCTATCGAAGTGAAAGCCCCGTGTGGTGCTACTACAAAAACGACCCTAACAATGGGGAGAAGTACGGCAAGCTTTATAACTGGTATGCAGTCAATGACTCACGGGGACTCGCACCCGTAGGATGGCATGTCCCTACAGATAGTGAGTGGCAGATACTGATAACCTCATGCGGAGGAATGGACGCGGCATTCGCGAAACTTAAAAAATCTGACGGTTT
>SDBT01017730.1_pt1 | contig 11229 bp, 7 predicted proteins | sample 2277101 | NCBI WGS metagenome assembly SDBT01 (sample SAMN10404973, study PRJNA504765) | marine sediment metagenome | isolation source: marine sediment core GS10_PC15, 103 cmbsf | place: Arctic Ocean: Southern Knipovich Ridge | collected 2010 | reverse complement strand
GCCCACGAAGAACAGCACGATGCCGAAGGCGAACGCCAGACCCAGCGTCACGAACCGTCGGCGCGAGCCCTGGGCGGCCTCGACGATGGACATGATGCGAATCGGAATCACAGGCAGCACGCAGGGCATGACGTTCAAGATCAGACCAGCCAGCACAGCCAGGCTCAGGCCCGTCCAGATCGTCCAGCCGGCCACTTCCTCGTCGATGCCGCCGGCCGGCCCCGCAGGCGGCCGGGCGGCGTGGCGGGCGCGGAGTTCATCTGCCGTCATCGCGTCCTGCAGACCGGCGGCCAGCGGCCCGGTCCAGTTCGGGTTGGCCGTCGACTGGGCGGCGACCCGCACGACGGCGATGACGTTCTTGTGCACATTGATGCACTCGAATCTCTCGTCGCTGCACAGTTGGCCGTCGATTGTCACGGTCAGCCTCTGCGGCCCCGGCAATGAGCCGGGCAAGACCCTCGCCGAAACATACACGACGGTCTGGCCCTCGTAGACGTTGTTGACCATCACCTCGCCCGGGCCTAGCTCCGTCGCGTGCGTGCCGTCGGCCAGCCAGAGGGCCTGGCCTATCTCAAGTGCGTCCGCCTCGACGACGACGGATCCAGCTATCGGCGTGAAGCCGGCGGAGGATCCCGGATCGGGGCTGTAGAACACCCATTCCTCGCCGATGTTCAACTTGACGGCGATATGGAACGCCTGGCCCGGCTCGACGTCAGCCAAGCTGTTGACCACTTCTACGCGGATGTGTTCATTGCCCGCGGTGGCCCACTGCGGCCCGCCGCCCGGCCCGTCCAGCCACGGCGCCAGCGGCACGCCGGGCTGATCGAACTGTGCCGAAACCATCCCGGCGATGGCCAGCAACGTAATTACCAGCGTCAGCGTCCGTCGAGTCATCATGTTTCTCCCGTGCCCGGCTGCCGGCGGCATCGACGCCCCGCACCATAGACTTAAAGACAGCCTGGATTTCCTGCAACAATTATAGCGCGTTGTGCGTTAGAATCCTTGGAGTTAACCGTTTAATCAGGCCAGGGGCCGTGCCGATGATGCACAAATCGCTGTTGATAGTCCTGCTGGCGACATGGATCGCGCCTGCCGCCGCCGACATAGTCTACATGCGCGACGGCAGCAGGCACGAGGGTGAGGTCCGCCAGGAGGGCGAGGTCGTATTCGTCGAGACAGCCGACGGCGTGGTGGAGCTGCCCGCCGAAGAGGTGGTTTACATATCGGTGGTGGCCCCGCCCATCCCCGAGCCGGAAGACTTGCCCGCAGACGGCGGCGCCCCGCCCGTCCCCGGCCCCGGCGCCGCGGACCCACCCGCCATCACCATGGCCGCTCCCCCCGCCCCGCCTCCCCTGGCGAGTGCCCTGGTCGGCGGGACCGTTCCGCCGGCTCGGACGTTCTCGGTGGCCGAGGCGACCAGGCCCGAGTCGATGGTGTTCGTGCTCATGCGCCAACTGGTCACGACGGAGACCTCGCTGCAGCAGCGCACGCTCGAACGGGAAATCGAGCAGTGGCAGGCCGCCGCCCACGACCGTCAGAGACGCGTCCGCGGGGAGTGGCTAACGCCCGGAGATTTCACGCGCAGCCGCCAACGCTACGAGGTATTGCTGGCCGAGGCGGCTGAGATCGCCTCCGAATTGCGGCAAATCCGAGGCACCGATCCCATGGCTGACGCCGAACGGGCCAACGTTCGCCGAAGGCTCGGCACCAGGCTGATTCGGGCCTGTTCCATCTGGGCGGACGACGACATTCGCATGTTGCTGATCGGCATCACCCACTACCAGACTGAATCCTACGCCCTGGCAGCGGCTGCATTCGACAGATGCCGCCAAGACCATCCGCTCCTGTCAGCCTATCAGCAGGGATACGGGATGGCGCTGATGGAAATCCGCGGTCGCGAGCTCGACGCGCTGCAGGCTTGCCTGGCCCAGCTGACACTTCACCCGGACAATCCGCTCGCCCTGCTGCGCGTCACCGAAGCCATGGAGAACGTTCCCGGCATGCAGACGAATAACGACGTGTTCGTCCGCGCCGAAGAAGCGATCAGCCTGTATCCCGAATCGGCGTTTCGCGGGCACTCGCAGAGGTACATCGCGTGGGACATGCCCGGCAGAACCGGGTGGTCCACTCGCGCCGGCACGCTGCCCGTGCCCCCCTACGACCGATTGGTCTACCGCCAGGGCGTGGCCGTGCCCATCAGCGCCGATACGCTGATGGTGGACAGGGAGGTCGTCCGCGATGCCCTGGAGGTCTACATCCTCATCAACGAGGAAACCCTCGTGCCGGCTTCGGTCGTGTCGTCCCGCAGGTCCAGCAGCAGTTCCACGTCGCCCATGGCCCTTGTCCGCACGGCCGGGGCGGAGTTTCAGCCCGTCGCCGCCAGCGAGGATGCGCAGTTCGACGTCGGCGCCGCGGTCGTCAGCTACGGGTTGAGCATCTTCCCGGAGATGGGCACCCAGCCTCGCCAGATCCTCACAAGAATCGCCGCCGTGCCGGAGGACGGGCCTATCCAACTGGAAGCCGCGCTGGCGGCGGGCGAATCGGCGGCGCCCCTGCTGACGGGTGACGAGCGCCTGGTGGGTTTCCTGGCCGGGCGGACGAACTTCCGCCGGGACCAGGGCGGCCAGGACGTGCTTATTCCGGTGGCGGAGCTGGCCCCGCTGATCGAGCGGGCCCAGCGGCGACGCCGCTCGTCGTCATCGCCTTCGCGGGGGACCGTATCCATCGCAGCCGAGGGGACAACCTTCGTCGTGTATTGCATCTCCAGCGAAATGCTCGATTAACCCCCGCCGGCGTGATATTGCCTTGCGTTGCCATACCAAGGTGTATACAGTCCGATCCCATCGCAGGACGCCGCTTTCTCAGGGAGCTTTCATGGACAGTTTGCGCAGAGTCGATCCGGAAATCGCCCAGGCCATCGATGCGGAGGCGGCCCGCCAGGCCGACACCATCGAGCTGATCGCCTCGGAGAATCACGTATCGGCCCCGGTGCTGACGGCCCTGGGAACGGTCCTGACCGACAAGTATGCCGAGGGTTATCCTGGGCGGCGGTATTATCGCGGCTGCGAAAACATCGACAAGATCGAGCAGTTGTGCATCGACCGGGCCAAGAAGCTCTTCGGCGCCGATCACGCCAACGTTCAGCCGCACTGCGGCACCAGCGCCAACCTCGCCGTGTACATGGCCGCACTCAAGCCGGGCGACAAGATCATGGGCATGCACCTGCAGCACGGGGGGCACCTGTCGCACGGGCTGAGCATCAACTTCTCAGGCCAGTGGTTCCGCGCCGCGCACTACGGCGTCAATCGAGAAACGGAAATACTGGACATGGCCGAGGTCCGCCAGGCGGTGCTGAAGGAGCGTCCCGAGATGCTGATCGCCGGGGCGTCGAGCTATCCACGGACGATCGACTTCGAGGCCTTCGGCGACATCGCTCGCGAGGCGGGCTGTCTGCTGCTGGCTGACATCGCCCACATAGCCGGGCTCATTGTCGGCGGGGTGCACCCGAGCCCCATGCCGCACAGCGATTTTGTCACGACGACCAACCACAAAACACTTCGCGGCCCGCGAGGAGGCATCATCCTCTGCCGGCAGCAGTACGCCCGGGCCATCGACCAGGCCGTGTTCCCCGGCATGCAGGGCGGGCCGTTGCCGCACGTCATCGCCGCCAAGGCCATCGCCTTCCAGGAGGCGATGCAGCCGCAGTTCAAATGGTACGCTGCCGCTATCGTCGCCAACGCCAAGGCCCTGGCTGAGGCAATCGTGGAGCGTGGCTGGCGGCTGGTCACCGACGGAACGGACAACCACCTGATGCTGATAGACCTCCGCAGCCGAGACGAAAACCTCACCGGCGACGTCGCCGCCCAGTGGCTGGCTGATGGGGGCATTATCACCAACAAGAACGTCATTCCGTTCGACACGCGCGGCACGAAGGACACGTCAGGCCTTAGGCTCGGCACGCCCGCGGTAACCACTCGCGGAATGAGGCCGGACCAGATGACCAAGCTCGCCCAGTGGATCGACGACATCCTCGTCAGCAACGGCGATGAGAACGTGATCAAGCGCATCAAAGATGCAGTCAGCGACTTCTGTCGACAATTCCCGATTCCCGGCCAGCGGGAATGACCGCCACTGAATCGAGGACCGCCATGAACGAAATCTATCGCATCCTCGACGTAAACTTCAACCGGGCTCGTGAGGCGCTGAGAGTGGCGGAAGACTGCGGGCGGTTCGCCCTCAACGACCCCGCCATCGCCGCCACGGCGAAGAACCTTCGCAGCGAACTCAAGGAAGTGCTCGACGGCCTGCCGGCTGACAAAATGATGGTCGCACGCAACACGCCCGGAGACACCGGCACGGAACTGGCCAGCCCGACCGAGTCCAAACGGGAAGGCGTTGCCGACGTGGCCATCGCCGCCTGCAAACGCCTCACCGAGAGCCTGCGGACCATCGAGGAATACTGCAAGGCGATCGCTCCCGAGTGCTCGCTGAACATCGAGCGGATGCGGTACAACGCATACACGCTCGAGCAGAGGCTCACCAGCCGTCTCATGGTGGCCGGGCGAATGGCCGAGGCGGGCGTGTATGCGATCGTATCCCGCTCCTTGTGCAGCGGCAGCCTGTTGCAGACCGCCCGGGCAATCCTGGCTGGCGGGGCGAGGGTGATCCAACTCCGCGAACAAAGCGCCCCCGACAAAGAGACCCTCGCGATGGCGGCGGAGCTTCGCGAACTGACCGACGAGATGGACCGCCTGTTCATCGTCAACGATCGCCCGGATATAGCCGCGATCGTCGGCGCCGACGGCGTGCACCTCGGCCAGGACGATCTGCCGATATCCGAGGCACGCCGGCTGCTCCGCCCCGGGGCGATCGTCGGACGCAGCACACACTCACTAGCCCAAGCCAAGGCGGCGGCCAACGAGGGGGCCGACTACATCGCCTTCGGGGCGATATTCGACACAGCCACCAAGGACAACGCCATCATCGTCGGGCCCGGGCAGCTCAAGGAAGTGCTGGCGGCGGTCTCGCTGCCGGTGGTGGCTGTCGGGGGGATAACGGCCCGGAACGTGCCCGAACTGACGGCCGTGGGGGCCAAGTGTGTGGCGGTCAGCTCGGCGATCTGCTGTGCGGATGACCCCAAAGCCGCCGTCGCGGAGATCGTCAAGGCGATGGGTGTCTGACCGCCCCGCGGTGTATTTCACATGCTGCGACGAGAATTCCAGCGATTGAAAAGGGGGCGATTTCTCGTCCTGCGATTCTCGATCCGCGCAAAAAAGATGGGCAGCCCATCATGATGATGCGCGGGGGGGGACGCACCACCAATCGACAGGCCACCCATGTAGAAAAGTCTTTATTGCCTTGACACAGGCCCCAAGAAAGCCTTCTGCCACTACATTGCTATACTACCATCACCTCATAGCCCTGTCAAGCCCTTTTGTCCAGCCCCCGTCGGGCTCTGCTCATCCATTCTTCCGCGCCGCAGAACTCGAGTTGACCAAGCTAGCACCACGCCGGACGTTCAGCAAGGAATTATTTCTTGTTTTTCTTCTTTTTTTTCCGGCCGGCGAGCCGCGGGGGCCGGGCCGGCCTGAGAACGATTTCCAGCAGTTGGTCAACATTGGCCACAAACTCAAACCGCAGTTCTTTCTTTACGTCGGCCGGCACATCGGGCATGTCTTTTTCGTTTCGTTTCGGCAGAACGATCGTCTTAACACCCGCCCGCCTGGCCGCCAGGGCCTTTTCCTTGACGCCGCCAACGGGCATCACCAGCCCGCGCAGCGTTATCTCCCCGGTCATCGCGACGTCCGGCCTGACGGCCCGCCCGGTCATCAGGCTGGTCAGGGCGGTGAAAATGGCAACCCCAGCCGAGGGCCCGTCCTTGGGTATGGCGCCGGCCGGCACGTGAACGTGTATGTCCTGACTAGCCAGGGCCGCCACGTCTATGTCCATCGCCCGTCCCCGGCTTTTTAGCAGGCTCAGCGCCGCCAGGGCCGATTCTTTCATCACGTTGCCGATTTGCCCGGTCAGTATGAGTTGGCCATTGCCCGGATAGCTGGTTGCCTCGATGAACAGGATTTCCCCACCGGTGGGCGTGTATGCCAAGCCCGTCGCCACGCCCGGTTGGCTGGTCCGCAGGGCGAGCTCGCCTTCGTATTTCACCGGGCCCAGCAGCTTCCTGACCAGCGCCGTCGTGACGGTTTGCGAACGTATCTTCCCGGCTGCGACCTTGGCTGCCACGCCGCGGCACACCGTGCCGATTTGCCGCTCCAGCTCTCGCACGCCGGCTTCGCGGGTGTAGCTCTGAATGATCAGGTTGACGGCCGGCTCTTTCCACTTCGCCTGGGCGGCGGTCAGCCCGTTGTCGGTCAGCTGCCGCCCGACAAGGTACTTCATCGCGATGAAGAGCTTTTCCCGGCGGGTGTAGCCGGGAAGTTCGATGATCTCCATGCGATCGCGCAATGCCGGCGGCACGGGCTGGGTGTAGTTGGCGGTGCCTATGAACATGACCTTCGACAGATCGAACGGCACGTTGAGGTAGTGGTCCTGGAAGCTGAAGTTCTGGGCCGGGTCCAGCACCTCCAGCAAGGCCGACGTCGGATCCCCGCGGAAGTCGGCCCCGACCTTGTCCAGTTCGTCGAGCATGAACACCGGGTTGTTCGTGCCGGCCTTGCGGATTTCCTGAAGGATCCTGCCGGGCATGGCCCCGATGTATGTGCGCCGGTGGCCGCGCAGTTCCGCCTCGTCCCGCATGCCGCCAAGGGACATGTGGATAAACTTTCGCCCCAGTGCGCGAGCTATGGACTGGCCGAGCGAAGTTTTGCCCACGCCCGGCGGCCCGACGAAGCACAGGATGGGCCCGCGCGACTCTGGGGCGAGCTTTCGCACAGCCAGGTACTCCAGGACGCGGCGTTTGACCTGCTGGAGGTCGTAGTGATCCTTGTTCAGAATGCGCTCCGCCCGGTTCACATCGAGCTTATCTTCGGTGCTGTTGGACCACGGCAGCTCGGTCATCCAGTCCAGATAGGTGCGGATGACGTTGTATTCTGGCGAGGCGGAGGGGATTTTCTCCATCCGCGACAGTTCCCGCAGGCACTCTTTTTCGATGTCATCGCTCATGCCGGCAGCCTCTATTCTGCCGCGGACGTGCTGGACTTCAACGGTCCTGTCATCCAACTGGCCCAGCTCTTCCTGGATGGCCTTGAGCTGCTCCTGTAGAAAGTACTCCCGCTGCGACTCGCCGATGTTGGCCTTGACCTGGTCCTGAATCTTGCCCGACAGTTCCAGCACCTCCACCTGGCGCTGCAGCGCCCCGCTGATAGTGCGCAGGCGTTCGTTGACATCCAGCTCCGACAGCATCTGCTGCTTGTCCGCCAGGGGCATGTCCATGTTCGAGGCCAGGAAGTCCGACAGCATCCCCGGGCTTTCGATGTTGTCCAGTATCAGCGTCACCTCGTCCGGCACGCCGGGCGACAGGGCTATCACCCGCCGCGCCATGTTCTGCACGTTCAAGGTCAGCGCTTCGGTCTCGGTGGTGTCTGCAATGCGGTCGGTTAGCGGGGTCACGTCCGCGCGCATGTAGGGGGACTGGGAGACCCACTCGTCGATGTGCACCCGCCGCAGGCCACGAAGGATGACGGTCTGCGTGCCGTCGTCCATGCGCAGCACCTTGAGCACCGTCACAGCCGTGCCGGTCGTGAAAAGGTCGCGGGGCTTTGGGTCCTCGACCTCAGCCCGTTTCTGACAGACCACCACCAGCGTTTTTTGATCGGGCAGCAGGTCGTCCAGCAGCCGTCGGGATTTCTTCCGGCCAACCTGCAATGGCGCGGGCGCGCCGGGAAAGATCACCATGTTCCGCACCGGCAGCACAGCCGCCACGGCAGGGATATCATCCACCCCGCCATTGGAGTCGTCGACGTCGTCCTGGCCCATGCGGATGACGATTCCCCCCGGGGGCTCGGCGGCTGTCGACGGCTTTATCTCTTCACGTCCCATCCGTTTCCCCTTAGGTTTTCTTGGGTAGCCTGATCCATAGCAGTCCATGCCGGTAGACGGCCGAGATCGCATCGGCATCGATGTTCTCGGGGACGGGCAGGTCTCTCGAGAACCGCCCGTGGTCGATTTCCATAACGTGCAGCCGGACCGGGCCGGTGGGCTTATCGACCGCAGGCGACGGCCGGGCCCCTGACAGCGTCAGCACCTGCCCGCGCATTTCCAGGTCGATTACCTCCGGACAAACACCCGCCAGATCCGCCACCATGTAAAAGCAGGTGTCGTCCTCGTAGCAGTCGACAGCCGGCGCCCACCCTTCGCCCGAATAGAGTGGGCGGAAATGCCGGCCGGCGATCTTATCGACCCACCGGCCGAACTTCATGTCGATCATCGTGATTCTCTTCTGTTTCATCGCTCGCAGACCTCCCGCAACGGCCTTGGCCAATCTGCATCGCGCGCCCGCACACCCATGCTGCCCGGTTTCACGGATGCCCACACTGACTATTCTACACCAGCCCCGGCTGAGGCAAACACTTTTCCGGTGGTCACTCTTGGGGCGCCTGCGAGGGGGCGACGAACACGTACCGCGCGCCTTGCGGAGTCCGGACGCGCAGGCGGACGCCTTCGACGTTTTCGGGAGCGTCCAGCAGCTCGCCGAACTCTTCAGCCGTCGTAACAGGATCGTCCCCGACGTGGGTTATCACCATGCCGACACGCAGCCCCTCGTCGGCCGCCTCGGAAACCGGCGACACCTCCGTGATCACAACCCCTTCGAGGTCTGCATCGTACCCCAGCCGCGACGCCATCCGCCTGCTAAGCGCCGTGACCTTCAGCCCGTGGTTCGCCGCGAGCCTCGGCAACGGCTGATTGGCGTAGCTCATGCTGCTCGGCTGGGCGGCTATCTCCACCTCGAACGTCGCGATTTCGCCGTTGCGGTAGGCCTCCAGGGGAACCGTCCGGCCCGGCCGCATTCCCGCGACGACGCGACGCAATGCCAAGACGCTGCGGACAGCATTGCCGTCGACCGACACGATGAAGTCGCCCGCCTCCAGGCCGGCCCGGTCCGCGGGCGTGTCGGGCTGGACCTGCGAGATAAGCGCGCCGTCGGTGGAAGGCAGCTCGAAGCTCGCCGCCAGCCGATCATCGACGTCTTGGATCATCACGCCGAGGAATCCGCGCACGACGCTGCCGTTGGCGATAAGCTGCTCCATGACGTCGGCGGCCATGTTGGAGGAGATCGCAAAGCCGATCCCTTCGTTGCCGCCGGAAGATGAGGCGATGGCATTGTTGATGCCGATGACCTCGCCCCTCATGTTGACCAACGGCCCACCGGAGTTGCCGCGGTTGATCGCGGCGTCGGTCTGGATGGTATCCTCATACATGCCCGGGCCGTTAATGTGCCGCCCCTTGGCGGAGACAATCCCCGCCGTCACCGTCCGCTGCAGGCCGCGAGGCGATCCTATCGCCAGGACCCAGTCGCCGACTTCGAGCGTATCGCTGTCGCCCAGCGGCGCGTCGATCAGCTCGTCGGCTTCGATCTTCACCACGGCCAGATCGGTCTGTCGGTCGGCCCGCACCCATTCGGCGACGATCCTGCGCCCGTCGTGCAGGATGACCTCCACTTCCTCAGCGCCAGCCACGACATGGTGGTTCGTCAGGATGTAGCCCTCGGAGGCGTCCACAACCACACCGCTGCCAAGCCCCCTGGCGAAGTACTCCCGCGGCATTTCGGGCATGGGCGATCCGGGCTCGCCGAAAGGCGAGTTCTCCCCGAAATGCCGACGGATAAGCTCCTCCATCTCCCGGTCGATCTCCGGCATGCGCACTCGTCTGATGATGCGGATCTCCACGACGGCCGGCTGCACCACCCGACTGACCGCGCGGAACAGAGGCGACAGCGTGTCCTGCCGGCTCATCGCCACCAACGAGTCGCGCTCAGCCTGTATCCTGGCCGCTTCGGCAGCGTATGCCAGCCGCGTCACCAACCCCGGCCCCACGAGAAAGATTACCACAAGCGCCGCTACACTCAGTGCTAACGGAGTCCATTGACGAAGCGATTTCTTCATTGTCCTGTCCTCACTACCCGTTCCATATACTTCGGAATTAACCTGCCCTCATGTGCACCTATTACACGGTATACACGTATTACGGGCAGAGGCGGGAAAAAGTTGCCCTGCAATTCCCTTGGGCGGCCCCGCCTGGATGCACTCCTCTACCCTGTGAGAACGCCCGCACGCCGAAGCGACAGCAGCACGAACTTTTCCAGGGGCATCTCGCTGGAGGCGCTGAGGTAAATGGCGCCGCGGGAGTGGCACGTTCGCTGACACCCGGCGACGAACGCATCCCATCTCTGCCCGTAAGCTGTTAGCACATCGTCTGTTATGTCTATCGCGAGGCGGCCGTCATCCTCCGCGCCGACCAGCTCCGTCGGCCCCAACAGAGCGGGACGAGACAGCCCCGGCGAGTGCACCTGCAGCACGCTGACGTCGCAGCGCCGCATGCTCAGCACCGCCAGCGACTCCGACAGCTCATCGGCCACGTCCAGCAGATCGCTTATTATCAGCACCGTGGTGGGGCGGTCTGCCTGGTCGGCAAGCCTGCGGATGCAGCCAAGCAGATCGGTCCGGCCCACCGGCGCCAGATCGGCCAGAAAGTCCAGCACAGCCAGGATGTTCGCGCCGCTTCGCGAAGTGTGCAGCGGACGCTGGAGGTCTTCGGCGAAGGGGTAAATCCACACCCGCTCCATCGCCGCCATCGCCACGTAGGCCATGGCCGCCGCCACTCGCCGGGCGTAGTCGAACGTCGACAGCCCATCTCGCCCGCCTTGCCGCAGCCGGGCCCCCTCGCCCGGCGGGGCCATCGAGGCCGACGTATCCAGCAGGATCGCGACCCCCGCTTCACTGTGTTCGTGGAAGAGCCTGCGGATGAGTTTCTCCATGCGGGCGTAGTAGGGCCAGTCCATGAAGCGGACGTCGTCGCCGGGGGCGTAGTCGCGGTGGTCGGCGAACTCCAGTCCGTCGCCCAGCCTCCTGGTCCGCCGTCCTCCGGCCGACTTGCCCCGCGCCAGACGTTTGGCCATCAGGCTCAGCCTGCCCAGCCGGGCGAGGAACTCCTCGTCGAAGACTTGTTCTCGTTGCGTCGTCATGATTCTCCGCCGCCTGTCGGGCCGGCCGGCGTCATTGCCGCGCCGCCTCGCGAGCGACGCTGGTCGTCCGACACCCCCCTGATGCTACCATCAGG
>SDBT01017729.1_pt1 | contig 11229 bp, 15 predicted proteins | sample 2277101 | NCBI WGS metagenome assembly SDBT01 (sample SAMN10404973, study PRJNA504765) | marine sediment metagenome | isolation source: marine sediment core GS10_PC15, 103 cmbsf | place: Arctic Ocean: Southern Knipovich Ridge | collected 2010 | reverse complement strand
TTTATTATACATCCTATTACATAATTATACCATTTTTTAAAACAAAACAACAAAATTTTATACAAAAAACCATTGGAATAATTTTTAACGAGACATTACTGGGGCTAACCCTATTTTCCTAAATTTATATTACGTAAAACTATGTTTTTTATTAATTTCTTTAATTTTTTTAGCGATTTCTGCCATGGTCATAAATTTTACTCCAAGAAAATTACACTTATCCGCCAGCTTAACTTTTGTTTCTTCGGACGAATCTATACTTACAACTTTCTCTATTTCAAAATGATATCCCCAATCTTTAGTATATTTTAACGAAAAAACAATATTTTCCTCCAGATAGTAATCCTCTCTTTTTTGTTTAACAATATTAACCTGTAAAAATCCTAATGCTTTTAATATTGTAATTATTTGTGACAATTCTGATAGATTAAAATTAATCTCTATTTCTTCGAGAATACCTTTAGTCTCATCTCCATTTTTGACAATAAGTATAGCTTTTTCTAATTCTTTTTTTATCTCTATTTTTAATATAAAGCCATGCGTAATATAAAAAAATGTCTTTTTATAATTTTTTTTATGAGCATATTTACCCCGTAATTCTTTTGTGAGTTTATCGAACTTTTTTTTATTAATAGTTCCTCTCAATTCCACCTCTACTTTTTTCTCATCTAATTCCATATTTTTGATTCCTCCATAAAATTAGTTTGATTCTCAATTTTATTTAAATCTTTTTTGTATATATGTAAAGCATCAATAAAATGTATATGTTTTCCAACGACCATTCCTAGCTTTCCCGCAATTAGATGGTGAATAAAATTGATAAATTGTAAATCTATATAAACACAATTATATAAATCATTTGCTCTTGCATGAGTATGCATCTCTAATACATTCTTAAGCTTAACTCTAAAATAAAAATTATGGGTGCAGGCAGAACCCACCGATAAATTATCTCTAAATCTATTATCCCACAAAGAAATAATTGCTCTTCTAGATGTTTTATTATTTTTTATATGCTCCACAATTTTTTCAATCTTGTCAGTAAGTATTAATTACTTTTCTCAATATTCATTTTCTTCTTTTATTTTTTCTAAATTGTATTCTGGGAATAGAGCAAGCATATTGAAGTTATAATATAATCTTCCATTACCATTAAGATTAAAACCCGACAATACATATGGTAACAACTCTAAAACTGCTGGTTTTTCATACAACACAGTCTTATCTTCTACAAATGGTTTTGTTTTCAAAAGTTTTTTCCAAGACTCCTTTATGGAATTTATTGGATTTGAATTTTCAATAATTATCATAATTATTTTATTATTTTATTTCTTCTAAACGAATTTTTTAGATCTACCATCCTAGGAGAAATATCCACATCTAATAACTTATCAGGGACGACTATATTTTTTTCTTGATCGTAATGTCCTAACCACACCTCATATTCCAGATTATTGTAAGCTGGATTTATACCCACTTCACATTTTGGTATTATCCCATTAAAAGGGAAAAGAATATCTTGATGATTCCAAAAATTCCATACTTGTAATGCCTTCGTCTGATCAAAATAATAATAAAAATCTTCAGATCTATTGAAATTTCTCAATAATCTATGTATCATATGACCAATTAGAGGTCTAAAACATTTTGACAAGGAAGAATACTCCCAAACTAAGTTGGACCAGTCAACGCAAGAATTACAATTATTAAATAAGTCATTCGTAACAAAATAGGACACTCTTTTTATCAACCAATTGCTAAAATACTTAAAATCTATTTTAATCTCACCCTTACTTGTTAACTCATCAATCTTTTTTTCTAAATCCATTAAGCTTGGTGCAAAAGTTCCTAAATTAAAATTTTGGAGAAGGTTTGGGCACAAATTAAAAACCAAATTCTTATAACCATAATTATTAAGTTCACCATGTTTGTGGCACTCAATACTTCGCACGTCATAAGAAAACAACATTAAATATTCAGATATTACCTCAAAGTATACATATCCTAAATAAGGAATACCCTCTATGGCTTTTAACATCTCACTGATAAATTCGTTAGATGACATACTAAAACTTCCCTTATCTACCAATTTACATAATCTAAGAAACTTCACATTTTTTTGTATTCTACTTACAATGTCACTCTCTAGCTCAAACTGTTCTTTCTTGGAAAGCAAATATTTTAACTCCGTGTAGATGTCAAAATGTATATGCCCCAGTTTTGTGTAATTTACTCCTAGAATAGATGGATTGCCCTGTTTAGCATTTTTCACTTTTATAATTAACGGTGTAACTGTTTGATCACTGCAACTACCGCCAAGTGACATTTTTGATTCATAGTTCATGATATAATCACCAAGATTCGATAAATGTAATTTATCATCATGACTATAAAGCGGAGTGCAATAAATACTTCCAACTAAACATCCACCACTAGAATATAATGATCTCGTCCTAAGTATATCATCCAACTTAGTGGTTATATGTAAAAGATTTACATATTCTTTTTGCAACTCCTGAAAAAAACTATTATCAGTAAGTAATTGACCATGGGGAGAACTAACCAGTAGCTTCTTCCACTTCGCTTCATTAGAATTTAAAGAGTCTATCATATAACTATTATATGACACGTGCACCTTTGTCCATTTAGTAAAGTTTTTACAAGATATCATATAATGCTTTATATATTGACTCTTCATCATCTACTCCAGACAACGAATATCCTTCACTTTTGACGACTAACTCAAAAGCCATCTTTTTAATCACCGGACTTGGTTTTATCTTTAAATAGTCATCATTTAACCACCATTTAATTTTTGGCTGACGATACCTATCTAATGCATCCAGCATTTTAAAATGATCTATTAATTCAACTAATGAATCACTTATCGAAGTAGGATAATCAATTTTATCATGATACAAAATTGCCTTCGAAAGATTACTGAGGGGAAAGCCATCTATATCACATTGAAATTTTTTAGATATGAGCTCAATATGCTCTTTCGTCCAAATAACCGCTCTTTCAGCATGTCCTAAAATTTCTTGATCATCTATTCTTCTAATATCATGTAACGCAGATACCACGCAAAGTTCATCCACATTTGTTGACAGTTGGTTATCTTCAAATAGAATGCCCGCTAAAGCAATACATCTCAACGCATGTCTCATCCCATGGATAGACGACACAATTTTTTTATTCTCAAACCATTCTATCTTCGGCATATATCGCTTTATATACTTGTCAATGATTAAAGAAGGATCTATTCGTATTGTTTTTATATCTTCAAAGTTCGGTTCATTCTTCATTATCCAATCCAAAGTTGAACTATCCATAAATTGATATTCAGGCAACTCATTATCCTTAGCCAATATGTAAAGAGGTTTATTGAACATTATTAAAGTAAATTAACTATATTTATTTTCAAATTCTTCCCGACTGTATTGACCCCTACCCCAACCGGCATTGATTTTACTGGTAAACTCTTTTAGCTCTTCATTGGTCATTATTTTTAATCCCAAATCAGAAGCGACTTTAGTTATTTGTTTGACTGCTCTGGGTATATCATTTTTAGATTCTACCATTATCTCCATTTCGCAATGAAAACCCCAACTAACAGTGTATTTCATTGCAAATTCAACATCTTCACAAAAATAGTTATGTCTGTTTTGATAGGAATATTGATGCTCTTTTAAGCCCAATATCCCAAGTATCCTGATTATTTTTTGTACATCTTCCTGCAAAAAATTCGCTTCTATCTCCTCAAAATCGTCACCCAAGCCTATCTTCTGAAGTTTGAGTGTTATTTTTGCATTTTTTTTAGTTATATTGTTTGTAACCTTAAGTAGTTTATCGGGAAAAAGATAAAAATAGGTATCTTTATTATCTTTGCCTAAATCTTCACAGTTTTTATCAAAAAAAGCTGTAAGCTTAAAAAACTGTTCTTCATTCATGAGAGCTCTTAACTCCACTTCTATATTTTGTTTTGTCTGAACATTCTCCATTATTTTGATTATACAAAATTCAAATTACCTGTCAAGGATAAAAATCAATCTTTACTCAAAATGATGATATTGAAAACAATACTTTATTAAGAATTTTTTTGAACCAATAGGTGTAGGAATCTGGATTTTGAACAATGTCTTGTTTAAGCTTATCGGGAGAAATCCATTGCCAGTAACAATATGCGTCCACGGATACAGGTATGGTACAGCCACTACTTTCTCGCCATGATCCAAAATACGTTTTGCAAGATCACCTTGAGAAGTTTGCGCATTGCCACAATATTTATTAATCAAATCAGGACTACAAACATCTACCCCCATCCATACATCCATATCTGAAGCACTTGAATCCTTTATACTCTGTACTACACACTTCTCATCATGCTCAACTCTTGCATGTGTAGGTGCTACATACTTGCGGCCACTAATAGAAATACCTAGATATGTGTAGGAATTTTGGAAACTACGATACAATTCCACAACAATCGTACTATGGAATAAAATATCTCCATGCACACATAAGAACGGTCCGTCAACAAATCCTTCGGCATTCTTAAGGGTAGAAATTGTGTTAAGAGGTGCTTCGTATGGATCACCACAAAAAATATACTTCACATATTTTCTGTATTGTGTCTTACTAAAACAGGATTCTATTTGTTCAGATTTATGCTCAGTTAGTAAAATCACTTCTTCGATCCCTGCACTAATGAGAGACACAACAGACTGAAAAATTAAAGGACTCCCTTTAATTGGCAATGCACACTTCTGAAAATCTCGAAACTTTGCTCCCATTCTTACGCCTTTGCCAGCACACAGAATTACTGCTTGCTTAATTTTATCCAATGTTAGTCACCTCCTTTATTGTAAATTGACTTTCATTCTATTGATAAGAACTTGTCTATCTTGTTCTGTTGGAATACAACTTGGGGCATTTCTAGTGTCTTTATTAACTGCCCAAATAGTTTGATTAGGTAATTGATCAGTTTTGCGTCTTGGAAAAATATGCCAATGCATATGCTGATCAGTATTGCCTAATAATTCATAGTTTAATTTATCTGGTTTAAATGTTACATAAACAGCTTTAGCGAGAATGCTCATTTCTTCTAAAAACTTTATCCTAAAATCTTTATCTAGCTCGTGTAATTCTTTTTTATGCTCCTTACATAGCAACAAACAATATCCTTTAAAATACTGATGGTCTCCTAAAACAACATACCCTGTTTCAAGTTCTTTAATGAAATAAGGATTTCTATTTTGTTTGATCAGCTCAATCCTTTCACAGATTAAACATTTTTTAGTATTCATTACTTTTATTTATATCAAATAAAAACACTTTGTCAAGGATTTTTTTGAGCCAGTATGTGTAGTTTTGGGGGTTGGCTTTTATGTTTTGCTTTAGGTTAGCTGGAGAAATCCATTGCCAGTCCCCTACTTCGTTTGGGCTTGGATTTGGTTTGCCTTCAAATTGCCCAATAAAAACATGGTCTACTTCATTTTCAGTTAGTTCGCCAAAATTACATTTGTATATAAACGTAAAAACCTCTTTTAGTTTACTTTTAATACCCATTTCTTCATAAAGCCGTTTTTCGGCTTCTTTTTTTATATCTTTATCTGGGCGTGGGTGGCTGCAACAAGTATTGCTCCATAAACCAGCACTGTGATATTTAGTATCAGCCCGTTTTTGAATCAATATCTCTCCTTTTTTATTAAAAAGAAAAACAGAGAAACACCTATGTAGTTTGCCCTGTTTATGTACTTTCATTTTTTCTCCTATACCTAATTGATTATCCTTATCATCAACCAAGATTATTTGATTATTATTCATATATAAAAGGAGTGGTGGAGATGAGTGGAATCGAACCACTGACTTCCTTACCGCCTATAATAATTAGCTGTTGTTTAATATTCCGGAATTCTTAAACGACGACTGTTCATTACAATAGCAAGCAAGGCGCTCTCCCAACTGAGCTACATCCCCACCCGATTGAAAACAAAAAGCTCTTTGAGCTTTACTAGGGCAATTCTATCATTTTTCTAAACCCTTTGTCAAGTTTTAGGCCAGGGGACGGAGATGAGGGTGGGATGGGATTTATCGTGGGGGAGGGATTGATAAATAGTTTCTGTTACAAAGGGCATAAATGGGTGTAGTAGCTTGAGCGAAGTTACTAAAACATACAAAAGAATTTGTTTAGTGTTTTGTTTTTCTTCTTCACTCCCCTCTTCAATCTGCTTTTTGCTTTGTTCTAAGTATTTATCGCAAAAAGTGTGCCAGAAAAAATGATATAAATCTTCTGCAGATTGGTGGAATTGAAATTCTTCAATATTTTTAGTAACTGATTGCGTAGTTTTATTAAGCTCACTGATAATTTTTTTATCTTCCGCAGTTTTCGTCAACGGTTCGGTGTCCGACACCGAACATTTTTGGGAGAGGACAAAACGGGCGGCATTCCATATTTTATTGGCAAATCTGCGTTGACCAACTATTTTTTCTTCGCTCACAATAAAATCATTGCCTGGACCTGTGCCAAACACTAAAGCCATTCGTAGGGCATCTGCTCCGTGTTTTTCTATTACCTCTAATGGGTCTATTCCATTGCCCTTGCTTTTGCTCATTTTTTGTTTGTTCTTATCCCTTACTAAGCCGTGCATATAGATATGTTTAAACGGCACTTTGCCTGTGCAGAATATCCCTAGCATAATCATACGTGCCACCCAAAAAAATAGTATATCCCAGCCAGTTTCCATAACTGTTGTTGGATAAAAATAATCATAATCCTTTGTTTCTTTTGGCCAACCAAATAAGTTAAATGGCCATTGACCTGAGGAAAACCAAGTGTCTAATGTATCTTCATCTTGAATAATTTTACCACTTCCACACTTACTACATTTTTTAGGTTGTTCTACTTCTACCATTACTTCTCCACACTCGCAGTAATAAACAGGGATACGATGCCCCCACCAAATTTGGCGAGAGATGCACCAGTCGTGAATATTTTCCATCCAATGATAGTATAGTTTTTCAAATCTTGCTGGGACAAACTCTATTTCCTTTTTCTTAACTGCTTCTATGGCTGGCTTGGCTAATTCTTTAGCTTTAATAAACCATTGTTTGGAAATTAATGGTTCTATAACTGTTTTACATCTTTCGCAAATTGAAACTGCTGAATTATGGTCTTCTGTTTTTTCTAAAAGCCCTAGCTTTTCTAAGTTCTCTAAAACTTTTTGCTTAGCTTTATTTATTTTTAAACCAGCATAATCTTCGCCAGCTTGATCAGTCATTTTCCACTCTTTACCAATAACATTAATAGCTTCTAAGCTATGGTCTTGACCAATTTCAAAGTCTAATCCATCGTGGGCTGGAGTGATTTTAACTGCTCCAGTACCAAATTCTAAATCAATTCTTTGATCAGCAATCAAAGGAATCTCTCTGTCTGTTAACGGCAGAGCTATTTTAATATTTTGAGATACTAACTCTTTATACCGCTTATCATCTGGATTAACAGCTACTGCAGTATCACCAAGCATTGTTTCTGGCCTAGTAGTAGCTACGGTAATAAACTGATCAGAATTAACAATTGGGTACTTAATATAGTAAAGTACCGCTTGTTTCTCTTTATGATCTACTTCTAAATCAGATAAGGCAGTGCCACAGCGAGAGCACCAATTAATTATTCTTTCCCCTTGGTAAATTAAACCTGCGTCATAAAGTTTTTTAAAAGTAAATAAAACAGATTGGCTAATTTCTGGATCTAGGGTAAACTTGCTTCTTGACCAATCGCAACTGGCTCCTAGTTTTCTGAGCTGGTTTTCCATAGCCTTACTATTTTCCATAGAAAAGTCATATATTTGTTTAATAAACTCTTCTCTGCCTAAATCAAACCTAGTTTTATTTTTTTCAGCTAACTTTTTCTCATAAACTACCTGAGTCATAATACCAGCGTGGTCTGTGCCTGGCACCCACAAGGCAACATCTCCCTTCATTCTGTGATACCTAATCATTATATCTTCCAAAGTAATAAAAACAGCATGACCTATATGAAGCACGCCATTAGCATTAGGCGGAGGCATAATAATAGTAAAAGGTTTTTTACTTTTATCTGGTTTAGCTTTGAAATGCCCTCCCTTTTCCCATAATTTATAGATTTTGTCCTCGTTTTCTTGAGGTTTGTATGCTTTGTCCATGTTAATTATGTAAGTTACTCGCCTAGTATTTGAACTTGGACTTTACGAGGTCTTGATCTGTCTAACTCAATAAATAAAATTCTTTGCCATCTGCCAAACTGAATTTTACCTTCGTTTAAGTTTAAAGTAACGCTAGTTGGCAAGTATAAGGCTCGGCAATGAGAACGACCATTCTCACACTCCCCTTCGCACATATTAACTGTTCTAATGGCAAAATTATCATGATTATAAACAACGTTACTAGGGGCTATCTTTTCTAAGTTTAGTTTAATATCTTTTAACAACAAGGGTTCGTTTTCATTAATTACTACTGTAGCCGTAGTATGAAAAGATTGGATATTAATAATCCCGTTTTTTATACTACTCTGTTTGACAAATTCTTCAACCTGGTCAGTAATATCCCTTATCTCAAACTCGCCCTTAGTTTGATACTCAAGAATTGTGTGTTTTATTTGCATATGTTAGAAATCGTTAATGAATGAGTGCGTATTCGCACGAGTGAATTTACGAGGTCTTATACCCTGAAGTGTGGTCGCCGTATTCGGCGAGCTCTACTTTAGGGTTCAGCTACCCAGAAGTAGAGTTATGAAGTAGGGTTTTACTTCGTAAAACACACTTCACAACACACTCCTGGGTAAATACTCCGTAATGCTCAAACTTCGCCTACGGCTCGCTTTCGCTAACGGAGTATTTATTTATCTCTAGTAATGATAAAATCAGAAATGGTTAATAAAATCTGATTTTCTTTGTTCTGGGGCAATAATTTAAGATTTTTTTGAGCCTTATCAATATATCGTTTAGCTAGGTTCTCTGCTTTTTCTCGCGCCTTGGTTTGACTAATTAAATTAACTGCCTTTTCTATATCCTGCGTGCTTATCTGCTCTTGTTTTAAAATATCTTGTAATTTTTGACTATTGGCATACAGAATAACTATATTACCTCCTTTTCTCTCTTCTATGTCTCCACCAACTTTTTTACCCAATTTTTTCTGGTCACCAAAAATATCTAAAATATCATCTTGAATTTGAAAAGCCATTCCTAAATTAAACCCGTATTCTTTTAAAGCTTTTAACTGCTTTTGATTAGCTCCAGCGCATATTCCACCCACCAAACAACTGGCCTCAATCAAACTAGCAGTTTTTTTAGCAATCATTTCAAAATACTGCTCATGGGAAACATCTTTCTTTCTATTCTCTACAATGTATGGTTCGTCTTCCCTGCCAGACCTTTCAAGTAAAAGATCTAATATTTCTCCATTAATTATTGTTTTTAGTGCTTGAGCTAGTAAATTAGAAATTTCAGCTGGCTTTGATGAATGATTAACAGTTTCAAAAATAGATGCACTTAAACTCATAGCCACACATTTTGCTATAGATTTACCAAATTTTTTCCAAACTGTTGGTTTGTTTCTCCGTACTATGCTGTGGTCAATAATATCATCAATAATTAAGGTGTAAGTGTGTAAAATCTCTAAGCCAGTAGCTGGATAGATAACATCTTTTATTTTACCACCTAGCATTTGACAGCAAACTAAAGCCAAGCCTGGTCTTAAACGTTTACCCCCAGTAGATACTTGATGGGTTACCATCTGGTGAAACTCTTTATCCACGTTTTTGGTCAAAACCTCTTTGAGTATTGGCTCTATCCGCTTGGCAATATCCTCAAATTCTTGTTTTAATTTTTCTTGGCTTGTCATTGTATAAACAAAAAAAGTTATTATACTTTTCTTCTTAATTCCTCATATTCTTCTGTTGGTAGCTCTATATCCTTTAAAATTTCTTTCAAGATACCAACACCTAAATCTTCATTACTATGGATAGGAATGGTAGTGGTCCTTTTATTTACTGAATTAAGAAAAAAATGATGACTACCCTTGACTCTAATCTCAGAAAATCCAAGCCGTAACAAAATCTTGACCATTTTTTTAGCTGGCAATGAATTTAATTTTGACATAACATTTAAACACTAAACTCCAATTGTTGCACTCCTATAAACTGGTTTTGTTCTACGGGACCTTTAAAAAACTCTTTTTGCACATCCAAGCAAAGCGATACCACTTCTTGTCATCTATTATCAAGCTCTGGTAGAGTTTTGGCTTGAGTATAACAACTTTTTAAAGAAGGTACCTTGCCTATATAATAACCATTTTCGTCCTTTTCAATAATAACTGAAAAATGATAGGTTTGTTTTTTATTGTTCATATGTATCTTTATATATATTATTACTTTTATTTTACTAGATATAAGTGAAAAAGTAAAGAAAATGTATTCAAAAAGACAGCTATAAAACTGTCTTTTTGATTTACTAAAGCTCAAGTAATTAATTGCTTTTGGCAATAAATTACATTTGAGGTGGGCCTTGTGGTCCTGGGCTTGGCGGAGGTGGAGTTGGAGTTGGAGCTGATGGTGGCTTCATAACATCACCACCTTTTTTCTTGCTCATCTTGACGATGATTAGAACCACAACTATCACAACAAGCGCTGCAATAATCCAATATAGTAAGCTCATATATTAATATGTTTTTATAGTCTTCTTAGTCTGAGATGACCTTTAATAGTTAATTTACCTTATTGTATTCCCCTATTCTAAATAAGTCAAATATTTCAAGCTAGTTTATCCACACCCCCTTTTAAGTACGGGGTCCGACCCCGTACTTAAAGCTAGTTTATTGATTCAGTAATTCATTCAGTTTTTGTCTAGTGGTAGAACCAACTAGACCTGTACCGTTAGTTAAGTTCCATGGAGCAAGGACTGTGCTGGTATACTTTTCTTGAAACTTAATCACAGCCGCTTTAGTCAATCTACCAAAGTATTCTGTTTCACTGCCTGGTGAACCAACGCCTGATTCAGCCACTCTAGTATCTGGATCGCTATTTAGAACAACTTGTAATTGTTTTACTTCAGCCCCTGTCATTTTTAGTGTTAGTTTGGTGATAAAAGTAAACCCACTTGGTACTCCACTAATAACTGGTGATGCTGGTTGGACTGGAGGGTTAGCTGTTTCGCTAGCGGCGATAGTCCCCTGCCCTAAAAGTTGATTCAACAT
>SDBT01017728.1_pt1 | contig 11230 bp, 18 predicted proteins | sample 2277101 | NCBI WGS metagenome assembly SDBT01 (sample SAMN10404973, study PRJNA504765) | marine sediment metagenome | isolation source: marine sediment core GS10_PC15, 103 cmbsf | place: Arctic Ocean: Southern Knipovich Ridge | collected 2010 | reverse complement strand
TATAAGGTTTAAATGCCTTTTCGTCAACATCAACATTCTGAAATTCTGTTCTGTTAGATATATTGCGAAATAGCATATTCCCTATTCGGGAAAATATTTTCTTTCTGTCTGTGAAAGGCACTTGACCTTTGAAATCAGATGTTATAGTTACATTCATTATGCGGCCTTTTTCAATTGCTGTTCTTCAGCAACTTTTATTTGTCTATCAATTCCATTTTGATCTGCTTTGGTTAATTTATATTCATCGGGTACGTTAATCCATTTATGCCGACAATTATAACCGCCACCGTCAATAAATACATTACTTGTTTGACCGTTATTCATGTCCTGTATTTGTTTTTTTGTAAATATACCGCCTATAATGTTAATACAAAATGGACGTATCTTACCGTCAATAGGCCCGGAATATAAATAGTCATCCCATCCGGTATCCTGTGAAGTAACCGCATTTACTGTACGGTTAAACTGCATGTATGCCGTGTCTGCGTATGTTCTAGCATACTTCTCTAACCCAGTCCCTTCAAGTGTAGATCGTATATTTTTAACCACTTCACTATATGGGATAGTGGTTAATAGTGAACTATATAGCCCATCATAGATCGTATTAATAGTTTTAGTGCCAATACTTTGAAATTGAACTATTGCATTTTTCTGCAATTCTCTAATAGCGATCATACTCGGATTTGTAAATTTTAAATCATATCCAAATATAGCATATTCTTTTTTAATCTGTTCAATTAATTTTGACTGTTCAGCAATAAAATCAGTAACACGATCGTAATACCCGGTCTCAAATAACATGTTTTCAATATTAACTTTATTTTCAAGCATCATTTCGAAATTAAATACATTTACATTATTTGTCACTTGGTATTCATTCAACATTATAATTAATCTATCATGTACATCGTTTAATACAGTTTCCATATGAGATGTAAAAACATTGACACTATTGTCAATTATTGCATTCTCATTACGTATTACTGTTTGCAGTTGCTGCCACTGGGACATTGTTATTCACCTTATTAAATTCATTGTCGAGACTATCGTCAATAGCCTTTGTATTAACTTGAAGCCGATCATTGATAGCTTTATTTTCAGTATACTTGGCTTCTGCTTGTTTCATGTCAAGATCTTTATCGTCATCCATCATTAATTGTAATGGATTAGTCAAATTATGCAATAGTTCCCATTCATCATTTTTACGTTTTTCTTCAGGGGATTCCGTATATTTTAATTCAACGAAATCAACATTAAATTTTGCTGTATCTGATATTTTTTCATCATACATTTCGTTATTAACGATCCGCATAATTACAAACCCTTCGTTTTCATAGATACGCCAGAATTTCACCTGGTCATCTCTACGCTTTTTTAAAGGTTCGTTTTTAATTTGTAATTTATATCCGCTTTCAGGAGTACCAGACTTTTGAAAATCAGCAAGTGCCAACCCCTCTTGATTTAATGCTTTCTCTATTTTGGAATCAATTTGTTTTTTAAATTCATCAAGATTGCCCTGAAAATCAAGAAGTTTTATATCAGCATTTTCACCCTGTATCTTCAACACTTTTAATACATCAAGTATTTGATCATCCGGAACTTGTACATCAGCATTCCCTGTAATTACAGGCTGCTGGTGAGAAGCGTTTTTTAAATAATAATTAAATAATGTTGATATAACACCGATTTGTTTTGTAGCTGAAAATATCTTATTCCCGGATGTAGTATCAAAGATTGAATCTTCAAGATATTGCCTATGGCATAAAACAACTGGTATAATAAAATTTCCGTCTTTATCTTTGTATGGATTTTCGTTTTCTGGGTTATCTAAATTTTCTATAACCTTATAATTATTATCAAATTTGAAATGGTGTCCTTCGACATCGTAATATACAAAATGCCTTTCGTCTATTGCGCTTCTGTGAGTCAAGCTTTTAATTCCTACACTTGTATTTGAATCTGTTAAATCAATTTCATAGATAAATGCATACATTTTTTTAGGATTATCTGCGTCCTGGATTACGCTAAACATATTTGGAGTCATCAAATCGACTTCAACAATATCATTCCTTGGCTGGTATACTAACGCGACCTCATTACATACATTACATAATTTATTTGCTTTATCCATTATAAGATCATAATGAATCTTTTTTAGCATCTTGAAATATATGTTTTCGTCATCCTCTTCGCCGTCAAGTGTTCTTACCGGTGCATCATGGTATACGGTGCTAATTTCATCAATAACAAATTCAACTAGATTGATCGAATCATCGATCATCTTTTTCATATTTTTATAATTTTCAGGGACGAATTGAGTTTTTAATTCTGCTTCGATTAAATCTTTGAAATTATCTTTGTAATAATCAAGGCGGTTTTCGATTTCTGATTTGCGTGAGGATTCGTTGCTTTCGAGTAATAGTTGAAGTGCTTTTGTTACTAGAGGGTCCAATAAAACTCCGAAACATTAAACCTGTTATTACACAGTTAACGCCCGGCGGCGGCAAGTTTTATATAATTATAGAACTTTTATTAATTTTTGTCAAGTATTATTTTATTATTGCTATCTTTGTAATGCAATGATATCCGGTACTTACTGCATCAACAATATCATCATGTGATCCTGCCGGGAAATTCGTATACTCTTTTATAAACTCTTTATTCCAATCACCCCGGACAATAAAAAAATTACGTGCTTCAATAATAGTTTCCTGCGGTGTTGCTCGAACCACTTTGTCACCACTTGTAGTTATTTTATATACAATTCGTATACCTAACAATAAATTTTTTAATGTTACATAAGCATCTTTATATGCGCCAAATGATTCAATAGCAATTTTAACATTTTCGCCATCTTTATTAACTACACTTAAAATAATTGCATCTCGATGCGGTGCTTCAGCTCTACAAGATTCAAGATGTTTAATATATATTTTTCGCAATGGGAATTTATTTAAATATTCAGTTGTAACTGACATTAAAACACCACGTGTCCAATCGGGATCGTTATTTATACGTTCCTTTTCTGAACTAGCCAAATCCCATGCCCTAACCCATTTTAAATTCGGAGGTAATTCTATTTCATCAATATATTCGATATTATCTACCTTAAATATGTTACCTCCTTTCAATACAGGATCGCACATCATTAAAGCTGAATAAGAATAATCCGTCATCGTGCCTTTTCTGGCTGCGTAATAATCATCGCTATATCTATTTGAAAAAAGATACTTACTGTCATTGTTTCCCTCTTTAGTTCTGTATTCTTCATCTTCAGCCGGATAATTTATTATTTCAAATAACGGAAATGTTTCATCATAATCCTCATGGTTTGGATTCATCCTGTTTTGTATTCTACCAATAGGGTCATCCATGTGCCATCTGGTATGCATTAATATTGTTATACTCACCGGAGCGGCGCGAGTGAGAAAACTATCAATAATTTCATCCCATACTTTATCCCGAATAATCTCGCTTTCTGCCTCTTCTCTGCCTTTAATAAGATCATCTCCGATTCCCAGATGATACCCTTTTCCGCCTAACCCTCCGAGTATACCAGAGTATTGAAAATTCCCTTCAAGTGTTTCGGTTATGCCGTCAATTGTTTTTTCAAATCCCCAGTCCGTGACAGATGCACTCTTTTTCGATATACTTAACTCCAGGTACATTTCTTTGAATACGTCACCCTGTACAACCTTGTCCCTTGCATCCCTGGAAAACTTTGTCAATAAATTTGCTGCATAACTTGTAACCATTATTTCTGACTCTTGAAACATTCCTTTAAAATATACCGGGAGTGATATTGATACTATTTGACTTTTACTATGCCGGGGTGGCATTGTTATTATGATATATGAGCTTTGACCTTGCCTGTATTTTTCAATAGCATTATCGATCTTTTCGCATATCTCTTTTATATGCCAACTTGTTTTGAATGGGATTGTTTTTTTATACCAAGTGTATTGAAGGAAATTATATAGGGATCTTTTAGCGAGTTCGGCTTTTATTTGTGTGCTTGAAGTCATAATTTGACTATAGAGTATTAACTGGTTTGGTATTCTCGATTTTTTGTGTTAATTCCATATATTTTTTGAGTTCATCTTCTGTTAATTTGGTTAAATCTATTTTACTTATATTCATATTACCTTTGAATAATATGTGTAAATTTTTAGGCGCTATTATATTTAAAAACTTGATGAATAATTCAGGCTTTCTTTTGAATTTCTTATACATTGAGTATAAATCTTCATCGGTAATGAATCCGCAAAGTCTTTCAAATATATCCCTGATTTCACGTGTTACCTTATTTGGAACGCCCTTTTTACGGCCGCCTGTTTTTTTACAACCTTTCTTTTTAGGAATTAAATCTTTTGCAGACATATTATCTATCTATTTTCTATTTTAGAGCTTCTCTTGCAATTTTAGCACAATGCGGAGAATCAAAACTACTTGTAATTTCTTTACCTTCACCCCATGATGCTATTTTATTTAAGGCATTTTTAAATTTTTCATTTTCCTGTAATACAATTCCTATCATATTTGATATTTTATTATGCTGCCAAAGATTTTTAAGTGCTTTATCATTATTTTGAGATTTTAAATATTTAATTGCTTGACTTACATCTTTTGTTGTTATCATTTCGCCTTCTTAAACAAACATCCTTTTAAATTAGCAGAATCTACACTCTCCGGGAACTTGCTTAATAGATACCTACCTACAAATCCCGGTACTTCTTTGACTTCATTAAGCTCAAAGATATACTCTTCACCGCCATACATAACAGAATGAGACTTGATACCTACGTACTGAACTTTAATCATGTCTGTCATTCGTAAGTATCATCCCAGTTGTCTTTCATGCTTTTTAAGCGTTCAATGGTATCAAGTCCACTGTCTTCTAAATTGACTGGTTCGTCTTTAACAGCTCTCTTAAGTAAACCTATACCTGTAATATCTTGCGCTATATCAACAGGCAATAAAACAACATCTTTTATAAACCCTAATAATCCCATATATCCTCACTTCTTAACCGAATGAACGTTAATTTTCATTTCACCGTTTAAGTATTTATCAATCATTATCTTGCTTCGATTACGTTCATTGTTGTTATTAGTGAAATAGTTCCATATGATACGAGAAAATAGGCAATCCGCCTCGGTGTAATCCTCTGTTTTCTCGATCTTCTTTTTAATGAGGTCGTCCATTTTTTTAATATAGTCATTGTCTACTTTTAAAATCATAATTTCACCTCTATTTCATGTTCTATTTGGGTTTTTAATATCTCGTAATAATCGTTAATAGTTTCATTATCATTTAATACATAATACATATATCCATTTAAATGAATGTATTCAATCATATATCCTATTAACATTTGTTTTGGAAATTCATTTAATTGAAGATATTCGCCATTACCATTATACAATATTTTATTTTTATTAATAATTCTACCATATCCTTTTTTTTCTACCCATTGCCAAAATTTATCCATTTACTTCCCCTCAATCTGCTTTATGACCTGATATAATAATTCTGCGAACTGCTCTGTAAACTGTTCATCTTCATATAATTTTCTATTTGCTGTAGTTTTAGAAATAGCATGAACTATCTCGTGCAAAAAAGATATATGTATTCCTTGTATGTTTCTTTCATTTCCTTTACAACTAGGTTGAATAATAATTTTACATTTATCAGCATTAAAAGTAGCATGATTACCCTGTTCGTTATTTAATTCATCATCATATTCAACATCAAATACTCTGCCTGCAATCTGGATTATTTTCGGTATTTTCATTTCTTACCCTTTACAATAGCCCATGCAACCGCTAATCTTTTTAATAGATTATAGCTCTTGATTTCGTCTATGAACTGCTTTAACAATCTGGACTGATTACGCTTGATTGTACGCCGTAATGCTTTTTCGTTTTTACCACTCATTATAAAGTCCTTATGTTGTCTTTACGATAATGCATGAAATCTGTTTTACCTATGTTATCAACTATTATTGGATCGCAAACTTCGCCATATAGTTCATTAGCCGATTTATGAAAATACTTGTTTATCCCTCCACATATATTTTGAAGATCACAATTACGGCATGGTTCCCCTTTCTCTTCGTTGTTGTTAGAAGTCACCCGGCCCCATTCAGAATACCGTTCAATTGTTTTTGGTAATGTATTATAATCCCACTCCATCGGATCGAACATAACCTGAAGATCATTACATATACACCGGCGGTATTTTTTATCTATTCTACACATAGGGTAATATCTCACATTCACACCGATCGATTTGCTTTCAAGATATTCTATTGCAGAATTTAGTAATGGTTCTACGATTCGCAAATTTGCAATAATATCTTTGACTGCAAGTTCTTTGTTTTTCCATTCATGGTGAGGGTTCATATTTATAAAATTAATAATCCGTGGATTCCATTGCACTAAACTATCAGCAATCATCCATATTTCATCTTGATTAAATTGATGTATGACTACATTAAATCGTAAATTAATCCTATCTTTTATCTGACTTAAAAATCTGATTTGCCGATCATACCCATCTTTAGTATTTGTAACATGATTATGTGTATTAGATATTCCCTGCCGTGATACAAGAAATTCATCAATACCAGCTTCAATTAGTTCATCGGTTTTCTTTTCGCTCACAATCCCATTTGTTATAATACAGCATTTAACGCCTTTGGATAGTCCGTATTGTATTAATTCGGTTATATAAGGATAAATTGTCGGTTCACCCCCGGTGATATCCATGTAATCATTACCCCTTGCGATCCCGTCGTCAATTATCTTTTTCATTTCATCGAGTGATTTTACAGTGTCTTTCCATGTATCGTATCGGTGCAGATGATAACAAAATTTACATTTGATATTACAGACCAGACTAGGTTCTATCATAAATCGTTTTGTTGGTTTCATTTATCCCCCATATTTTAATATATCCGGATATCTTTGATTATGCAACACTTCCGGAAGATCTTCATACTGTATTTGTTTTATGCGTTTCCAACTAGTACCGTACCCGATTGCTGGATGGAAATTCTCTTTACAATTCGGCAATTTATTCCATACTTCCGGTATCCATTTTGACATATCTTCATAAGGCTGTTTTTCTGATACATGGCTTTGTATTAATTTTTCCAATACCCCGTTAAAATGGTATCGTACAAATATAAAATGGTGGCAAAATATATCCTCCATAATGATAAAAGGCTTTAATGAACACCCTCTCGGTTCTAATCCCATATCAGATAAATCAGGTTTAATAAAACATACCGGCTTTAATGGTTCGGGAGGATCGATCCGATAAAAAGGTGATTTAATATATGTATACATTTCCGATCTATATGCTTTATATCCGGGATTCTTTTTAATAAATTCCAACGATGCGGTATAATTTTTTTTATCCCATAATTCATCGGAATCTATAAGCTGGATATAATCACAGTCAAAGTTATTTTGAATATATCGATATCCATGCATGCAATGCTTTATTTGATTCGGTTCATCATAATTAATATGTATTATTTTTTTTTCAGGATCGTAACATTCCGTAATTGTTTTTATTACGGGTATAGACGGATTTCCCTCGCCTCCAATCCATGATATTTTTGACGTTAATAATACTATTTTATGCACATGATTATATATGGAATCTATGCAAGGTTGCAGCCACTCTTCCCCGGTAAATGATTTAAGTAATACTATTATTTTCATTTTTAAAAATATTTATTACTCCTATTTTTTCAATAAACCTCATTTCATTATTTATTATTATTTCATCACATAATTGTAATATTCCTTGATATTCCTTAAAGCAATCATGGAATAATAAATATCCATTTTTATTTAATTGTTTACTAAATTTATCATAATCTTTTTTTACTTGATTATATTCATGACCACCATCAATAAATATTGTATCAAATTTCTTATCAATAACAACATCGTCTGATTTTCCTTTAATTAAGTTTATATTATTATAATGTGATAATTTTTCTTTTATAATTTCATAAGTATAACCACCATTTCTGTATAATGGTCCCGTTTGAAAAAAAGCATCAACAGTATATACCTCTTTGGCTTTTAAAGATAATATTACTGTGGCTAATCCCTGGTAAGTCCCTATTTCTAAAACGACACCTTCACCATATTTATATAATGCTTTGTCGTCATTTTTAAATAATATACCGAGAGGCAATTCATAATCAGGATATTTTTCTTTAAACTTTTGAGTTATTTTTTCACTAATCATTTAAACACCCTTTTTATTTTCTACTCCATCGCCAAAACCACATAGCCGTGGATCGTTGCATGGGTAGTCCTTGTATACATTATTTTTTATATTCTCTATAGCTTGCCGTCTTTTTTCGCCATAAAATATATCAAGTATATGCTCATTCTGTATATTGCCTAATGAAAACCCTTCCGTTTGCCGATCCTCATAACAGCACATCCCTATATTACCATTTGGGTAAATCCAACATACCTGTTCAATAACTTTTATTTTAGGGCATGGATAAAAAGGATTGTGTTCGATATCATCCCGGTATCGTTCACCCCATAACCCATGATTGATCCTAGCCATTGATAATAATTCTGGATTATGCATATCGTTAATAAAATATTCTCTTATTTCATTCTGTTCATTTTTAATTTGTGATAATTCAATATCATTAAATCTATCACGAATCGGTCTATCGCCGAACACCGCTTTACACCGATTATAATAATCAACAATATTATTATAAAGAATTGTAAAAGGTATTTTATGATTTATAGATAAAAAATATTTAATATTCTTTAAAACAATTTCCATGTTCAACATAGATGATTTTGTAAATATCCATTCATGCAAACTATCAACACGCGTGTGAACTCGATTAAATAAATCCTCAGTAACAATGATATTAGCTATATTGTTATTTAACATAGAAAAATTATTGTATATCCAGCGTGGTGTATTAGGGAATTCTCTTTTTAATGTCCGTATATAATTAATATAATGTAGATTCATAAAAGTTTCGCCATCGCCCGAAGTCTGGATTATATCAAATTTAACATCCTTTAATTGATCAACTAATATATTAAATATTTTGGGTTGCATTATATCTTCATTATCGCAACCATGAGGCCGAGAACACATAATACAATTAGCTCCACAAATATTACTGAAATTTAATTCTAGTTCGTGAATGTAGTTATTTTTAAACATATTTTTGCCAACCCCCACAATCGCATTTATTATGAACAAAATGCGATATATTAAAACCTTTACCAGTACATGCGCCACAACCTTTGTTTTTCTCATTAGGTTTTCTATCACATTTCCTGCATTTTCTTTTAATATTTTTATATACAATTGCATTTTTATGTATACATTTCATTCTATATTCAACAAGTTTTTTAAATAGACAACTATCACATTGGTTTTTATTTTCTTTAAACATTTATACTCCTTCGACATACTGACTATGAATTAAACCTGTGTGATCAACATAGTTATTTATTAAATTCGCTCTACGAAATCCCATATTCCAAAAATTCATTGACATTGTGCGGTCCCATGTCCGGTCCTTTGCATCGGTTTGACTTATATTTTCTACACATTTTCTTAATGTTGGTACGTGAATTAACCCGGGATTAAGTGACAACCCCGCATATGTACAATCGTTAATCCTTATTATATTCCATTCAGTTTTATAATCCATAGGTGAATATACATGCATTCTGTATTCTAAATCGTTATCTTTGATATACATACATTCCCAAAATCGTAATGTAACATTTTTAATCCGATCATCTGTATTAGCGATATCAAACATTTTTTTAATATAATTATCTTGTTTTAAAAATACCCAGTCATCTTCAGTATGAAATATCCATTCCGTTTTTATGTTTTCAAGTAATAATTTAATACTGTTAAGCTGGCCGCCTATTGGATTACTGATAAAATTTATTTTAGAAAATATGTGTTTCATTTCTTTTAAATCTTTTTCATCGGATCGATCATCTACACAAACAAAATCAGATATTAATTTTATATCTTTACAGGTATAGTAAAACGATAACATCATTCGCTGGAATAATATAAACCGCTTTGATGTTGTACATGTGAATGTTACTTCCATTTTTTGCCTTTTTTATTCGCTTTATTCCATGCTTTAATTAATTTATTAATATCTCTGTATAATTCTGTTTTATTATAAGGATAACACCTATTACAAGCTAACCAATAATCTGGCCCGTTACAATCCCATTGTTTCTGTAAGGATAAATTATTATTGCCGCACATATAACAAGGTAATATTTTTTTTTCTAATTTATTTTTAATTTTTATTTCTAAAATATCATTTGATGTTATTTTTATTTTACCCAACATTTTTGATCCTTTGCAATAATATCCCAGGGATGTTTTTTACAGTAATAATCATGATTATGTTTCCAATAATTGCCGCCTTGATTCGTGCTTTCATTCATGTGTATTAATTTACAATGATTATTAACAATGAATTTCATTCCGTTAAATTTTTTTGATATTTCGTTCATAAATGAGGTATCCTCATAACCGCTACCAATGAAATTTTCATCAAATAATATATCGGATTTCCTGAATACAACAGCAGCCGGTGTTACCCTTTTATATTCTATATCGTTAATTTCATATGTTGCATGGATTTCTGCATACCCGTTTTGATCTCCCACCATTCCCATACCTGGAGCTATATTTTTATTATTATCTAATAACCGGGCCGAACACATAATAATATTTTTATCTTGCATTATTGGATATAATAAGTTTGTTAACCACCCAGGGTAAAACCCTCTTATATCATCATCCAGCATAGTTATAATATCAGAATCCGCATAGCTTAAACAATAATTTCTATTTCGTGCTGCGGATAATGGCTGGCATGATACTATTAATCGGTGTATCTCCGGAGTATTATATTCTATTTCTTTTATAAGATCATCAAGTTCATCAATAGTTTTACAAGTAGGAATGCAGATATCAAATTTCAATTCTTTTCACTCTCTTTTAATGGCACATCTTCAAATTTAATAGCCGGGTATTGTTTTTTTAATTCAAACATTTTGTCACATTTACTACATTGATGGAAATAAAGTAAATTCACGATACCTTTCTTTTTTTTACCAGTAAATGCCAAATATCCATCCTTACACATATCGCATTTATATAATACTTTTACTGG
>SDBT01017727.1_pt1 | contig 11230 bp, 13 predicted proteins | sample 2277101 | NCBI WGS metagenome assembly SDBT01 (sample SAMN10404973, study PRJNA504765) | marine sediment metagenome | isolation source: marine sediment core GS10_PC15, 103 cmbsf | place: Arctic Ocean: Southern Knipovich Ridge | collected 2010 | reverse complement strand
TAGTGCATTAAAAGCTGTAAAAAAACCTGAAGACGCAGTAGCAGTAGATATAGAGGATGAAATTGTAGTAGATACCGGGAAATCACCACAGAAGTTACCTCATAAGGATATTAAAAGAGGCGATCCAAAATGATTTTACAAATTTCTCCAGTAGATTTGATGGGTATTTTACTAGCCATATTTATCATAGTTCCTTTTGTGATTTTAACATTTATAGCAAACTGGGTTTACAAAGACGCTAAAAAGAAAGGAATAAATACTGTTGTATGGGTATTAACTGTCTGGATAATACCTTTTTTCATTGGATTTATTATATATTTAATTGTGAGGAATAAAAGCGTCGATTATCCCAGTTAAAATTATTATAATAAGATCAAATTCTTAAACACATAAATATTAAAAATAACTAAAATAATATTAAAGATATAAACCTTCAATTGAAAGGAGCGAAAAAAAATGAGAATTTCAGTCGAGGATTCACGTACAGGTAAAATTATTAAATTAGATGTTAAAAACCATCATCAGATTGAAAGGATTGTAGATATTATCATCAAACATATGGGTATAATCAGTGCAGAGCAACGGTCATATTCCTTAGTTCTCGAGTCAACTGAGCTCCCTTCCACGATCACGATTGAGGATGCTGTCCATAAGTTTGGCCTGAAAGAAAACGATAAATTAGTCTTATGGGCTAAGGTCATAGGTGGCTTTTAACTTAATCTTCGATCACGAGTATATCATCATCGTCGTCTTCCTCATCGTTATCAAAATCCTCTTCCATTATCCCGAACTCTTCTTCAATCTCCTTCATTGTCTTTGTTTTGAAGTATTCTGCTGCATCTAAACACATCGGATAATTTAAGGGATCTTCTGGATTTGGATTCTGTATTAAAGATTTAAGAGCTTTAACAGTAGTTTCGAGATCAGATAAACGGGACCATTTCTTCAAAACATTCAAACATATATATCCTGTACCGGGAGTTTCTGACTCGACAGGGTGAATATTTGGGTGATAAATATTAGAAATCCATGAAAAATCAATACCACCTGGATAAGGGAAGCTTCGGTTGAGTTTTAAATAAATTCGATGAGAGCGTTGTGGTACCAGTTTTCCTTTAACTCTTATGTATCCTAACGTTCTTACATCTATTTTGAACTCTACACTATTTTCGTCTCTAACTATTGAATTTTGATCTAAAACCTTCATATTCGTTATGTTTTGGATTTCATTTTCAATTCTATCTTTCCAAATTTCAAAAGGAAGCTCTGGCAATTCTTTTCTACCTCAAATTTTTATTTTACCCTTTAAGTAAATACTATGAAAGGCTTTTTATTTATTATTTTTTGTTAAATTTTTTTTTATTGCATAAATTTGATTATTTATTCTTTTCATAAGAGCAAGTCCAACATTTTGGATCCTTAGACTTTTTTATTACCTTAAAACTGTTTAATAATCCATTATAATTCATCTGCTCACCAATTAAAGGCTTACCAATATTTGGATTCCACTTTCCATGTTCTTTAAAATAATCGAGTCCTAAAATAAACTTCAGAACTTGCTGTGATTGTAGTCCTCCTATAATAGAAGTTGTAGTTATGATAGTCGCTATTTTTGGTATTGTTTCTCCATTTGAACTCTCGATTTCTTCACCAGTACATGAAAATTTCTTCCACATTAAGTCCAGATCAAGATTCGAGATACTACATTGTAAACAAGATGCCTCTTTTTCTCCAGAATAAACTGCCTGAACGCTTCCAAAAAATTGTTCAATCCCAGAATCAATAAATGGAACGTCATTGAAATAGGAATAATTATTTGCTTCTAAACGAGCTTCAACGTTATCGAGGCAAGAACAAACAACATCAGCTTCTTTATAAAGATTTTTATCGATATCTTTTAAATCTTTTTTTATTCCTATTATTTCTGTATCTGGATTTAATTCCTCACAAGCGTTCTTAACAGCATCGACTTTATAATCTTTATTTAAAGCACTTTGATTATTAAATAAGACGCACCGATTTAAATTTGAAAGATTTATAAAATCGTAATCAATAAGGATGATTTTTCCTATCCCTGTTAAAACCAAATTCTTAACCACTTCATTACCTGTAGCTCCAGCACCTACGATCAAGACTGTAGCATTCGAGATTTTACTTTGGTCCCAACCGTTTATTCGTTTTTGACGATCGAACTTATCTGAATCGATAGATTCAACCTCAAAAACAGTGTAATCGTCTTGATTTTTTTCTTTATTTGCCATTTTTCAAAATTTTAACGTTTTCTCAATCTGAAGAAGTTACTGCATAACTTAGTTTTTTATATCCATTCTCAGCATTGTTTTTTAATGTGAAAAATTCGAGTTCATCCCTAACCGGATCAACCACTAAAGCTACTTGGTATGATTCTGGAAAAAAATACTCTTGAGTTTTTAAATCTGTAGGTGATAGGAAGCAGCCAAAACCAGGGTGCGAGTGCCACCATCCAACTACTCTTAAATTCTCACTTTTACGTTTTTTCTTTAATCTCCCAAACTTACTCTCATATTTGCCTGCAGTACCTTCTATTTGAGAGGTTGAATATTCTTCACTGTGGATTGCACCTAAAAGAAAGAGTATTTCCTCGATTTTAATATAAGTCTGGTCATTCCACTTTAAAATATTACCAATTAAATATCCGAAAATTTCCTTTTCAAAATTTTTACAGTAAAGAATGATTTTTTTTATGGTTTCTTCATGTATATAAACAGGAAATACGTAATTTTCTTCAATAGTCATAGTTCTATATAAGTCTATTAAGATTTGTAATCTAAAACTTACCTAATTACTTTCAAATTTTTTTAGAATTGATATTTCTAACATTTTTTTAATAATTGTATACATTTTTTTTCCAGAATCTTTCTGAATTGCTGAAAATCCGAATGTTTGGAGACAAAATGATTCACTAATTTTCACAGGATCAAAAGCGGAATTTGTAGAATCTTGAAAATTGGCAAGAATATAAAAATCTGCTTTACTTACTTGATTTCTTAAACGATTATACAAACTTAATGTTCTACTTAAATTACCTGATCCTGAATTTGTTACAATACAAATTATATTAACTGTTCTTAGTAGTGTGCTATAATCCTTAACACGCTCAACTAAACTTTGAAAATCAACTTCTCGTAGAATGACTTGAGTTATACCTTTTAAATCAGTTAAATTAACAGCCTTCTCTATAGTTTCATTCAAGTCGTTATCTAATTCTAAAACAGTTTCTCCTGGAAACAAATTCATAATCGTGGACTTTCCAACACCAGATTCCCCACAAATTAAGATTTTCGGGGGAACATAAATCTGGTTTGTTGCAAAATTGTCAAAATCATCAATTTTAATTGGGGTTCCTACTGAATTTCCTATTTTTGTTGAACGTTTGCAATATTCTTCTTTTAATAAATTTAATTTACTTCTTACTTCCTCTTCCGGATCTTTAATTTCACTGGCTATTATAAAGGTATTATCTTGATCATCCTGTGAATACACATAATTAGAATTCAGAAAATTTAAAGATCTTATGTGTTCTCCAATTACTTTTTTTCCAACATGATTTATAGAGCTTAAAAATTTTATTGTTTCTTTATCTTGGTGATTCGATCCAAAAAATGTTTTAGAATAGATCAAATCGCCATTTGCTCCAATAATAAAAATTTTCGATATCATATTAGATTTCTGATTACTCCCAACTAGTAATTGAAATACTTTTTATTAACTTTTTCCAATCTATGCTCTTAAAATAAAATATTATATACATAGTCTTATTTTCAAATTTGATCTTGATTTATTCTGGTTCTTTGTTTTCTATCTTCTCTGTAATCGATTTCTGCAGCATTTTAGTGATTATCGAGTACATTTTTTCTTTTGCTGATTCATGGATTGCTGAAAATCCAAAAGTTTTAACATTAAATAATTCTTCCACTTTTGATGGTTCATATGACGTTTTTGTTAGATCCTGAAAATTTGCGATAATATAATAATCGGCTTTCTGTGCTTTCTGTACTAATTGTGAGTACAATCTTTTGGTCCTACCTAAATTACTAGCACCTGAATTAGTAACGATACAAATAATGTCGAATGAATCTATGATGGGTCGATAAATCTTGGAATTATCAATTAAATCTTTTAAATCCATTGCTCTTAATGTAACTTGCTTTATTCTCTTAAAATTTGGTAATGGAATTAATTTTTGAATGATTTCATTAAGATCGTCATCCAATTCTAAAACAGTTTCTCCAGCAAATAAATTAATTATTGAAATAAGGATATGCCTGGCTTTCTAAATTTAGGGGACTGGATGGAACTGTCGAAGCGAAACCAATCACGCAAAATAATCGAGAATTTAATACCAATCTAGTGCACCTACTGGTAGTCCATCTTCTAAATAGAAACTATTACTTAAAGAAATCCCATCTCCATTAGCTTCTGGTTCCAAAAGCAATTCGTACCCCCATCCTAGTGTTAGATCATTTTAAAGAAGATTATACATCCGAATTTAAAGATGCGATGAGAAATTGGGATATAAAAACGGATAATGACACAGATATAGGTAGTATTAAAAAATATGAAAATATAATAAAAAACTTCCCAAAACAATAAAAAAAAAATATTTAGAATGATTTTTCAGAGTTAGCTAAGAGTTTTAATCTTTTTTTTGCTGATAAAATAGATCATAACAACACCGATAATTGAACCGAAAATCAATGTAGTAATATGATAACCTGGAATTCCACCTTCACCTTCGATTGTGATATCTACAGAATCAGAATTAACGTTACCTGACTCGTCTGTAGCGGTAGCTCTAATAGTATGGGATCCCTCTGAGTAATCAGCTGTATCCAAAAGATAAGTTACTTCTGGATACGGGAGATATGATGGCATTATTTCATTGTGTACTTCAACATCGTCAACAAAAATTTGTATTGTACCAAGAGCTTGATCGTCATCTCCTTCTGCAATTACACCGACGATACCACTTATTAACGCATCGGGGCTTGGAGTTGTTATCATTATTGTTGGAGGGGTTGTATCGGGAGGTGGATTACCATCATCAGTAGTAGTAATAACAGCAGATACTATTTTTGCTAAAACATTATCTTGAGTTCTAGCGATAAAATTAACTTGATAATCTCCATCATCACCCCAGAAACCATCCCCCTGTGGATTATGAGTAGCATAAGGATATTGAGGAGGATTGAGAACACCAGTAAAATTACCATCCCCATCTCGATCGGTTAATTGTATCGTCAGAACACCCTCGTCTCCTACAAGTTTTATCCCATCTGGAAGTTTAGGATCTTCAGGCTCTGGAGTTGGAGGTATCCAGTCCGGTGGAATTACTCTAGCATATACATCTTTGACGATAGAGTTTGTATTAATAATAACCCAAACAGGAGGAGGTATAGGTGGTATTCTTTCTATATAAAATCTTAATGGCCACCGAAATACAAGGATTGATGGACAATTTGAACCTGTTCCAATCCAGACGTTTAATGCGTCTGTTCCATCTCCACCATTTGGTAAATTACCAGCTCCATCAACTTCATGCCCAATTTCATCGTAATCGTCATCTATCCATGGAAATTGGGAGCCTCCATATCCCAGAGCAGCAACATTTACTACTGCATCTTCAAATGCCTCTCCAATAGTTTTACATTGTGTAATTGATGACCAAAAGGTTTCAGAGAAGGCAGCCCAATCCCAAGCAGCATTCACATATGAATTATGAGTTATATCAGTTGCAGTTACTACAATCCGATTATCTTTACTCACTGGATCAATAAATGATCCCGCATGACAAGCCTCATATACTATAATAAAACGAGTAACGCCGCTACTAGCCTCTAAATTGTCTAAATAGGTGTTTAACTTTGTAGCGCTAAGATCTGTCCCGGGAATACACATATAATTAGTTCCACCATGGTCAAACAGATAGATCCCGAGACCATGAGTGGCATCCACTAGACCTGCTGCCCATGTTTCAATCGCCCATTGAATATTTGCTAGGGTTGTATCAGCATCTCGATAAGTTGATTGTGGGTTTGCTACCGTTGAATATGCAGGGTCTAAATAATATATTTCGCTCGCTGTGAAGCCTCGATTTATCAACGCTTCATATGCTTTATCAGTTCCACTTCTTATCAGATCTAATTTATCATGATCGTTTCTATCTCCTGCAATGACTATCCACGCAGCTAAATTTGCGCTTGTAGCTGCTGGCTTGGGGATGCTTTCTATTGCAGTATTTGAGTTTGGATCTGTTATATCTATACTGATATGAAATGATAATAAAGATGAAACCAATATTAAGATTAATATACTCTTACCGTATATTTTTTTCATTTTTTTTTTCACACTTCATTTTTTTTGATAAATATAAGTCAAGTATTATATCATCATGTTGAATATAAAAATATATTGTTGTTAGAGAGTATAACAATGATATGTAAATTGCTTACTTATTATTTTTAAAGCGTAGAAATTTTAATTTTCAGTAATATTGGTTGAAAATGGATATTTATGGACTTAAATAACTAAGGTGAACACAAAAATAATTAATGTCTGATTTCTTCTTGAATGTTTTCCAACCGTTATGTACAATGATATTTCGATTTTCTATCAAACCCCTACTTTTTTCGCTAGTTAAAAATAGTTTCGTCCATAGTTTTTCATCTAAATGCGCAATATCTATATTGATTTAACTCAAGAATACCAGTAAATAAGCAAAAATTTTCCCAATTAAACTCAAGATCCAATGAACATTGATACTCATTTATCTTAAAAATCTTTTCAGCAGGCAATAAAATATTTTCCCTTAATGTTTTGTCGTTAATTCATTAGTAAGATAGAGAATTATATAATTTTTTCTCTTAGTTTGCTTTTATAATCTATACGAGACAATTTTATCATGGAGAGAGAAGACCAATTTTCTTGAGAATAAAATTTTCGATAATAAATTCTTGAACAATTCCTTTGTCACTTGTAAATGGAGAATCAACATATCTCTTTGGAACCCAAAAAGAGATACTATTAGGGAGCCGTAGTAAAAGCGATCTTGAAGTTTCTTCAATATAATATCCTTTTATGATACTTGCTAGTTGAGAATTAGGATCTTTTGTAATGAATTTTGTCATAAATAAGAATATAAGGAAATGATTAAAAGAATGGAAAGACTGATAATTTATTGTAGTTAAATAGGTGAGGAATTTGGAGGAGGAAAACACAGATAAAGAGGAATTTCAGAAAAAGGTTAAGCTATTTACCGTGCTGATGGATGATATAGCAAAAGAAATTGAAGTCATTTGTGAGGAGAATAGAGAGGATGAGTATAGAGATTCCTTAATGGAGATGATTCAAGCCTTGGATAGGTCTCAACAAATGGTAAAAAAGGCGTATAATTTATTCCTAAGTAAGGGTTTTAACAAAAATTGAAAATGAACTATAGTAATAAGAAAAATTATCTCTGATTCAATTGGAGAACTGAAAAGTTTGGAAAAGTTGATACTGCGTCGAAATAAATTAACCGAGATTCCGGATTCAATTTAACTTCTATTCTTTTTTTTTAGTTTATTTTGTAATTTTTTAGTTTCTAAATCTCTTAGTTCAGAAAATAAATTATCTGAAATATTCAATTTTTTTAAGGATTTCTAATAGTCGATAAGAGCTCTGACACTATAAATTGTAAATTTTCAGGAGATCATGTACATTACTACTTCCTTTTGATGTATCCAATTATGGGAGAGTCTGGCGAATATCAAATGTCCCACAAGATAAATTTATTATTTCGATTTATCAACACTTGAAATTTCCCCCAATCCAGAAGATAAAAAAGAAAAAACTATAACCATCAGTTATTTAGGAATAGCATTTTTCCTACAGAATTTATATAATAAACTGAATTAGAATAAGATTATATGTTTCAGATTGGAAAATTTAGATTAAAAAAATAGAAATTTAAAAAAATTACGAAGATTTTAAATGATTATTTATTATTTTTTTACATAATACCCATACTCTTCTGGTGAAAGCTAAATTAAAAAATATACAAAAATAACGATAATTTTAGGAATAATTTTCGTTTTGTATGATCTTAACTACAATCAAGTCAACAGTGATGTCAGGCTGGAAAACTTAATAGTCTCTTAAGATTTAAAAAAGAGAGAGATATCATAAAAAATAAAAGGTGATTTTAATTGGCTAAAAAAAAACCTAAGAAAGTTACTACTGAAAAGAAAAAAGCAATAATGAAGAAAGCCACCGAATATGAAAAAAGAGTAGCACAAAGGCATGGAGCAAAACAGATTGGGGGTGCAGGTAAACCAGACTATCAGAGAGGCTCTACTAAAGGAGAGGTGAAAAACAGAAAAACTCCAGTAACAAAACCAGAGCTCAAGAAAATGGCTAAAAAAAATGTTACAGAAGTAGAAAGTAAGGCAGGCTTCACAAAACCCGCAATTGAATATAGAGATATATACAAATCAAATATAAAATTATTTCAGAAAGGAAAAATAATACCTAAAAAAAAGAAAAAATAAATCTTTTTTATACAAAAGTATCCAAAGGCAATTTTAGATTGAAGTATTAAATACGAATTTGAAGGAGATTTAAGAGAAGTAATAAATTTTAAAGCATGTAAAGAGATTGTAAGGACTCTGAAAAAAGAATATTCTTGGTAAGATTCAAAAAAAAACAGTTACGATTAAAGATTGCTTTAAATGTAATATTAATTGGCTTTGTCCTTGTCAATTATTATTTTCTTGATCATAAATTTGCTTTTTTTATATATTACATTAAATTTAAGAAAGAAGTTTTCTATATGATGATCGGCACATATTCAAAATAAAAAGAGAAATGATTAAAATATCATGGACAATGATTATTTTAAGTCAAGTAAAAATAATATTTCATCGAGAAGAAAAAACCAGCGTAAAAAATATACTGTAATCATCATAAGTTTTATTATTATAATTTCCTTAGTTAGTATTCCTGTCGTTATTTATGCATATAATACTATTAGGAATTTGTTGGGTTATGATCCAGAACTACCCTGTGAAGATCTACCAGATATTGAGACTATTAGACAAATTGTTGAAGATCACCAGGATGTGATACAGGAAATTGAAAATACAAATTCTGAAAATGTTTGGGTTGTAATTCATGAAAGATGTAATGGTAGAGGGGAATTACATATTTATTATGATACTGTTTATAATAAAGAAAAAATTTTAGAGATTATAGGGACAGAGACATTTTTTGGGATACCTTATAGATTATTTAATGTGTAATACTTTTTTTTATTATTAGCAATATCATATTTTATCATTTATATTCAATGTGATTTTTCTTTAAATATGAAAGTACTAGCAATCTGTGGTCTTCCTGGTTCCGGTAAAACGACGGCTATTAGTGCTATAAGCGATTTAGGTTATGTCATAACCATGGGCGATGTTGTACGAAATGAAGCTAAATTAAGGAATCTTGAATATTCTGGAAAAAATTTAGGTATCATTGCCAAAGATTTACGAAAGATAGGTGGTTCAGATATAATTGCTATTAAATGCGTTGAATTAATAAGATCTGAAATTCGAAATGTTGTTTTTGTTGATGGCGTAAGATCTTTTTCTGAAGTGAATATTTTTAGAAAATTTTGGAAGTTTCCTCTTATTGCAATTGTAGTAAATGAAGAGGTAAGATTTGAAAGGTTATTTAAAAGAAATCGTGATGATGATCCTAAAAATATCAATGAATTAAAAGAGAGAGATAGAAGAGAAAATGATAGAACCACAGTATTAGAAATGATCAAAGGTTCTAGAAGCTCTTGTTATTTGTATAAAGAGTATTTTTAAATTTAAAAAGAAAAAGAAAAGGCATCTAGAGAATTGATGGACTCTAATTAATTTAGGAAAAAGTGATGTTTCAAAAAATATGTAAGATTAATTTCTAGAAACCTCATAGAAATAATTATATAAGTTTGTATTAAAGATCCTATTATATTTTATTCTAATAAAGAGAAAAATTTGTTATATAAAAAACGAGAAGAGAAGAAGAAGAAACTTCTAGATGACTAAGAATACAGAATGAGAGAAATCAAAAACCTACCCAGATTAGAAATTACTACATTATTGTTATTCAATAGGTCTAGAAGTTCCATATAAAAAGATTTCGATTAAAGTATAAAAACCTAATGTTTATCTATTGCATTCATTCCAAATTTGAATAGACTCATTGGTGAAACAGCATTCCCTAATTCAAATTCGGTAAGTACAATTGCCCTTCAGAGACAGTCAGGACAATAGCTAAGACAGAGCTTTTTAGTGGAAGTGAAAAAAGTATAATTTATAAAAAGTAAGTAATTTTTACGTTTTTTTATGAATAGAAGAAGAGAGGTTTATAGTAAACCATAGTATAAGTATGTTTCATTAACAGATACCAAAATCTAGAAGCTTCTTACTAGATAAATATAGTTAATTCTTTTTAGCTTTTTGGAAAGAATATTTATTTAGCCTTTATATAAATCTAGACGTATTAAAACTGTAAATATTTAAATATCTCCTATCATTATTATAAATTCATAATTAAACAAGCTTTAATTTAAAAAGATTAGACAAAACCTTAAAGGAGGCAAAAGTCATGAAATATTGTAATAACTGTAAACAGTTGGTAGACCCACAAAAAAAATTAAGCACTGGACTTCTCATAGTTTTACTATGCTTGGGTGTGGTTCCGGGAATAATCTATTATGTGATTAAAAAGAAAACATGTCCGATGTGCAATAGCACCAATTGGGGCGTAAAACCACAGGATTAAAGAATTTAAGCAGAGGAATCAAGATTTATTAAAGATTTTATCCTTTTTTTTATTTATTGAATACATTAAAATGTTCATTTAACAAAAAATTAGAAAAATGAAGTATTGTAATAATTGTAAACAGTTGGTAGACCCACAAAAGGATTATAGCACTGGACTTCTCCTAATTTTACTATTATGTTGTGGTTTTTTTCCGGGAATAATTTATTACTTGATTAAAATGAAAAAATGTCCGATGTGCAATAGCACTAACTGGGGAGTAAAACCGCAAGAAGTGAGACAACCGCCAGAAGTGATGCAACCTCAAATTCCACAAAAAGAAATTCATTTTTGTCCACAATGTGGTAGCTCTATGAGTGGAAAATTTTGTAAAGAATGTGGATATGAGTAT
>SDBT01017726.1_pt1 | contig 11230 bp, 11 predicted proteins | sample 2277101 | NCBI WGS metagenome assembly SDBT01 (sample SAMN10404973, study PRJNA504765) | marine sediment metagenome | isolation source: marine sediment core GS10_PC15, 103 cmbsf | place: Arctic Ocean: Southern Knipovich Ridge | collected 2010 | reverse complement strand
GGAGGCGTAATTCCAGATACCTGTAGATATAAAAACAGGGCTACTTCTTCCTCCAGATTAAATACCGGTTGGTCACTAACCCGCACGACCATTTCTTCAGTCCGGCCACCCGGTACCATAACGACAATATATGTGGATTGGGACTGACCGTACAGGTAACGCTCGACCTTGATAGCCACATCGGTAATTACCGTCCATGGTGGCTTATCCACTTGCCTTGAAGGAAAAATGTCGACTACTTTGCCGATTAATACCGTGTCCGACTTTTCCACGAGGTCATCTATGGTATACCTTACCATCGACCCGCTGACAATAGTCCCGCTTTCGTCTGGCCTTGGCTCAACATTCGTTGTGTTAATCCCGTGATTGGGATAACTCGGGGAAGAAGCAGGCGCTGGGGCCGGAGTAGGAGCGGGATCCGTCGCTGGTCTCTCTAGAAATTGAACAGCCACTACCTCCATCGTCTTACGGTCAAAGGCGATATGAATATGCATTCGTGGCGGGTTCCTAAGACGAAGGAGAACATCCGGATGGATGCTTGTCGATTCTGGAGGAAATGACTCAGCTGGAGGAAAACTACCGTCGGCTATTTCTTCGTATGCTACACTTGCCCACTCCGTTGCTTCAGAGTTATTCCAGCTTACAATCGACCAGCCTATTTCGATACCATATACCTCTGCCGTTTCCAGCCACTTTGATACCTCAGGATGAGCGAGTGCTGTTATAACCATCGCATTCTGCTCACTGCCTTTTAGCGGCTTTATAGCAGGTGCTGGCACCGGTGCTTCGTCTGTACGTGGCGCGGCACAGGCAATTGACGCCGTAGCCAGTATTATTAAAAGCACCACTGTCAGTAACCTTTTCATAAAAACCTCCTGTTCGCTCCGTTCACTATATAAAACGCAAATTAAAGTAAAAAGTTACTATTTAAGGAAAGCACCCCAGCTGGCAATTGCATATTTTGACGGACAACCGGTTGGCCACCTCGCCTACGTCACGGGGACGGATCTTCAGCTCCTTGGCAATCCCAAAAGCAACCGCGCAAGGCAGCTTGCCATCTACCAGCGCCGATTTTATTTTTGTTTCCAGTTCGTCTTCCACAGTATAATCCCTCCGCTTTTATTAACTATAGTTATCTTATCATTCTTTTTATATTTTGAGAATAAAGAGGCGGGCACCTCTTTCTCCCGATATACTCGTTACTCCATGGCCGGGAGCATTTCATTCAGAATCAGGCGCAGGTTACCAATATAATCTTTGGCCAGCGGGTCAATCAACACTACCCGGCCCCCGATGGCTTTGGCGATGACCTCAGCGCTCTTCGGATCAAATTGTGGTTCGGCGAAGATTACCCTGATGTCATATACTTTTGCCTGCTCGATCAGGTGTACCAGACCGGCAGCAGTCGGCTCTTTCCCCTCCTTTTCCAGGGGTATCATGGTCAGATTGTATTCGCGAGCAAAATAGCCAAATGCCGGGTGGTAGACCATGAACCGCCGATTCTTCACTCCAGCCAGGCCGTCTCTCATTTCGCGGTCAATCTCAGCCAGCTGTTGCAGGTAGGCATCTCTATTTTGCTCGTAATAGTGCCTGTTTTCCGGGTCCACCGCCATCAGCCCATCACAGATGTTCGACACCATTATCCGGGCATTCGCCGGAGACGTCCAGATATGAGGGTCCGTCCTGCCGGGACGTCCGCCATCTTCCTCGTGCTCGTCTTCTGCCATCATTTCCTGAAGTTCCACCCCTGCCGAGCAATTCACTACCACCATCTCTTTATTGATGGCAACCAGTTTTTCCATCCAGACCAGTTCGAATTCTACTCCCGAGCCTACCTTGGCATATATTTCCGCTTCGGCAAATGCCGTCATCTGCGCTGGTTTAGGTTCATAGGTATGAGGGCTTGCTCCGGGCGGCACCATAACCGTCACCCTGACCCGTTCTCCACCCACGTTTTCTACAAACTCAGCCTGCGGCAGAACCGTAACCACCACTCCCACCTTGCCGCTTTCCTCCTCATCAGGTGTGCAGGCTGAAAAAGAAAACACCAGTCCGAGTGTCAGGAGAAAAGAAGAAAATATATATGCTAGCTTGCTAAATTCTCTACGGCCCATTTCAATTTCGATACAAGTTACGAATTATTTACCATCTTAAATATCTTCTCAAATATTAACCAATGATTGCAACTTAATGTAAATACGGCAATTCTTCCCATTATTTTGCCGCATTCAATAAATTGTTTGTCAACATTATTACAGAATATTTACACTAAACCTGTTGACAAACAATAGCAGAACACTCTATAATGGTATACGGCAACCGCTTTCCGTATCTTCGAGGTAGTTAACATGAAAAGGGTATATATCATCGAAGAAGCCTGCATGGGTTGTGGCCTCTGCGAGGTCTACTGTCGTCTGGAGCACGCGGCATCAAAAGATATGCTCAAGGCGCTGAAAAGAGAATCGCCTCGCTCCGTGCCGCGGGTTCAGGTGCAGCGAAGAGCGCCCGTTTCTTTTGCCCTGCAATGCCGCCACTGTGATGAGCCATACTGCGTCTATTCCTGCCTGACCGGTGCCCTGCAGCGTGATCCAGAGAGCGGCATAGTGCTTGTGGATACAGACAAGTGTATGGGCTGCTGGACCTGCATCCTGTCCTGCCCCTTTGGCGTTATCAGGCGGGATACAGAGCGGGGGACGATTGCCAAATGTGACCTCTGTTTGTCCAGTGGTACGCCGGCGTGCGTTGCCCACTGCCCTAACGAAGCGCTGGTATATACCGAGGTGTCCAATGGAGTTATGGCATGACCGAGCCTGCCGGAGGCAAACACATGAGTGGAGGTGCATAGATGTCATACAACTGGGGTCCATACTATATGGTTCCATCCAAAGCCATTAACATTTATTCGGGCATGGTCAAGCTGCGGGAAACCTTTGATGAAGACCTGTTGCAGAAGGAACTGCAAGCACTCGATTTGACAGGCCCAATCGTCAACGTCTCCAATCCGTGGTACTATCGTAAAAAAGAGTCTGATACCTGGATTAAGATCGGGGAATCGAGCGACAAGGAAGAGAACTTCCCGGTAAGCTGGAACACGCGCGGTCTGGCGAATGGGCAGTATGAACTGCTGGGATTGATGCACGTCTTCGTCAAGCAAAACGGGGGGATAAAGGCCATTGCCCGGCAAAATGTCGTGGAAATTACCGTCAAGAACTGACCGGATATATATAACGTAGAGGACTGGATGATTGCGATAATCGATTACGGGGCCGGCAACCTGCGCAGCGTGACCAATGCCATCGCCAGGCTGGGCTATCAACCCATGATAACCAGTCAAGCCAGAGAGCTGTCTGAAGCGCAGGCGGTTATCCTGCCCGGCGTTGGTGCTGCCGGCAATACCATGGAAAATCTGCGGAATCTGGGGCTGGTGGAGCCGCTAAAACAGCTCATCGCCGATAACCGGCCTTTCTTCGGTGTCTGCATCGGGCTACAGGTGCTCTTCACCGCCACCGAGGAAGGCGGCGGGCACGATTGCCTCGGAATCATTGTCGGTCGGGTGAAAAAATTGCCCGGCGGGCTGAAAGTCCCCCATATGGGGTGGAACCAGGTAAGTCAGCGCATCAGCCACCCATTATTTGAAGGCATTCCCGATAAGGCGAACTTCTACTTCGTACACAGCTACTACGGTGAGCCAGAGGATAGTTCTCTGGTGGCCGGTGAAACGGAATACGGGATTACCATGGGCAGCGTTATTGTACGTGGCAATCTGGTAGCGACGCAGTTTCATCCCGAAAAGAGCGGCGATTTCGGGCTGAAAATGTATGCGAATTTTCTCCGCCATGCCCTGACTGGTAAAAAACCGTAATCAGGAAGAAAGGCAAGATGGCAGACAAATTGACAGAAGCGAAATATCTGATAATCGGCAACTCCGCCGGTGGCATCGGGGCTGCGGAAGCGATACGCGAAGCGGACGAGCCAGGAAGCATCATGATGGTCTCCGATGAGCCTTACCCTGCTTACTCACGACCGCTCATTTCCGAGCACCTGGCGGAAGGGTGCTCGCTCGAGCGAATGCGGTATCGACCGGCTGATTTCTACGAGCGCAACCTTATCCGCACCATACTGGGCCAAAAGGCGGTAAGCCTTGACCTGACCGAACACACCCTGACGCTGGACTCCGGAAGCACGATTTCCTGGCAGAAACTGCTGCTGGCGACCGGTGGCCTGCCCATTGTCCCGCTCATAAAAGGCGCCGAGCGGAAAGGCATCTTTACCTTCACCACACTGGATGATGCCAGGGCCATTGACCGTTATCTTGGTGAAACAGACCGGGCGGTGGTTATCGGGGGCGGCCTCATTGGTGTCAGCGTGACCGAAGCGCTGGTCAAGCGCGGCGCCAGAGTCACCATCGTTGAAATGAAGGACCGCGTGCTCAATACCATCCTGGACGAAGAGGTGTCTGCCTTTGAGGATAGTGTGTTGCGGCAGGCCGGAGTGGATATTATCACCGGCCATGTCGTTTCCGAAATAAACGGCCGCAGGAAAGAAGTACATGGTGTCACCCTTGACGACGGCACCAGGATTCCCTGCCGCATGGTCATAATTGCCATCGGCGTTCGTCCGCGAACCGACCTGGTCAATGGCACCGGGATAAAGGTAAACCGGGGCATCGTCGTTGACCGCGAAATGGCAACCTCCCATCCTGATGTTTACGCCTGCGGCGACGTTGCGGAAGCCTTCGACATCCCCTACGGGGAATGCCGGCTCATCCCCATCTGGCCCAATGCCTACATTGGCGGGCGCACTGCCGGCTTCAATATGACAGGCCGGTCAACTGAGTATCCGGGCGGGATGGCGATGAACTCGCTCAAGTATTTTGGCCTGAACGTGGTCTCGGCCGGGATGGTGATGCCACCGGATGACAGCTGCGAAGTGCTCATTTCGAGCAAGGGCAGCACCTATCGCAAAGTTATTCTGAAGGACGGTGTCGTGGTCGGCCTCATCTTCGCCGGCGACATTGAAAAAGCAGGCATTATCCGGAGTTTAATCAAAAACCAGATAAACGTGGCTGAATTCAAGCGAGCGCTCGTGGCTGATGATTTTGGGCTGGCTTCCCTGCCCGGAGAATTATGGCGGCCGGAACTGGAATTGCCCGCCGACGCGGTGGTCTCACCGGTTATTGCGGAAGAGCTCGAGGAAGTCATTGCCGGCGAATAATTTATCTGGGTTGGAGTTTTACCATGAAAGACCTGAACCTGATGCAGAACCCGTACCAGGACGATAAAGTAATCGATGCCTGCTCCCTATTTGGCATGATGGACACGTCAGGCAGCAGGTTTTCGGGGAAAGACATCATCAGGGCCATCGCCAATATGCATGACCGCGGCAACGGACTTGGCGGTGGGTTTGGCGTCTACGGGATTTACCCCGATTACGCCGACCTCTATGCCTTCCACATCATGTACCTCACCCGGAAAGGACAGGAAGAGGTAGAGTCGTTGCTCAGGAAGCGGTTTCAGCTGATACACCAGGAAAAGGTTCCCACCAGGCCGACACAGGCAATTACCGACCCGCCCGCAGTCTGGCGATATTTTCTGGATATCAACGAGCAAAAACCGGAAGGCCAGTCGGATGATGACTACGTTGTGGAGCAGGTGATGAACATTAACACCCGGCTCCAGGACGCCTTCGTCTTTTCCAGCGGCAAGAACATGGGCGTCTTCAAGGGGGTGGGCTACCCGGAGGAAATCGCCGAGTATTTCTGCCTTGAACAGTACGAAGGTTATCTGTGGACAGCGCACGGTCGCTTCCCGACCAATAGCCCCGGGTGGTGGGGTGGTGCCCACCCGTTCTGCATCCTGGACTGGACGGTGGTGCACAACGGAGAGATATCTTCCTACGGGATAAACCGGCGCTATCTGGAGCAGTACGGCTACCACTGCACCATGCAGACTGATACCGAGGTGGTCGCCTATGCTATCGACCTGCTGATGCGGAAGCATAATCTCCCCGTTGAGATTGTGGCCCGCATTCTGGCGGCGCCATTCTGGTCTGAGATTGAGCGGCGTCCCCCAGCGGAACAGGAACTGCTCCGTACCCTGCGCCAGGTCTATGGCAGCCTGCTCCTGAACGGGCCGTTTACCGTTATCATGGCACATCACGGGGAGATGATAGGGTTCACCGACCGTATACGTCTGCGCCCGCTGACCGTGGGCGTTAAGGGCAGCACGCTTTTTCTTTCCTCCGAGGAATCGGCCATTCGCCTCATCTGCCCTGACCTTGACGATGCCTGGATTCCGGCCGGCGGCGAACCCATCGTCGGCAGCCTGCAAACACCTTTGCAGACACCTGTGAAACCCGTTAATGAGGAGTTGATTTCCTATGCTCACTAAGCGCATTATCCCCTGCCTCGATGTCAAAGACGGGCGGGTGGTCAAAGGAACCAGCTTCATCCAGTTGCGCGACGCCGGCGACCCGGTGGAACTGGCTGCCTTCTACTACCAGCAGGGCGCGGATGAGCTGGTCTTTCTCGATATCAGCGCCACGCCGGAGGGTCGTGATACGCTTATTGACGTGGTGGAGCGCATCTCGGAGCAGGTGTTTATGCCGCTTACCGTTGGCGGTGGATTGAGAACAACGAGTGACATGCACCGCCTGCTGAAAGCGGGTGCGGATAAAATTTCCATCAACACCGCCGCGATGCTTACTCCGGAATTGATACGGGAGGGAGCCGCCAGGTTCGGCAGCCAGTGTATCGTCGTCGCCATCGATGCCAAGCGCGTGCCGCACAAGCAAAAAACCAAGTGGGAGGTATATACCCACAGCGGTCGGAAGCCGACCGGTATTGATGCGGTCCTCTGGGCCCGGCGAGCCGTGGAAATGGGGGCGGGGGAAATTTTGCTGACCAGCATTGACGCCGATGGGCACCGTGCTGGCTATGACCTCGAACTTACCAGCGCCATCTCTGAAGCAGTATCGGTGCCGGTTATCGCCAGCGGCGGTGCCGGCACGTTGGAAGACCTCTATCAGGCACTGGTGGCCGGCAAGGCAGATGCCGTGCTGGCGGCCAGCATTTTCCACTACGGCTCATATTCCATCCCGGAGGCTAAAGAGTATCTGGCGAAAAAAGGACTGGCGATACGAATTGAGGGGTGAGGAAGGTGAAAACATATTTACCGCCCAAGTTTCTGGTTGAGAGAGATACGGAACGCTGCATCAAATGCGAGGTATGCGTCAACCAGTGCTCCTTTGAAAACCATTACTTTGACGCTGAAGATGACGAGATAAAGAGCCGCACCGAGAACTGTGCTGGCTGTCACCGCTGCGTCACCTTCTGCCCCACGGGAGCACTGACGGTACGGCGCAACCCGCTTGAATACCGCGACAATTATAACTGGCGCCCGGAGTACATCGAGGACATCATCAAGCAGGCCGAAACGGGTGGCATCCTCCTCACCGGCATGGGCAACGACAAGGGCCAGCGTATCTACTGGGACCATCTGGTACTCAACGCCAGCCAGGTGACCAACCCGTCCATCGACCCGCTGCGTGAGCCGATGGAACTGACCACCTATCTGGGTAGCAAGCCCGACCGGCTGGAATTCGACTCAGACCTGAATCTGAAAACGAAACTTACCCCTCAGGTCAAACTGGAAGTTCCGGTGATGTTTGCCGCCATGTCTTATGGTGCGGTAAGCCTCAATGTGCACCAGTCGCTGGCCAGGGCGGCCACCGAGATGGGCACGCTATGGAATACCGGCGAGGGCGGGCTGCACCCCAGCCTTTATCAGTATGGAAATAATACCACCGTTCAGGTGGCATCGGGGCGCTTCGGCGTTCACCCGAAATACCTTGATGTCGCCCGCGTCGTGGAAATTAAAATCGGCCAGGGGGCCAAGCCCGGTATCGGCGGCCATCTGCCCGGAGAGAAAGTCAGCGCCGAAATCTCCACCACCCGCATGATTCCCCAGGGCACCGACGCTCTCTCCCCGGCGCCGCAGCATGATATCTACTCCATTGAGGACCTGGCACAGCTTGTCTACGCGCTGAAAGAGGCCACCCACTACCAGAAGCCGGTATCGGTGAAGATAGCCGCGGTGCATAACTCGGCGGCCATAGCCAGCGGTATGGTCCGCGCCGGCGCCGACATCATTGTCCTTGACGGGCTGCGGGGCGCCACCGGGGCTGCCCCCAAGGTGATACGAGATAACGTCGGCATACCCATTGAGCTGGCTCTGGCCTCGGTGGACAGCCGCCTGCGCCAGGAGGGCATCCGTAACCGGGCTTCGATTGTCGTTTCCGGCGGCATTCGCAGCAGCGCCGATGTCGCCAAGGCGATTGCCCTCGGCGCGGATGCGGTATACATCGGCACGGCCGCGCTCATTGCCCTGGGCTGTCGCCTCTGCCAGCAATGCCACACCGGGAAGTGCGCCTGGGGTATATGCACCAGCGATCTTTTTCTCTCCAAACGGGTGAACCCTGATATCGGCGCCCGAAGGCTGGCCAATCTGCTGCGCGGCTGGAGCCTGGAACTGAAGGATATGCTCGGCGGCATGGGCATCAACGCGCTGGAAAGCCTGCGCGGCAACCGACTCGCCCTGAGAGGTGTGGGGCTCAATGAAAACGAACTCAATATCCTCAGCGTGAGGATGGCGGGGAGCTAAAATGAAAGCTGGAACGGAAATCGACCAGAAAGTAAAGATTGACGCCAGCGGCATTCACTACCGTGAGCTCAACATGCGCCTCAAGGAGCTGGCCAGCAACGGCACGAAGCAGGTTGAACTCCATAACCTGTACGGCCAGCGCTACATTGGCACCAGCCTGAACACGCCTCTGGAGATTGAGATTCACGGCACGCCCGGCAATGACCTCGGCGCTTTCATGGACGGCCCCAGGATTACCGTTTACGGTAATGCCCAGGATGGCTGCGGCAATACCATGAACAATGGGGAAATCATCATTCATGGCCACGCCGGCGATATTATTGGCCTCTCCGCACGCGGCGGCAAGATTTTCGTCCGCGACAGCGTCGGCTACCGTGCGGGCATCCATATGAAAGAGTACCAGCAGAAGAAACCGACCGTGGTCATCGGCGGCACAGCCCAGGACTTCCTCGGCGAGTACATGGCCGGAGGTGTGATGATTCTGCTGGGCCTCAGTGGCGGAGGAGAGCACAGCGCCCGGTTTATCGGCACCGGAATGCACGGCGGCGCCATCTACCTCAGAGGCAGCGTGGAGAAGTACCAACTGGGTAGAGAAGTGGGTGTTACAGAGCTTGATGAAGGCGATTGGCAACTGGTCAGGAAACTGCTCATTGAGTTTGCCCGCCACTTTAAGTATAGCGCCGATAAGATACTAAAGAGTAAATTCATCAAGCTTTTCCCCCTTTATCTGAGACCATATGGCAGAATCTACGCACACTAATAATGATATTAAACAGATATAGAGACCAACTGGCCAGCCAAATCCGTCTCTGACTTATGGTATAATTACAGCAAGTTGTTATTATTCTGGGGACCAGGAGGACCTAATGGTTGATAAGAGAAAAGCTAGCTCAAAAGAATACGTGCTCAAGACGGTCAAGGAGCAGAATGTCAAATTCATCCGGCTGTGGTTCACTGACATCCTTGGTTTCCTCAAGAACTTCGCCATAACGGTTGAAGAGCTGGAGGGCGCCCTCGAGGAAGGAATGGGCTTTGACGGCTCCTCAATTGAGGGTTTTGCCCGCATTGATGAAAGCGATATGGTGGCACGGCCCGACCCGGACACGTTCCGACTGCTGCCCGGGCGGTCAAATGAGCACCCTTCTGTGGCGCGCATGTTTTGCGATATCTTAAAACCGGGCGGTGAGTCATTTGAAGGTGACCCGCGATTTGTTCTGAAGCGTAACTTAAAAATTGCGGCGGACCTGGGCTACACCTACTACGTGGGGCCGGAACTGGAATTTTTCTACTTCCGCGACTCGAAGGGCACAGAATTCCTGGACCAGGGGGGCTATTTCGACCTTACCCCTCGGGATGCCGCCACCGATATGAGAAAAGATACCGTTCTTACTCTTGAAGAGATGGGCATCGGTGTGGAGTACTCCCACCATGAGGTTGCCCCCAGCCAGCATGAAATTGACATGAGGTACACTGATGCCCTGACCATGGCGGACAACGTGATGACTTACCGCCTGGTGGTCAAAGAGGTGGCCCTGAAATATGGCGTCTACGCCACTTTCATGCCCAAGCCGGTGCTCGGCGAGAACGGCAGTGGTATGCACACACACCAGTCACTTTTTACCGGTGATAGAAATGCCTTCTTTGACCCCAAAGCCCCCTACCACCTTTCCAAGACGGGCAAGTGCTTTATCGCCGGACTGCTGAAGTATGCCCCCGAGATTACCGCCGTAACCAACCAGTGGGTAAATTCCTACAAACGACTCGTCCCCGGCTATGAGGCACCGGTCTATCTCTCCTGGGCACGGCGCAACCGGTCCGACCTGATCCGAGTCCCCGAGTACCGACCCGGACGGGAGAAGGCTACCAGGATTGAATTCCGCTCCCCTGACCCGGCCTGCAATCCATACCTCGCCTTCAGCGTAATGCTGGCCGCCGGGCTGGAAGGCATTGAAAAGGGGTACGAAGCACCGGAGCCAATTGAAGAGAACGTTTACGAGATGAGTGAGGGGGAGAGGAAAAAGAGGGGCATTGAAACCCTGCCGTCCAGCCTGCAGGAAGCGATACTGCTGACTGAGAAAAGCGAGCTGGTACGGAAAGCACTTGGCGACCATGTCTTCAACGCGTTCATCGAGAACAAGAAAATCGAATGGGACCAGTACCGGACACAGGTTACCGAGTACGAGCTGAAAAGGTACCTGCCAATTCTGTGAGCCCGCCTTCTCCGCTGTCCATGGAGGGAAGAGCTGGGCATGGGCCGTTTGCGCATTGGCATGACCCGAGAAAAAGCCATTTCGTTTACTTTCAGTTGCTTACCAGTTAAAGGACAGTGTGGTCACCACGGTGGCCACGGAAAACCTGCACCCCTTGTTTTTCCGACGAACGCTCGCAGAATGGCAAAGAACACGTCATTTAGCTTTCAACAGGTTAATGTTATAATATCAAGAGCTTATCTGACAAAAGGGAGCCGCCATGGTACAGGTAGCAAGTTTTGAGACGGAAAGAAAAATAATCGCCATCCTCAAGGTCTTGAGCGAGTCTACGGAGTCGCTCGGGTCAATTCACATCGCCCG
>SDBT01017725.1_pt1 | contig 11231 bp, 11 predicted proteins | sample 2277101 | NCBI WGS metagenome assembly SDBT01 (sample SAMN10404973, study PRJNA504765) | marine sediment metagenome | isolation source: marine sediment core GS10_PC15, 103 cmbsf | place: Arctic Ocean: Southern Knipovich Ridge | collected 2010 | reverse complement strand
CTATAACACAAGTGGCAACATGTTCTGGGGTTTGTTCCCACCAATTAATATCACCCTCTACATTATCTCCTGATACGGTGTGATGTAAACATATCTGTGTCTTTTCAGTAATTGTGGGGTAATACTGATCGTCTGAAAATTTATGTTCAACTATTTTTGGTTTCATTGATTTTTCTTTAAGACTGAATCTACCATTATGAGTAGTCGATCCATTTTTGTTTCTCTATTATTTCTGCCCATTTGCAGAATTATTTGGTCGGACTTATAGGTTGAATCCCTTTTTGCATTGCTAGTCAAAATACTGTCCATCATCTTTTTATTTATAATTAGCATAGTATCTAAACCCCTCTGTTGCTGAATCATCGTGTCAGTCCTTTTTGAGAGCGTATCTTCCTTCCAAGATAATGTGACAGGATCAATGTCCTGATTGGTTCTCAATTCGGTTTTGTACTTCATTTCGGAATCCGTAAATGTAACCGTTTTATTGTGTTCAACGTAGCCAGATACCCACCAAACAATGCCCCCCGCACCGCCCAAACTTCCAAGCATAACTATCATCGGAAATAATTTGTTAAATCTATCTAGCATTGTTGGTTTTTTAGGTGCCATCGAATGTTTCTTTTATATTTTCCCAAAGTCTCATTTTTTGAGGTTTATTTTTAAAATCAGTTCTAAGCTGATTATAGCCCATATTAAAAGACTGTTTCATCGTATCAATCTTATGCTCCATTTCGTAGTTATCATGCAATAATCCATTACGCTCCTTCTTTAATTCTTTGATCTGATACTGCATATTATCTATTCGCTTACGCAGAGCCTTATTCCCAAAGAACTTCATTAGCGCAACTATGAGGGCGGTAAATCCACCGATGATAGTACCTATTAAAGCCGTCATATTATTATCAGTAAAAAGAATCATGGAAACGCTTTTTTAAATATTTTTTTTATCTCATCCCAAACCCCTTTTCGTGTCTCCCCTTCTCTTATATTAGCAAGAAACGCAACCATTCCATAAACTGAAAATACCCCTCCCACAGCACCGCCAACTAACTGTGCTAAATCAGAAAATTCTGGCGTATTATTAAAGCTCATGTGAATTAAAGCCAGTCCTATGTAAACCAAACTAGACCATTTTAATAGCCTTATCAATACATCTCTATAATTCGTCATTCTTTCCTTTCAAAAGTTCCTAATCCTATTGCGCCGAAACCTATCCCTAAGATGCCGAGAATCAGCGAGCCTTCAACATTTGCGCCTAACTCAAAGAAAAACATTAAAATAGCCATCACCAAGCCAACTGATATAGTGATAGTACCTAATACTCGTTTTGAGGATAACTTCCCTGATTTGTCTTTTAGCATGCTCATAATTTCTATTTTTATAAATCCATAATTGCTTTAAAGCCAATATGTACATTGGTTAAAATCGAAATTTGCTCTCCGCCGTTTAAATCTTGAAGCACGTTGTTTGTGTCGTACCACTTCATATTCCCTGTATTTGCACTTTGAAAAGTACTAAATTTTACCCAATCCTCGTATGTAAAGAAGTAATCGTTACCGCCCTCGCTTACCGTTACTCCTTGTCCAATAATTTCAAGTTTGGCGTTTTTAGCTTGAAGATTGTCGAAGTCGATAATTTCTTGTGCAGTAAAATCTTCTACTGGATATGTGTAAAAATCATTAGGCGGTGTTCCGCTTAAAAATATTTGACCATATCTTTGATGTACGGTTATGTTTGGCTCTATAACATCCCGCCATCCGTCTGCGAATTGAACATCTGAATGGTTTGGACTGTTATAATTATCCCAACCGTTCCATTTGCGGGGGAGCGTATTTACTACATAAATATCTCCTACGTTCTTCCCAGACACTATCGGATTGTTGTCAATGTCTGCCTGTGTAAGTGTGATTGCTTTTTTCATAATTTCTATTTTTTAAGTTATTCTAAACCGCCATCAATAATATCTTCTTTTTCATTATTTTAATTTATGGTAGGTTAAAGGTTTCTTGATCTGCTTCGTGCAATTGTGTCCATTCATCTGCTGTCCATCCTCTAAGTGCTAAACGCATAACTGTAAAATCTCCTGACATCCTTTTTTCACTTGCTCGACCACTCATAAAGGTAAATCCACCCCATTGCCAATTTAACGAATTTCTCAGTCCTGTAACATCTACACTATCCACAAATACTCCGTTCAAATAAACGTAAGCCACATCATCAATAACAGAATATCCCATTGACCTAATTTCATTATCATCCACTTGACTTGCCAAGTCAATATAAACTATCGTAGTTCCTGCGTGATTTCTATATTCAAACAATCTTTTGTTAGTACTTCTGTCACAATGCAATCGACCACCGCCACCATTTGCATTATAGCCATGTCCGTATATAATACCACTTCCACCAGAAGTTGAATTACTCCCAATTACAGAAATAGAATAGTCGCCTGTTCGTGTGCTGTCGGGAATTTTATCAATAGCGTCCATGCGTTGTGTTCCTGTCACGACATTATCCCAAGTAGGAGCTACATTTCCATCTGTCTGTATGGCGTTACTTACCCATACTGAACCCCATCGGATGCCATTAATGCCTTGCATTTTACTGCCTGTTATTTGGCAATATAATTGAGTTTGATAAGCGTGTCCACTTCCAATACTCTCCCCAATAAGCCAATCATTAAAATCATCCTCACCACCTGAAAGAGTCGCTCCACCCCACGAAGCCACAGCAGATGTCTCGGTGGTTACGATAGAGTTTTCGGAAGGCCCTCTTACAATAGCCGTCACATTCAGATCACCAGAGGCTCTCGCTCCAGTCACATCGGTATTAACCGTCATCGAGGTTGCGTAATCTGTGCCTGCAACTCCTGATAGGTCTATGGCAGACGCAAAGTTATCCACTGTATTGTTCTGGGTAGCTCCTATTTTGACATTTCCATCCACATCGGTAAGGGTATCTTGAAAAGTATAAACCTTTGTGCCAATAGTCACCGTATCACCATCGGCTAGGTTAGCGGTCAGATCCAGAATTCCCTTTGCGGATGAGATTTGGACATTAGTATCATAATCTCCTACTGGCGAAAGGAGAGTTGTTTCATCTTCTTCGTCTAAAAGCCATAAATCACGCCTTGTAGTATTGGCATAATTTGCTTTCCAAATAGCCGTCATACGTACATCGCCTGTGAGTAAAGGACATCTTTTATGTCCATACCAACGGTCAATATTAAGCCCTTCATAAGATGCTTCGCCTTGACTACAGAAAAATAATATCTTCTTTTTCATGCTATGAGTCTTGGGTAATTGTCACCCAATAATTACTGGTTTTCTTATATTCAACCACGACTTGATTTTCTTTTGAAGCCGTTCCGTCAAAGGCTCCTAAGACTGTACTGTCAACGGCTGTCCATCCAGTAGGCCACGTAACTGCAAAATCACCATCAATATATAATGATATTTGCCCTGTATCTCCTGATGCGGGAAGGTTTGACTCTGAAAACACGGTAGCTCCCGTAAGGGTTAATATCCATAATCCTCCTTCATCCCAATCGATTGTATAGGTGCCTGTTACAGTAGCGTTTTCGACTAATTTAATATTAACATGAGCAGAGGCCGTTACAAATAAAGCAGATTGAATATTCTCAACGCAAAGCGCAAGTGTTGTTTGCGTTACTGTGTCGATTTCCCACTCTCCGAATTCCGAAAAACCAGCAGGAAGGTTTTTCACTCCGTCTCGTTTGTAGATCCCTACACCAACACCGCTTGGAGTAGCCCCACTACTATTTTGGTTAATAGCAATTTCCAAATCTAATTTTTTATAGATTTGTTCGTTTAGCATCACCTCATCAGATTTCAGAGTATAGGTTTGACCTGTGGCTAAAGTCACTACTTGACCTGTGCTGAATAATGTGTTTTTAATCATAACTTTTTATATTAATGGCATATCCAATTTGTTCCATTGTAAAATACGGGAGTAATAACTGCGCCTCCTCCTCCTACAGTAGCTAAATATGCAGGCGTTAATGCGTCTGTAACAAAAGTCATATCGCCTTGCGCGCCTGTGGGTAAACCCGCAACGGTAAATCCTGCTGTTATTCCAAGTTTTTTAGCTAATAGATGTCCTGCCGATGTCATTCTAACTTGCTCTGTGTATGCTTGTGTTTCTAAAGCCCTAGCAAAATAAATAAGGTCTACTTTAGAATTACTACCAGTACCCATTGCTCCGTCAGCAACAGCTATAAATCGAGAAAGCACTTCATCACCTTCGGCAAAACTAATATCATCACTTCTAAATTCAACTCCGCCAATTTCGTCTAAATCATTTACTGTACCATCGTCTCTATTGGCAGTAAGAATACCTCCCGTTGCATTTGTTATTGTTAAATCTGGAACAGAAGTTACTCCCTCTCCTTTGTACGCAATATTCCATTCTTGACTTACATAATCAAAGAAAATAGCTATATTAAGTGGGTTGGTTATTCCTGAAAACGCAAGAGTTGTTTCGGGTGTTCCGCCATCATTTATGCGTATTCCTGCGGTTTGGTCTGCGCTATCTAAATTAAAGGTAATCGTTCCTGTTGGCTCTCCATTAGTTCCTGTGCCAAATACAACGCACCTTATTAAATCCTTGCCCCACAAATCATTATACGCATCATCCCATTTAAGTTCAAATATAGGATCGTTACTAAATATTACAGCCTGATTGCGGTCTATGTTATTGCTAATAATCGTAGTAGAAGCATCGTTAAGTTGGTTTTTACCAATTTCGGTATATTTCTTTGTATGTACGTGTGCTTCATCAAAAGCAATTATTGGTAATCTTTTATTACTAGCATCAAATGTGGCGGGTTGGGCTTCTAATACAAACCATTTAGATTCAGTAATTCCAGTTATTAAATGTATTTGAGTATTAGTGTTTACTCTGCTTACTTGACAAAAATCAAACGTATTACTTCCCTCGTTATAAAGCGTAACTTCACTACCTAAATTATTACTGGCCTCATCTCTACCAATTGACAATCCAATACCGCAGGCTTGTGTCTGTAGCATGTGTATTTTAGTGCCATAAAGCCCGCCTATTCTGGCCCCACTACCACATCTAATGGCATCAATTTGTTGAATAACAACACTAGCACTATCGCTACCTGCTACCATTAATCCACCATGAAGCCCATAAATAGTTCCTGTAAACGCATCATCAACCCAAGGATATACAATTATATCTAGTCCTATTGGATCAGCAGTTATGGTATGTATTTTCCCGTTTATTTCAAGTAATTCAAATTGAAGCCAGTTCGAGTCAACTGCGTCTACGGTCATTTTAGATGTTTGACCTACCGAATTAGCAGAACCACTATTAACTACTGCGGAAACTATTGCGGAAGCACTACCTGTTGTATATGCACTACCTGTACTACCACAAGCTGTAATTTTAATTTTATTGAAGTTCTCCATTATAGTAGAACCTCCTACTCCAAATATATTTAATCCATATCCAGTAAAACCTGTAACTTCAACATTATCAAAACTATTCCTGCTTCCGCTATTAGTGAAGTCCAGTCCAATTCTATTATTCTTACCTGAATATGCGGCGGCGGTACTACCTGTAACAGAAAAAAGTCCTGTATAAATACATTCTGTTGTTTCTATACTTACGGCAGGCTGAACCGCTACATTATTTTCAGTTTCTATGGTTCCACAAATAAATGTTTTATCTGTTCCATCAATAATTATTGTAGCATTTATATCCCAAGTTCCTCTAAAATCCCCAACTACATTATTGTCTCTGACATAATCAAAGAACGCTTGTAAATTACTTGTGGTTGAAGCATCATTTTCTATCGCTCCAAAATCAAAAGGAGTCACACTAGGGGATGCTACAGGAGAGCTACCAATAACAAATAAAGCCGTATTGATATTTTCAATACACAGGGCGAGAGTGGTTTGGGTAACAGTATCTATTTCCCATTCTCCGAATTCAGAGAAGTCGGCAGGCAGATTTCTACTGCCATCTCTTTTTTGAATACCAACCTTAACGTCTGAAGGAGTGGCTGTTGCTGTGTTGTTATAAAAAGCAATTTCTAAGTCACCCTTCTTGTAAATTTGGTTATTAAGCATCACCTCATCAGATTTAAGAGTGTAGGTCTGACCTGTGGCTAATGTAACCACCTGTGCTGTGCTGAATAATGTGTTTTTTATCATAACTTTTTATAATAGTTCTGTTATTTTAATCGGTATTTGTGATCATAAGTTAATTCTAGGTGTCTTGTGTGATCACTACCCAATACCACCCCGTTTTCACGAATGTAATTTCAATTTTGTTCAATTTTGTTCCAACATAGGCTCCGATAGGAGTGAAATTATCATCCCACGCAATAGGCCAAGTAGGAACGAAATTCCCGCTCACATAAAGAGTAATTTTTTTAGAAGCCACTCCTGATGCGGGCAGATTTATTTCTGAAAAAGCACAAGCCTCGTCCATTGTTAAGAAATGTACATCTTTGTACCAGTTAATATTGTGAGTTGCACCAAGGGTTAAATTTTCGACATAGGACTTGCTATTTTCGTTTTTAAGAATTATAGCTTCTATGTTCGTGATACAGGCCGTTAAGGTCGCTTGCTGTGTGCCATCGATATACCAATCATCATACTTTCCAAAGCGGGCTGGCATGTCTTGAAGCCCCGCAAGTTTTCTCACGCCAACTCTAACGTTATTTGTTAAAGCTATCGATAATTCTCCTGCCGAGAGGTTAATAACGTTTTGCGCGGTTGCTTTTGGATTTCTGTCCTGTACAATTAGCTCTATGTCTCTGGGATCATAAACTACTCCGTTAATACCCACTTCGCCCGCCAATAATGTGTAACTTGCTCCGCTTAAAAGCGTCATTGACTGTCCTGTGTTAAAAAGATCATTTCTCATAATGTTTGTATTATTTATAAAATTGCTGTGTTAATATTCTCTACTAATGTTCCTAATGCTGTTTGAACCACCGTGTCTATTGTCCATTTCCCGTAATGAACCATATCGGCAGGCAGATTTCTATTACCATCTCTTTTTTGAATACCAACCCTAACGTCTTCCTGATCTTCGGATCCACCATTGTTATTCATCATTATCTCTAAATCACCTTTTTTATAAAGTTGTTCATTGATCATTACCTCATCGGATTTAATGGTGTATGTGTTGGCCGTGGCTAATGTTACTGCTTGTCCTGTACTAGAAAGTGTGTTCATCGTTTAATTATTTTCGTTAATTCCAAAATCATCATCTGGAATCACAAGTTTATTATTGTCAATTATAGTCGATAATTTGTTTTCAAAATCTATCGGGCCTGTTTTCTTTTGCTTCTGATCTGTAATTTGTGAAGTATTACTACTTGTCCTGTCAACTAAATCGATTTTGCCTTTCTGCTTTTTGTCTTCAAGATTGTCTTTAGAAACCACTTCCAAGCTTTTTAATTCCATGGCGCGGACATGTTGACTTTTTGCCTTTTCTTCCTCAATCAAAGCTTCTTTAATCATCGTCTTGTCACCAATTTCAGCGTCTACCAATTTTTCCTGCTTCGTGATCTTCCAACCTAATAGTGCGGTTTGCTGTTTTTTATTTTCAACTACAACCTGTGTTTGGCCCTGCGCTTCGGCCTGCTCCTTAATAATTTGCGTTTTTAAAGCCGTTTCCTTTTCTTGGTTTTCCTCAATGATTAATTCTAGGTTTTTGATCGCGCTTTTGACATTTCTGACCTGTCTTATACGGTTGTATTGAGCGACATTGATCTCTTTTTTCTCATAGGAGTCTAACAATGATCTTTCAAAAGCGAGTCTTTCTTCATCATCTGGGCGGAAGTCAAAATAAATTCCAAACTTATGCATTGGAATCTTTTTAGTAGCGTCCAATAGATCGACATTACGACTGCCAATAATAGAAAGATACCTGTTTTTGAGCGCGGGAGTAGTAAGAACATCGTAGAGGCGTAAGGATATGCCTTCTGCAAAAGCCAAAGAAAGATTAAAGCTTCCCCTTACGATGTGGCTTGTTGAATTATTGGAGCTTGCCAATAGTATTTTCGTTACTGCAACTGCCACCTTACTGTTCGGGCGGGTGGTGCCGTCACGAATTTCATTGATACCGAGCAAATTTCTTAGACGATCATAATTCTTTACCATTTCATTAGAGAAAAATAACAGGCTATTACTTGCCGTAGAGGGCTGTTCGGTGATAGCCTTACCAACAGGATCGCCGTCTTCATTAACCTCATTAGCTAGTAATATACCACGGCCAAAGAATAAGTCTAAAATATCCTGCCCCTTTACTTTTATCCCGCTTAAAAATACGTTTTCTAATGCCTGTGGGTTTATGGTGGCGGTGTTTGGCCGTACCTCCATTTTTAACTGTTGGAACTTATACCAATCCCTGTGTATATCCTTTATTATTGGGATTGCTCTTTCGGTCATAGAATCAAAACGAGTGTAGCCTTTTTCCGATAATCGCTTAATTTTTGGAGCATATACTTTGAAGTTGCTTATGGGGTGATTGATCTCACTTTCGACCTGAATTGGTATTTCCTCCCATTTCAAAATCATATCTGCCGAAGGAATATAAAGACCTTCATACCACACCTGATAAGGAATATCTATTTTTTTATTGGGGTTTTTCGGATTATATTCTACATCATCATTTGTGCGATCTACAACCTTTCCGTCTCGTTTTTTGAAGACTCGTTTTTTTCTGGTTAAGAATTCAAAATAAATATATTCTACCATTCTGTCGCCATCAACGTCCTGCATATAAGCATTGGACTCCTCTGTTTTACTGGTGGTAGCCATAGATGTGTCTTTGAGCTTCTTCAATTCCTCTTTTGTAAGCTTTCGCCCGCTCATTTTCTCTATCTGAACGATAGTATCATTATCGGCTATACCATGGCAACGAATATCACGCCCGTCTTCGGTTTCAAATGGTGAATAAATCCAATTATACGGATCCTGATATTTCATTTTAATGCCTTCTGTTCTGTCGGTGTAAAGCCTGCCTACGGCGTGGCCCAGATCAAAGAATTCTTCATTAACTTTATCTTTTAGAGCCTCAAATTTTTCACGAAGCATTACATTTTCGATAGCTTCCTCTTGTGCTATTTCAATGTCTGGCTTCCATTCTGCTTTTTTGATTTTCAGGGCGCGCTCATCTTTTGGAATATCTTTAGGTGCCATATCAACACCAACTCCTTCTTTGATAATTTGATCAACGTCTTGAAGAAAAAAATCTTTTTCGAATTGCTTGAATTTTTCTTTTTTCTCATTTATAGCGGTGATGTCAATGGCTTCCGCGCCAGGTTTAAATAAACTCTCATCAATGGGATTGATCACTATATCTCTAAAGGAAGCTAAGATTTTTAATGGGGTGTAGTCTATTTTGTGGGTTTTTACTCCGATCTCACTCTCTTTGTCTTTTCGCGTGCCTTCAATAGTTTCCTTCTCTGGGGTAGTATCCTGCTCTCCTCTTGAAAAGCTTCTCATCAGATCGATCCATATTCGACGAGCGGAAAGATTGCCTCCCATCCATAAATCTGACATGGCCTTACCAACCTTTCGCCCGTATTCTGGGGTGTTCTTTTCCTTATTGGAAGCAAAATCATCGGGAAACTCGGTTGTGGTATGATCAGACATATTTTAGGTATAAAACACAAATATAAATTATTCTATAGGAAGGTTGTGGCTATAAAAGTAATTACGCTCCAAAGGAGGCCATGCCTAATCCTTTTTGTTGCATAAATTCTTCGGCGGTGCGTCGTTGTTTAACCCTGTATTGCGCTCCCATCTTAGCAAAACCACTAGCAACGGCCAAGTCAAATTTCTTTCTTTTTAGAATATTAAAGTCTATCCATTCCTGAATGAGATCAAGAAAATAAACTTTACAGTCTGTCTCTAAAGTATTACCTACAAAATCAAGGATGTAATCTTTTAGCCCGCTTGCATGATCTTCGTTAACGGCGGTTGAACTTGGGATACCTCCCCATAGTTTTTCTGCATCACTTAAAAATTTCCATCGCTTATCCTGTCTTCTCATAACGTAACCAGTAAAGCCTTTTTCCCAGATATATTCCAACAGACGGGCTTTATTACTTTCAATATTTGCATAAAAACCAAAATACTGACATGCTTTAATTACATCATCATAAGAATCATTCCGCTTATCTGGCCGTTCCTTGTACTTTAAGAAAAATGAATGTGAAGGACATCCCGCCATGGACATTTTAGAATAGCCAACTATAGCCTCGTCCGATCCTTGGTTGTCGGTGGTGTTTCCAATAATATCATAGGGATCCACTCCAAAGCAACCAAGCTCATTATTTGAGGGGAATTTTATAGATTTACCCATGAACATCTTCATGGTATATTTATTTCTCTGCTTCTTATCAGGTAGCCAAGTGGTAAAGAATTTTCCTCTTGGGTTCTCCCGCCATTCTACAGGAGAATCAAACTCCTCGCCAGTCCATATCAAATTACCTCGATATATAATTCCTGTAAGCTCCTCCTCGCTTAATTTGTATAAAAAATCAGCGTGATTGTTGAGGTTGTCAATATCAAAATCATTATTTACTCCACCCTCATTTCTAAACATGTGTTCGATCTCTCTTGGCATATCTCTAAGAAATGCATTTAGAGTCTTGACCTTTTTCTCCTCCTGAATAGTACTGTCTCCTCCTTTTTTCTTTTTTAGGGATTCATAGGTAATATCCCAATCAGTAATGGCACCGCGCTCCAACCACTCGCCTACTTCACTTAATATAGGTTCTTTAGGATCAAATACTACAGCATAGCCCCACTCATCGAAATAGCTTATTGGTTGTGTCGTGGTATAGCAAATATCAATGAACAACGAAATAAGGCCATTTCCTGTTCGGCCTAATTGATTTCTTTTATCAGGATCCGCGTTTAAAAATTCTGTTTGAAATTCTTCACCACCACCACTTTTATATTCTCCTGCCGTACTCCCACATCTTGCTTTAGCTGTATTGCCTTCTGTGTGACTGCGATAGTGGCGGGTGATGAATTCTGATAGGCTAATTTCCATCCACTTTCCAAGTTCATCGTTAATAGATATGGTTTTAACCTTGGTGCTATCATAAGCCGTTATCTTGGTAGGGTAGAAGTTTATTTTAGATATTTCTTTTTTATTAGTTTCAAAGGTTATGTTTAAATTACTGGCTATTTCTTTATGAGGGAGAGGGATTAAGG
>SDBT01017724.1_pt1 | contig 11231 bp, 8 predicted proteins | sample 2277101 | NCBI WGS metagenome assembly SDBT01 (sample SAMN10404973, study PRJNA504765) | marine sediment metagenome | isolation source: marine sediment core GS10_PC15, 103 cmbsf | place: Arctic Ocean: Southern Knipovich Ridge | collected 2010 | reverse complement strand
CTCGTACGCCTATGGCTCGGCAGGAATCTGCCTGCGGTCATTGCGGCTGTCACTTTGGCCGTGTCCCATACGTTCTGGCGCCACGCAAGCATTATTGAAACGTACACACTCTGGACCGCCCTGTTTCTCGCCGAACTGATAATACTGCTGCAATATACAAAAACCAGGCGAGTGTGCTATTTGTATTGGCTGGGATTGCTGAGCGGCCTTTCAATCTCCGTCCACATGCTCGCTTCGATACCGCTTATATGTTACGCCGTATTTGTTGCCTTTCTATTGATTAAAAAAGAAATTCATATCAGAAACCTGGCGATTATTGTCTTGCTGTGGATTGCCGGTGCGCTGCCTTACGAATATTTGATAGTCAAAACTATCATACAAACGGGCGACCTCACAGGAACTCTGGCTTCTGCGGCCTTCGGCCACAACTGGCAGGAAGCGGTCCTTAATGCTTCGCTTTCAATGGGAATAGTGAAAGAGAACTTTTTGTATATCCTGCTCAACTTTCCCACGCCGAATTTTCTGCTGTTCTTTGCGGGCTGCTTTGGGCTATTTAAAATGTCACCGGATCGAAGTTTTAGAAATGTTGTGCTGGCACTCACCGTTCTGTTCTTTCTTTTCGCCTTTCGATATACCGTCCCTGACAGGTATGCGTTCTTCATCCCGTTCTACTGTTTGGTTTCGATCCTGATCGGTCTTGGAACGGATATTTTGCTAATTCAGAAGAATCTTAAGGTTCCTGCGTTTTTGGTGCTGCTTTTTTGCGTATTACCCGTTGGCGTATACGCAGCTTTACCGCCGCTGGCCGAAAAAATGCAGCTTAATATAGGCACGAGAAACGATATACCCCACCGCAATGATTACGAATATTTCCTGCGGCCATGGAAAACGGGATATAAGGGGGCCGAGCGCTTCGCCGACGAGGCGTTGGATCTGCCGGAGGATAATGCCGTCATCTATGCCGACACTACCACCGTTGGCCCGCTTCTATATCTTCAGGAGGTCAAAGGAAAACGCCCCGATGTAAAGATTGTCTCTGGCACCGTTAACAGCAAGGATGCGCCGAAGTTCGATGAGCAGTCTATAGGGCAATTGCTGGAAGCCTGGCCGGTATACGTTGTTTCGCCCAGGCCCGGGTATTGCCCTCAATTTGTGCTTGATCATTATGATTTCATTCGAACGGGTATTCTGTGGCAGGTAATTGAACCTGAAGACCGAACCAAATTGATAAAAAACAAATGAGCGAACAACCTATTACAACTCCTAAAAGACTGGTCCACAACACGTTCTTCAACGTTGCGGCGCTGGTGAGTAACGCCGTGATCGGTTTCTTTCTGATACGCTTTTTCCTCGGCCGGCTCGGCGAGGCTCAATACGGCGTATGGTTGCTCATCGGCGGCTCCATCTATAGTTATGCCCCACTATTAAGCATCGGTTTGAATAGCTCGGTCAACAGATATATACCGCTCTTCATAGCAAAAAACGACGACGATGGAGTCCAGCGGGTCATCAACACATCTTTGTTTTTTTTTATAGCTGTAGGCATCCTTCTTGTAATCATAAGTCTGGTTGTTTGCAACAACGTCGATTCCTGGTTTGCTATCGAACCTCAACTGGTGAGGACCGCCGGAATACTTGTACTTGTCATCGGATTCTGCTCTGCCTTTGCGATGCCCCTTCAGTCATCGACAGCAATCCTAAGCGGGCTCCAGCGCTATGATATAATTAACTTAGTCATGCTGGCCGTATTGGCCTTGCGAACCATTCTTGTGGTTATACTACTGCAACAAGGTTACGGTCTGCTTACAACGGGGGTTTTGTTCGGCCTGAGTGAAATTGTCATGAGAGTTATACATTCGGTCTTTGTAAAGAAGCTGCTGCCCGCAGCATCGTTGTCATTGGCAAAGATAGATTTGCAGCTTCTGAAGGAAATGCTGGCATACGGAATAAATACTTTCATGTATGCGATGGGGGCCATTATCATTTATCATGCCAGCAATCTGATCATCGGGATTTTCATCGGCAGCGCCCAGGTAAGCCAATTCTTTATTGCCACGGCTGGTGTGCTTTTATTGTCACAATTGCTGCAGGCTTTCACTGCGGCGATAAAACCGGCTGTCAGCGACCTCGACGCCAGAAATGACACCGCGGCGGTTAAGGAAATAGCCTTCCTGACACAAAAGTACAGTCTTCTTTTGATCATTCCCGGCGGTTGTTTCCTAATCGCAATGGGCAGAGAGTTTCTTCATGTATGGGTCAGCGATCAATTTAAGGATCCCTCCATCATTGACGAAATGGCTGTCATTCTTACCATTCTAACTGTCGGGCACTGTTTGAGGCTGGCACAGCACAGTAACTTTCTTGTGCTCGTGGGCCGCGGGCAACATAAGATTTTCGGGATGCTGACCGCTTTGACGGCATTATTCTGTGTTCTGGCTTCCATTCTTTCGGTAAAGGTCTTCAATTGGGGCTTGATCGGTATCGCCTGGTCGAATTTCCTGCCTATGGCGCTAACATCCGTGCTGATTCTGCCGATATACTTTAACCGGAAAATGCATATCTCCGCATTGGAAAGCATTCGGAACGTTTGGCAGCCGGCCTTGCTTGGTTCATTGCCGGCTGTGGCGATGATTTGCATTTGGAAATATTTGGCTGCTCCTGATTCGTGGCTTGAAATTGTGAGCGTTGTAATTGCCGCAATGGTCTTAACAGTTATAGGCGGCTGGTTCCTGAGTCTGAAAGAGGTTGAGCAGAAACGATTTATCCAGATTGCTCTGCGAAAAAAGTAAAGTGGCTAAGATTAGTTACAGAGAATCTCATAAATACGAGGGAAAAGGCGCCGAATACGAGGCGTACTACCAGAACAAGGCATGGCAAAGATTCCTTTGGTCGCGCGAGCAGGAAATTATCCTGAGGATTCCGGAGAAATACTTCTCGGGAAGAGATATTCATCTTCTCGATTTCGCTTGCGGGACGGGACGTATCACAGAACTCCTGGAGAATCGCGTCAAAACTTCGACGGGTATCGATGTATCCGGCTCCATGCTTGCCGTCGCCAGAGAAAAGCTCAAACGGACGGAAATAATCGAAACGGACATCACAGAGGAAAATGTTCTCAAGCCAAGGAAATTTAATTTGATTATGGCCTTTCGCTTTTTTCTCAATGCCGAGCCGGATCTACGCTCTGCAGCGATCGGAACGCTTGCCGAACTGTTGGACGAAGATGGCTACCTGATATTCAACAATCATCAGAATTCCGGATCGCCCTGGATAAAATTACTCGATGCGCGCCATCGAAAGAAGAATCCGGAAGGCACTTTCAATGTAATGAGTATCGAGCAGATGAAAAAACTTGTTGAAGAAGCGGGACTGGAGATCATTGAGATTTACCCGGTCGGTTTTTTTCATCCGCCAAAGATCCCGGTCTCGCACCGGCTGAATCGTGCAATAGACAACATCGCAAGCAGGTTCAAATGTCTGAGTCGATTTTCAGAGAGCCCGATTGCCGTCTGTCGTTGGCGCAAGAGTCACAGCAGCAATGCTTCCGCTCCAAGGACTTGATTTATGGAGATCATTAATCATACTGTTCGGAAAACCGGAGAACCGGGCCTGCTTGCCGTCGAAGCGGCGAAGGGCTCGAAGGCATTCGAGATCGGTCGAGACAGCGGACTGTTCTATGTTCCGAAAGTCGTCGGCTTCGATGCCGAAACTGGCGTTCTTGAATTCGAACGACTTGATGACCTAATGACATTGCTTGAGTTGGCGGTCCGCAAAGACCAGCGATTACCCGGACTTTTAACAAAGGCCGGCAAGGCGCTGGCTGTGGTTCACGAGAGGCTGGTTCTTCCCGAAGAGTTCAAGCACGAACTGCCGTCCGAGTGGATGGCTGCTCCGGACGAGAACGTTTTTATCCACGGTGATTTTGCTTGTATCAACGTGTGCTGCCGCGGCTCGTCGGATGAGCTTGTCATATTAGACTGGTCTGCGGCACCGTCTGTGGGAAGAACTCCCACCTTTGGCAACCGGTATTTCGATATTCTCTTGTTTATCAGCTCTCTCTTCCATGGCGCGCCATATCGAGACGTTTTGAGATGGGATGCCAAAGGGATGGCCGACACATTTTTAAGAGGATACGGGCAAGCCGCGCCCCAGGTAAAACTAAGCGGTATCAAGAAATATTCGTCGGAAATCTGCCGGCTGCAGAGAAAGAACCTCCGGCATCTGGCACGGCAAAGAAAACCTCTCAGGGCCACAGGTTATATCTTTTTTCAGGCATTGATGCATGCTCGTTTGTGTCGATTTTTGCACAAGTACGAAGCATGAAATTGGGAGTTATGTATGTATACCGAATATGAAGACCGAATAAGTGAAGAGGAACTATATTACGAGCAGATAGAACGGACTTCTGATATCCAATTACCGCCGGTAATGAATGCTCTGCTTTTCATCACCTGGCTTGTGATTTCATTGCTTGGCTTTGCGGTTATCTTTCTCGGCAAAAATCCCGTGGCCGGTGCGATCATTATCGCGGTGCCAACGTTCATCGGCATGGTCATCAAGCCTACGTTCGGCCTGTGCATGCTGATGCTGGTGCTGCCGACAGGTGCCGGGATTGGTTTCAGGCAAATCTTCAGTCTCGATCGTGGAGTCGGTCTGGCCCTTGCCGTGAGTTTTGCGCTGAATCTGCTGATCACTCGTCCCCGACTGCGTATCGCCAACAAAGCGTTATGGGTGATGGTATTGTACACACTCTGGATCTGTCTGGTTTCGCTGGCCGGGCCATATCTGGGCTACGAGCTGGTCCGCGCCTTTACACAGGTTCAGCTTCTTGTGCTTACTTTGATTGTCTACTGGATACTCGAAACGAACAGTGAAAAGACTTTTCAATGGGCACTGAGGGCATTCGTCGTCGGCACATTGGGAACAATTGCCCTGACATTCATCACCGGCACGGCAATACGAGCGATTGAAGATGCACCGGAGCAAAGGTATGCAGCCACACTCGGTGAGGCGACCGACGCGAATATGCTGGCAACACTGACAGCGATGGCCTTTTTAGCCGCAGTCTATTTGTTTGCCCGCGACAGGAAGATATTCTGGCGGGCATTGTATCTGCTCGCTATTCTGCTGCTACCGATTATGCTGCTAAAGATCGGCTCTCGCGGTGCACTGGTTGCAATAATGTTTACGGTGCTCTCGCCGCTGCTGTTTGTCAGGCAGGTTATGCGCAGGCCGGCTCTGGTGGCCTTGCTGCTTGTCGTTGTCCTGCTGGCTTCGTTCTCCGCAGGGGCGGTGGTGAAAAGGAGAGGATTGGAAGAGGGAGTCGCAACCCGGCTGACAGACGTCCATCAGGCCAAAGAAGCCATCAGCTACAGGATGATGCCCATTCGAGAGGCTGTCAAGTGCGTCGTCAGAAAACCGATAGGAACAAGTTACTACGGGTGGTTCGAGCAGAGCGGGCTCACAATCCTGCCCCACAACGATTTCTTTATGGCCCTCGGTCTGTATGGCATACCGGCCGCCGTACTTTTTGCGTTATTTATCATCCTGATTATGCTCACGGTCAAGCGCATTCCGCTCGGATTGGAAAAACTATACGTCAGAGCGCTCTTGACATATTTGTTGGTCATGGGCATGAACGTAGGGCAGCTATACCAGAAGCACTATTGGGTGTTCCTCGCATTCATCATAGCAGGCGAACGAATGGCCGGCTTCTTCAATGCAGCACCGGATGAGATGGCGCCCTATGCAGAACATGAAGAAGATTTCCTGCCGCAGCAACAATTCGTCTGAGGAAAATGAAGTTTCGACAGGCCGGCAATTTGAACTCTGCCTGTCGGGGCTGGAAAAGAGAGAATCGGGATTCGCGAATGCACATAGCAATGGTTACAGCTTTTCCGAAGGACCCTAATTGCATCGACGGAGGTGTGGCCGGAGTGGCAAGATACCTCGCTTGCGAACTCAAGAAACATACAGATGTCGAGCTGACCGTAATCGTTCCACAAGGCACGGTTGGAGAAACCGTCTGTGAGCAATGGGAAGACTTCAACGTTTACAGGCTGGGCAAAAAAGGACTGTGGAGATTCCTGCCCGGAACGGTGTATGACATTGTTGCAGGCAAACGTCAGTTAAAATCTTTCCTGCGACAAGTCAATCCGGACATTGTACATTTTCAGGCAGTAACATTTTTAGCGGCGAATTGTGAAAAGCCGAATATTCTTACGATACACGGCATCGCGGAAAAAGATGCGATGTGGGAAAACCGGTGGGGCAAGCTTCGCCGGCTAAGGCGGCTGCTTTTGAAGCTGACGGAAGAGTATGGCCGGCGCCGGGTCTCGCACGTTATTTTGATAAGCGATTATACCCGGCAGTTCCTGCCGAAGAGCAGCAGGAATCGAAAGACGTGGCTGATTGAGAATCCCGTCGCAGATTCCTACTTTGACATCAAGCGGGCTTTCGAACCAGGCCGGATATTCTGCTGCAGCAGGGTCAGGCCGTTGAAGAATATCATTGGCATGATCAAAGCGTTCGCCCTTATCGTCCGGCAGTTCCCTCAAGCGCGTCTCCGGATCGCCGGGACTCCGGAGGCGGCCTATCTTAAAGCATGCAAACAACAGGCCGAGACGGATGGTGTACAGGAAAAGGTGGATTTTCTGGGCAATATCAGCATTAAAGACGTGCAGCTCGAACTGTCCAGGGCGAATTGCCTGGTCGTTCCCTCGTTCCAGGAGAATGCCCCGCTGACGATTGCCGAGGCGATGGCCGTCGGTGTCCCTATCGTCGGAGCAAACGTGGGTGGTATCCCGGGCTTGGTCGAAGATGGAAAAACAGGACTCCTGGTCGATCCTTACGACGTAAAGAATATCTATGAAGCCGTGTCAAAGATTCTGTCCGATGAGATACTTGCCCGCTCGATGGGAAGTTCCGCCGAAGCGGCAGCGGAGAAAAGATTTACTGCTTCGATCGCATGTGAAAAAACGCTGCAGGCGTATCGTGAAATACTGAAGGAAGGTTTGTGAGTTCATAAGGTTGCAGATGCGAATTTGCTTTATCTCTCTCGGAACATTTACACATATCGGCCCGTACCTGGATTATTTTAAGCGGGAAGGTCACGATGTAATCTTCATTTCATTGTCTCCGGGATCGCAGCGCGGAGTCACGACTTACAACGTCGGCCTCGGCACAAAATATTCCGAGAGCAAGGGGAAGTGGAAATATCCCATCAGTATGCTTCGAGCAAGAAAGCTCATAAAGAGATTGAAGCCCGACATAGTACACGCCCACTACGCCACCAGTTGCGGGCTGACGGCGCTTGTCTGCGGCTTTCATCCGACGGTTGTCACCGTGCATGGAAGTGACTTGACAACAGGAATGAAATCCGGGATATGGCGCCCGATATTGAAAAGGATATTCGAGTTTTCAGATTGCGTCAATACGGTCTCAGAAGACCTTCGGAGTATGGTTTTGAGCCTGGGTATCAGCCCGGACAAGATCGAAACCCTCACGCTCGGAATCGATACTGAGAAGTTTCCATCAATCGAGCGGTCACCAATCAATCCTGCCGGCGTGCTGCGGCTGGTGTGCAACAGGCGGCTGGAACCGGTGTTTGACCACCAGACCATTATCGGTGCTCTTGTCCGGCTCAAAGAGCAGGGGATAAAATTCAAAATGACCTTTGTCGGCGATGGCTCTCTTCTCGCAGCGCTCAGGCAGCATGTCAAAAACGTCGGCCTGCAAGAGTGCGTGAATTTCGCAGGCAGGGTAGACAACAACGACCTGCCGCAAGTGCTCGGCCGACATGATATTTATCTTTCAGCATCGCTGTGGGACGGGACAAGTTTGTGCCTGTTGGAGGCGATGGCAACAGGTTTGTTTCCAATCGTCTCGGATATAAAAGCCAACTCGGCATGGCTTCGACATAACAGCGACGGTTTGCTGCACAAAGTCGGTGATGCAGATGATCTGGCAAAATGTATCACGCAATTATATAAAAATCCGCAGCTTGCCGTCGCTGCGGCGCGGCGTAATCGCAAAATAGTTGTCGAATCAGGAAACAGGAAAACAAATATGAAACGCCTGGAAACCATCTATCAAGGGCTGATTGAGAAAGGGGGATAAGGCATGCTGAAAAAAACAACGACAATAGCTGTTGTGCTCGGTTGTTGCTGTAATTTGTTTGCCGCGACGTACTGGATTTCTCCCGAGGGCCGGCCGTCAGGAACTGGATCCGAGACAGACCCGTTTGTGTCCGCCGAAGCAGCTCTAAAAAAGGTCGCCGGCGGGAACACGTTCATATTCAAGCCGGGAAACTACATCGGGACCCAAATAACACTCTCGGCCGGGCATGCCGGCTCGGCACAAAAGCCTACCATCCTCAAATCTCAGAACAAGTACGAAGCAGTCCTGCATGGTTCGCCGTTTCACAACATTTACATAAAGAGCGGCTGCAAATGGGTCATCATAGACGGATTTGAAAGCAGCGGAGCCGTATACACCGGCATCAAATCAGATGCCGATTACACCGTGATACGAAACTGTCACATTCATAACAATGCCCTGCAGGGTATCGAAGCACACGATGTCCAGGGTACGGTCATCGAAAACAACATCATCGAATACAATGGAAAGCATTTGCAGTTCGACCACGGCGTGTATGCCGACGGCGACAGTTTGACGATTCGCAACAATATTATCAGGTTCAACTCCGGCTGGGGCTTGCATCTGTATCCGGCGATAGCAAACAGCAAAATCGAAAATAACCTCATTCACGGCAACGGAAGGTGGGGTATCGGCCTGTATTCAAAGCCGCAGGTCGGCTCCAATACAATCGTCAACAACAGCATCGTCCTGAATGGCAGCGGCATAGCGGTCAAGAACGCCCATCAAGAGATCATTGCGAACAATATTATTGTGGACAATACCGGTTGGAAATTCGAGAGAACCGAGCCTATTGAGAATCTTGACGGCCCTACTTCAAGTACGCGCCAAATGATGATCGACTACAATCTTTGCCTGCCGGCATTTAAAAGGTCCGGTCCCCACGGAATCACTGCGGATCCGTTGTTTCTGGATATGGCCAAGGGCACATTCTTCCTGAAAAAGGGCAGCGGGGCTATTGGAAAGGGATCCAAAAAGTACGCTCCCAAGAGGGATTTTTTTAATCGACTGCTGCCTGAAGACAAGGCTCCGGACCTCGGGTGTTTTCCTTACGATCTTTCGCTGCTGCTGCCCAGGGCTCGCCGGGACTGGTATTGTCAGTGGCCTTTCCTTTTCAAAGGCCGATCCAAAACCATACCGGATTTCTGGAAGATACCCAAATCGGGCGGCCCCGCCGTCGGTCCCGGACAGGATAATTCCACCCGGAAATAGCCGCCATTCACGGAGAAGAAAATGAGAATCAGTATTTTCGGCATGGGTTATGTGGGAGTTGTGAGCGGAGCATGTCTGCTGCGGGACGGGCACGAGATCACAGGAGTGGACCCCGTGGCTGCGAAAATTGCAGACCTGGCACAGGGACGGTCACCCATCCATGAACATGGTGTAGCCAAACTGCTCAGTAAAGCTCACAAGGACGGCCGGCTTAGAGCTACAACCGAAGCACGTGATGCACTGACTAACTGCCAGATGGCCTGGATTTGTGTGGGGACCCCATCCGAGCCGGACGGCGGAATCAACCTTTCGGCAGTTGAGAATGTTATAGGGCAAATTGCACGAGTTCTTCGCGATTCGAAGGCCCGTCCGCTGATTGTGCTTCGAAGCACCTGTCTTCCGGGAACCACTGCCGACCTTGTTATTCCTCTGCTGGAAACCGAATCCGGCTTGACGGTTGGAAAAGATATCCATCTTGTTTATCATCCCGAGTTTCTGCGTGAAGGCTCGGCGGTCGAGGATTTCGACAAGCCGCCCAAAATCGTCATCGGCGAAGCCTCTCCCGGCGCGGGAGATTTACTCCTGGAGATCTACGAGAAATACGATGCTCCGTTGTTCCGCATGGGACTCAACGAGGCCGAAATGGTCAAGTACAGTGACAACCTTTTACATGCTTTAAAGATTACATTCGCGAACGAAGTTGCGGCGCTAGCCAAGTCCGCAGGTCTGGACGCCCGCCTGGTCGCTGATGTTTACTGTGCCGACACAAAGTCCAATATCAGCCCGCGATACCTTCGCCCGGGCTTCGCATTCGGCGGCTCCTGTCTGCCCAAAGACCTTCGCGCAATTCTGCGATACGCCTCGCTCAAATCACTACAGCTTCCAATGCTGGAAAGCTTGCTCCAGAGCAACGAAACCCAGATCAACGAGCTTGTCCGGCGGGTCCTTGAATATCGTCCCGGCGCGGTCGGGATGGTCGGCCTGGCCTTCAAGCCGGACACGGACGATATGCGCGAAAGCCCCTTTGTAAAGGTTGCCAAGGCGCTGCTCGGCGAGGGAATACAACTAAGAATTTATGACCCGGTCGTCCAGCCGGAACGGCTGATAGGAAGCAATAAACAGCAGGTTCAAAAGATGCTGCGCCATCTGGAGAAGCTGCTCGTTAGCTCACTGGAAGAGTTCATGGAAACAGATTTGATTATTATAAACCAACCTATCGTAGACGCCGATTGTGTTCGGTGCTGGCTTAATGCCGGAATCCGCGTGCTGGATCTGGCGGACATCAGGGGTGTAAATCGCAACACCGAGGGCTACGAAGGCATTTACTGGTAATATCACAAGCATGCACATTCTCTATCTGCATCAATATTTTGCTACGCGAAAAGGAATGACGGGGACACGGTCTTATGAATTTGCCCGGCATCTTGTAGGTAAAGGTCATCGTGTGACGATGATGACCTCTGGTCTGGCAAATCGAGAGTTTCCCGTGCCCGAAGGCAGACAATACGCCGAGTTCGAAACCGAAGGAATTCATGTAGTTGCAATTGCCGCGGCCTACAACGATCCGCAGGTCGGTAGTGGCATGAGCGGCTTGCAGCGGATGCTCAAGTTCTATCAGTTTGCATGGTCAGCCTGCCGCCTCGGTAAGAAACTCCCCGCGCCCGATGTGGTCTTTGCCACGCACACGCCGCTGATAATCGGGCTGGCCGGCCTTACCCTGGGTCAATACTTCAAGGTCCCCTTTGTTTTCGAGGTTCGCGACCTCTGGCCCGAAGCGCTGGTCAACGTCGGAGCTTTGAAAAATCCGCTGGCTATATGGTGGCTGGAGCGAATGGCAAAAAAAATATACACGGGAGCAAAAC
>SDBT01017723.1_pt1 | contig 11231 bp, 20 predicted proteins | sample 2277101 | NCBI WGS metagenome assembly SDBT01 (sample SAMN10404973, study PRJNA504765) | marine sediment metagenome | isolation source: marine sediment core GS10_PC15, 103 cmbsf | place: Arctic Ocean: Southern Knipovich Ridge | collected 2010 | reverse complement strand
GGTATACTGATTCAGGAGGCTGATATCCGGAACCTCGACACTCTGCTTGAGTGCACTAAGGGCTGCGACTACATCGTTCATACAGCCGCGCAACCGGCCATGACCATCGCCCTGGAGCAGCCTCGGTTTGACTTCGACAACAACGCCCTGGGAACTCTCAATGTGCTTGAGGTAGCTCGGAAACTGAACGTACCTGTAGCAATATGCTCAACCATCCATGTGTATGGGAACGGCATCAATGAGTCTCTGACCAATGGGCTCGACAGGCTCTACCTTCGCAGTGTCGTATCCCAGGCTATAAGTGAGGACGACAACATCTTAACAGGTAAACTGACCCCGCTCCACGTCTCCAAATATACCAACGAGCTCTATGCCCAAGCCTACATCGACTCCTACGATTGTAGAGTAGCGGCCTTTCGCCTGACCGGCATCTATGGACCCAGACAGCTTGGCGGAGAGGACCACGGTTGGATTGCAAACTTCGCCATTCGAACCGTCCTGGGTCTGCCTATTAGGGTATTCGGTACCGACAAGCAAGTGAGGGACATACTGTATGTCAAGGACGCTGCGCAAGCCTTTCTGGACTGGTTCTCCACGAGATGTCCTTCCGGGGTCTACAACATAGGTGGCGGAGAACCTTGCATAACGTCGATTAGGCAGTGCCTAAACATGTTGAGGGATATGACCGACGAGACGCAGGTCATAGAGCTAGAACCAACCAGGCAGGGGGACCTGTGGTACTTCTGCTGCGACATTAACAAGGCCTTGGAGACCTTTGGATGGCAGCCGAAGGTACTGCCAAGAGAGGGAATCGCGAAACTAGTTGGATGGATACAAGAGAACAGGAGGTTGTTCGAATGAAGTGTGTAATACCATGCGCAGGTGAGAGCAGCAGGATGAGTCATGTACCGAAGCACTTGATACAAATAAAAGGTAAGCCCTTACTGTTGCACATCATCGACATGTGGAAAGACCACGTTGATGGGTTTGTGTTCGTCCTGAAGAGGTCGGCAACCTACCTGTGGGAGTACCTACCGAAGAATTCAATCGTGGTCTTTCAGGACGAGCCGAAGGGCCTGGCCGATGCAATTCTGCAGGCAGAAGGGTGTATAGATGGTAGATTCATTGTAAACCTCAGTGACTGCGTGCTCAGCGGCAAGTTCGCGGATAAGAAATTCGAGCTCGGCATAGGTGTTTGGAAGGTCGTCAACGAGGAGTACTGGAAGAGCTACGCAGTGCAAACGAACGCCGACGGTCTCGTATTAAAGGTCATCGAGAAGCCCAAGAGTATCGTGGGGTACTGCGGCATGGGTACCTACTTCCTAGATACAAGGGTGTTTGATTACATACGCAAAGCCGCTGTGAGTCCTAGCGGAGGTGACTTTACAGAAGTGCTTCAGGGCATGATAGACGCTGGAGAAAAGATAACTCCCGTCTGGTTCGAGGGGAAGTACATAAATGTGACGTACCCGGAAGACATCGAGAAAGCGGAGGCAATACTCAAGTGAAGCCCATATACTTCGACGCGACATCACGTACCATAGCCGACCTAGTGGAGCTGGCGCCTAGCTATTATCTCATAACCAGGATAAACGTGCCAAAGGAGAGTAGAGGACGCAGCTTGGGCTCAGAGATGCTGAAGAAGATATTAGCGGACGCCGACGCAGAAGGGGCAACTTTGGAGATTCATCCCATGCCCAGCGGCGGTTTGACCAGGAAGCAGCTAATCTCGTGGTACGAACGTTACGGCTTTCGTATGGCACAAAGCTACATTTCTCAGGAGCCTATTAAGGTGCTGGTAAGGGAACCCGAGACAGGAGGAAAGTGAGAGTGACAATACCGGCTGACCACAGCACGACAGTCGAAGCCCTCGGAGCCTTGGGTACCCTAAAAATGATGACGAAGGCAGGCCTAAACTACCGTCGCACTGTGAGGTACCTGATTAGTAGAGGCCGATTCAAGGACTTGAGCAACTTTCTCTACACCAAGACGCTTGTCCCGACGGGCGAAGGCTCCGGAGAGCTGGCCTACTACTTTATTGGGTCACTTCTGCAGAGGTACCCACAACTAGCACCCTTTCCTAGGTTCATCGAAATCGAGGTAACTACGCGATGCAATAAGCGGTGTGTCATATGCGAGCACACATGGTGGAACGAGAGACCAACCGACTTAACATTCACAGAGCTCTACCGCCTCACAGACCAGTTTAACCTACGCTGGGTGAACCTAACAGGCGAAGGAGACGCCTTCCTGAACAAGGACTACCTGGCTATGATAAGGCACCTAAAGAACCGAGGTACTAGTGTCTACCTAGTGGACAGCATGGACTTAGTTACTAAGAGCGTCGCCTACGAGCTAGTGAGACTAGGTGTCGACGGTATCTACATCTCCATGGACGGTGCAACCAAACAGACCTACGAGAGTATTAAGGTCGGCTGCACCTTCGACAAGGTTCTCGCTAACATCAAGAGTCTTCTTACTGTCAAGAAAGAGCTCAGTTCTCCACTGCCCGAAATCTGTTTCCGATTTGTCATTACCAAAACAAACGTCCACGAAATGGCCGACTTCGTCCGTCTTGTCGGGTCACTTGCAACTAGACAAGAGTGGGGCGATGGCTCCAAGATACACTTCGTCGGCCTATTAGACTATCCTGAGGTACATGACCTGTATCTGGAGACAATACCGCAAGAGCGTATTAACGCCGCAATCTTCGCCTCTGACGGCATGCCAGTAGTATTCGCTCATACCCAACCGAGCACGAACCCAAGCATAAACAGGTGTCTGGCCTGGATGGAACCGTACTTCGCTCTAGTGCCTCACCATATAGTCCTGCCGTGTTGTGCAGTGCTAATGAGTAACTCCCGAGCCAAGCTCGCAGAGTACTGCTTCGGTGACTACACTAAGGAGTCGATGAGGAACATCTGGAACCACTCATACTACAAGTGGTTCCGAAGTGCTGTTACCAAGAAGGACGCACCTGTGCCAGCACTATGTGCAGAGTGCAGGGCCTATGACACTGGAGTACGTGTTAAGCGATACGGTATCGACGCAAGAAAGAGGAGGGACTTCGAATGAGATATTATAGTGTACTGTATCAAGGGGAACTTGACTCCCTGGAGGCGGGAAGGCCGGTGCCCGAGGTCCTCTGGTCCAGATACAAGGACAGGCTAAATCTCCACCAACTGAGAAGAGCCCCGAGGATTCTGTATAGGGAAAAGAGCCCTAAGTACATAGTAACAATTGATGTACCGGAAGAAGTAACAAAGAGGTTTTACGTAGACTCTAGTGACCCCAGAGCAATACGAGGACCCATACCTACTGAGTGCGTTGTCTCCGTAGAACCTGAGTCCTGAGTCCGAAGGATAATATGAAAGTACTAATCGTTCATCCCCAAATGGCTCTTTACGCCGGAGCTGAGATAGTTGTGGTAAGACTAGCGCACTATCTGCAAGAGCATGGGCACGAAGTGAGCATCCTAACGCTGTCTACAGCGCCGCACCCCGACTACGAGGGTCTGAACTTCATCCTGCCTGCAGAGGACAAGCGCATACAGTATCGTCTTAGGGGAAGCATAGGCGCACTCTGGGACGTCCTCAAAATATATCAGGCGCTCCAAGAACTCTGTACCGAGTACCTGCCCTACTACGACCTGGTCAACCCTCACAACTTCCCAGCTATCTGGGCTGTGTCGAACAGCAAGAGGACAGTTTGGATGTGCAACGAAGTCCCCGACCTATGGCACGGGGCGGACGTAAGCGGTTTAGCGAACAGGCTGTTCGACATCGGGCGCCTCGCGGACAGAGCCATCGTGCGGAACAAGCTCCCACTAGCAGTAGTGCCGGATGAAAGGTGCGCGGAGACCTTTTACCGCCGCTACGGTCTGAAGCCTTACATTATTCCCTACGGCATCGAGCCCTTCGACGAGACACACCGCGAAGCTGGTCCCGACTTTTGGGTCATCCAGCCCTCAATGATTTCGCCGTCAAAGGACCAGATGTCGACGCTCAAGGCCGTCGAGCAACTCACCCCTCGTCCAACGGTAATCTTCACTGGCTACCGCGAGCCCTTACACCCTTACACCATACAGCTGGACAAATACATAGCCAGCCACTCTCTGTCCGCAGTGTTCACAGGCCACGTTAGCAGGGAGAGACTACAGGAACTATACGGCTCGGTGCACGCTGCAGTCTTTCCAGGTAAGGGTCAGGGGTCCTGGCTAGGGCCATTTGAAGCACTCTCGGCGGGGGTACCTGTAGTCATATCGCCCAACCTAAGTTGCTCGGAGCTAATTGCCGAGCAGGGCATTGGCATCGTTACTGACAACTTAGCAGGCGCCCTTCAGGCAATACGGAACGATTATCCTAGGTACCGTGAGCAAGCCCTCCGTGGACGGGAGTTCGTGTTGAGGGAACTAACCTGGGACGCATTCGGCGCGAGAATGTTGGAGGTAATGGAGACATGAAGCTCGCGAACAACCTACTCAATGTCCGCAGAACGCTGGCCCTCGGTATTGTCGGGCTGACCATAGCAGCCAATACCCTGGGGAGAGAAATAGAACTGTCAATAGCAGCGTGGTTCTGCCTCCTGCTACTGCTGATAGTATACCTATTCGACATCACCTACCATAGCATAGGGGAGCCTAAGCTCTTTAGCAAGACCCTCACCTTGCTGAGGCTGTTCCACAAGGGCCTAACGACGCATAAGCATGTCGGAGCAAGCAACGTCAAGGAATACTACGCGAACGAGCAATACGATTGGATAACGGACCCGCGGTTCCCAGAAACACTCCTCCACAACCGTCGCAAGGATACTATGGCCGAGGAAGTGCGGACGTATGTCCGGAACTCGAAGGTGCTCGACCTAGGATGCGGCACGGGCTTAATAACTCAACTACTGCCCGGCGAGGTCACAGGAATAGACATTAGCCCTTGGAAAGTAGGACGCGCCCAGCAACACTGTCCGCACGCAACCTTCGTGGTAGGCGACATAGAGGACCTGTCGAAGCTCCTAACGGACAACAGCTTCGACACTGTGGTCTGCACCGACGCCTTGGAGCACTTAGAGAAGCCCGACAAAGTGGTAACAGAGGCCTGGAGGGTCTTAAAACCTAAAGGCATCTTCATCGGCACTGTGCCGAGTAGAAGCGTCATATGGAAACTTCGACGATTCCTAACTACTGCAGACGCCTCAGGGGAGCCATTTCATATCCACTACTCCAAGAGGAAGCTACAAGAGCTTCTTCGGCCCTTCAATATCCTGGAAATCTCTTCCCAATGTCTCGGCTTGGAATTATTCTTTGCGGCAGTTAAGGAGAGTGGCGATGTCGAGGAGTAAAGTTCTCATAGCCATACTGCTTCTTGTCCTAGTAGTAGTGTACTTCAGGTATGCGATTATGTCGCCACCAGACGCGTTGCTAACCAACCACTTGGCTACAGACCTTCATGGCCACTTCGTGCATGTGTGGGAGAAGCTAGGGCTACTTAGGGACGGCTTTGCGCCTATAGGGGACTATTGGGTACAGAGGGGTGGAGGTTTTCCGGCAGCTCTCAACGACCAGATAATCGCACCACAGGAGCTCCTATTGATGGGCCTCTATATCCTCATAGGCAGCTTTGAGATAGCACTCAAGGTATTAGTGCCTCTACTCTACCTTGCTACCCTAGCCACGGCGTATTGGTACGGCAAAGTGCTCTTCGAGAGAAGGGACGCAGGTGTCGTCCTTGCAGTTGCCTATACTTTCAGCGTATACGGGGTCAATCAACTCGAGCACCTCGGACTGGTGGGTGTACAGCCCTTCATCCTGCTCTCACTAATCTTCCTGGAGAAGACGCTCCACGAAGCTAGACCTAGGAACATAATCCTGACAGGTGCGTTCCTATGTTTGGTATTTGCAACCAATCTGTATTCACTGTACTTTACCCTATTGTACGTGGTCTTCCGAGTCGCGTTCCACTTGTTAACGTCGCCGAATAAGTTAGAGACAATAGGAAGCGTAACTAAGATAGGAACCCTCTTCTCATTGGTATCGCTGCCTATCTTGCTACCTACACTATCCAGAATGCCTTCGCAGCAACTGATAGACACCTTGGGACAGTTCCAGTTCGCCTACGCACAGCCGCCATCACTGTATTTCCTTAGAAATACTCCCTACGAACCTTATATCACGGAGACCTACTTCATGTACATAGGCCTCGCAGTACTACTGCTTACACTAGTACCTATGATAACGAGACACGTCAAGATGCGTCCCCTGTACATCTTCCATCTGCTTGTCGCAACGTTCTTCATGGTGTACGCAATCGGACAGTACGGACCCGTTAACATAGCTCTGTGGTTCTACAAGTACGCACCTCTGGCGTTCTTTATGCAGGTTCCAGGCAGAGCATTAGTGATAGGGTACCTGAGCCTTGCAGTCTGTGCAACTGTTGGGTTCACTATCATAGCCGACAAGCTCCGCTGGAGACACTTAGCTGCACCGCTCGCAGTTGCGGTAATCTTCACCGACCTTACCATCGGATTCGAGCCCACGACAATACCTGAGTACTTTCAACGGAGCACTGTTCACCAATTCATCGAGGCACAGCCAGGTGACTTTAGAGTTGTAGAAGTTCCATCAATACATAACCAGCAGGCCATGACCATCATCTATACCAGTCGCGACACACTGAACGCTACCCTGTGGGCATTCGGGCATTTCGACCCACTTAGGACATTTGCGGACGTATACAATGACTACTCAACACAAGGTGTTGAGGCAGAACGAGCAACGCTCTATGGAGTGAAGTACGTTGCCGTCAATACAGACCCTGGGTATTTCGAGGCGTTTGAACGAGCCCTTGAGACAGTGAATGGTCCGAACCTCATTCAGACACAGAGAGCCGACGAGTGGCTTAGCGACTCTGAAGGATACGAGCTTGTCTACACTGAAGGGCACGTAAACGTGTACGAGAACCTGGAGTTCAGGGGATTAGTGTTCTCAGACGGAGCAAACCTCCTGGGTTGGTCTCGTAGAGGCCCTAACACGATTGTGATAGACTACGACAGTGCAGAACCCTCATCGATTATCGTTAGCCAAAGCTTCGCAGATGGCTGGATAGCCACGCTCGACGGAGAGACGGAGCTCGTAGTCACTAACTACAAGTCGGTACAGCGAATCGAGGTACCCACTGGTAGTCACCAGTTAGTATTACAGTACGAGAACTACACAAAGTGGTTCTGGCCCGCTGCAGGTTGCTGGACGGCAGCGCTCGCCCTCGGCTTATGGTTGTGCCTAAGGAAGAAACGGTGCTAGACGTAGTCCTACCGTTCTGCGACTGGCCGTTATGGAGGATATTATGGGCAAACGCAATGCACTTCTCGTTGGGCTTTTGTGTGGGGTTGTCGGCGTACTGGTTGACCTCGACCACGTTATCTCATATTACCTCGTTCCGCAATGGAGTGACCACTTTCTTCATACACCGCTTCTCATTGTCAGTGGCACTATCACTTGCGGTCTTATCGCATACCTTGGAAGACCACTTATTAGGATGGTTCTAATAAAAAAAAGGAGGTGAAAAGCATGTTTGAAGACGTAAGACGCAGCATATCCCACCTGCGCGAAGACAGAGAGAGGGCACGCTCAAGGAAGCTCGAGAGGGACAGACGCCTGAGCTACATCAGGACAAAGCGACTCGGGGAGCTCGAGTCCTCCGAGGAGGGCCTCAAAGAGCAGGTCGGCACAGAGCTCTCCGCTCACCATGCCGCGACACAAGCACTCAGAGAGCGGAGACAGATGGAACGCGAGCTACGTACTGCCAGAGGTCCGGGGGTCGGGATGAGGACCGCCAGAAGCGTTGGCAGGATAGCCAAGACAACGCTCTACGACATTCCAGTCAAGACAGTTCGAGTCGCTGCAAGGCTCGGACGGAGCGGTGTACTCCACAAGATTGTCGTCGGCGACACCGACTTCGTGCTTGGTAAGCCCAGGACACCACGACGCGCCGTATCTCTGCACGAGTTCATGTTCGGGCCCCCAACACTCAAGAGCAGAGACGCCAGCAACGACACCCTTAGAGACATCTTGAGGTGACGCTATGAGGTTCAGGTTCAGAGTAAGGTTCAAAGAACTTGGGACTGGACGCGACAGTGGTGACGGAGAAGTCAAGTCCTACAAGTGCAAGGCCAAGAATTGCAACGACGCCGCCCGACGCCTCCGAAAGCGTGGGAGAATCATTAGCGTCCGAAGAATCCACGACTAAGGCGTCGCCCTAAAAGGCTCCTAATCTGATGGCATGGCAATCAGTCTGTAAGCCTGTTATAATGAGGGTAGAATGAAAAAAGCAGCAGCGTTCACGTATTATGGCAGCACAGAGGACAAAAACCGAACCGTAAGGTTCTACAAACAGAATGGACACTATGTCTGCGAGATAGAAGGTATGCCTGCGCTCAAAATTGTCCACCCCTCATACAGTCGTGTACGCGCGGCCTTCGAGGGTTGGTATCAGATGTCCTTCAAGGACTGTGGCGCGAGTGACATAGACTGGGGAGACATGAATCTCGCCGAAAAGGAGGTTTGACACAATGTGGAAGGAGTATCTATTTCGGGACGACTCTGGGGACCTTTGGGTAATATGCAGTCCCAACAAAGGCCACGCTGCGGCACGCTATACTGACGCCACTGGACGGAAGCTGCTCGAGCGAGACGTACGTGAACTTACCCCTAAAGACGAGCAGATGTTCGCGTCGGCTGTTAGTACTGCCCGACGCCACCACAATATGCTCATCTTCGCAGGGAACGCATGAACCAAAGGGAGGTCTAACAATGTTATACAGATTGACTGAACAAGGCAAGGAAATCTTTAAGGAGATTGAACAGGGCCGAAGTCACACTGCTTACAATCCCAACTTAGCTATCGCCCTTCAGACCGTCATCGACGTCGCCGAGGAGGGCCTCGTGAGTGACACCGTAATCCAGGCAAAGACGCATATGCCCCTCGAAACCGTCAACCAGCTCATGGACACACTACTGCTCCTGAAGCTGATTGAGCCCGTCAAGCCCTCAAAATCGACGCCTGCAGGCTACGGCGCTTTCCGACACGAGCAGGATGCCCTTAGGTCAGCACGACACGGGAGACCCTAAGCAAACTTAACAAGTAGGAGAAATCTGTGACACAAAAGCAAGACACTTACCTAGCCATTACACCAAAGGGCGAGAAGTACTTTCAGCAGATGGTCGAGGTCGGGTACCTGAACCTTCCCATGCGCCAGCACATTGAGTGGGACATTCTCCACGACCTTATGGGTCAGGGGACAATCAAGCTGGACGATTTCCTCGCCGAGGGCCGCGACACTATCCTCGGACGCACCTTCTCGCGCCTGTCAGAACGCGTTGCCGGACAGCTAGCCATTGAGGGCTACGGAAAGACACTCCATAGCCTCATTGTGCAGAGATACATCAAAGCCTTCAGGAAGGAGCCCAAGCAACAATGACTGAACCAACACGATACCTGACCTTCAAACTGGACAAGTTTGCATCGTTCCTCAGTGGCCCCATATCCCTGGTAGTAGGAGAGCTTGTACTCGAACCCGAAGGTCTTACATTTGACGAACTAGTGGAACGCACTGGACTAGGCCCGCAACACCTTCGCGCTGTTCTCGGAGACCTGTTCAAGCGAGACTACATCATCACCATAGCCAAGCTCGAGAAGAAGCACGGAGTCGACGCACAGAGGTTAAGGAGGCCGTAATGGCTATAGTATGTAGTTACCATCTCAAGTGCGACCTACCACAGAGGAGCAAGGCCTCAGCAAAGATAAACAGCACAGAGATTTGCTACGACGTTTGGAACAAGGCAACAGACGAGGAGCGAAACTGGATTAAGAGGGCCACCGATTTATACAACCGAGGTCTAACAACTAAGAAGGAGTTCTCCGACTCTATGTTAGGAATCTGCTACCACCACATCGACCCCACAGCTCCAGTGTTTTTATAATGAACATTAGTACAGGTTAGGCATAAAGGAGGCTTAACATGCCCAATGCTTTAACGTTCTACGAAGTCGCACCCACCTGTTCCGTGCGCTGGCCATCAGACCTAACAGAGCACGAACGCCAACTGTTCGACGTCATCAACAATGCCGGCGCAATCGACCTCAAGCTACTGACCAAGCGCAGCTACGGCGGGCAGTCCCTTCTCAATCAGTCCCTGAGGCACTTGCAAGACATAGGGGCCATCGAAAGACGTACCGTGGAGGTAGCATAATGGACTTCAATGACACTATAAGCGCCGTCGAAGAGGCTGCAAGCAAATACGAGGAGGGCTGGCCCCGAAGCAAGGTCGTAGATTACCTTACATCTCTCTTCGAGCTCACCGAACCAGAGGCTCAGCGGCTCGCGCTCGCTGTCGAGAACACTAGACACCAAGCAGCCAGGGACCACTCCAAGAGGTCAAGATGAGCGACTACTACGTCGAGACAATCAAGCATCTAGGCTTGCTAAAGCGACGAAGTGTAGGACGCTATCCAGACAAAGGAGTGACAATAGCGGCGGCTAAGAAGGCGGGGCCCGGAACCTACGACATAAGTACCTATTGGGACGGACCGTTTGACTCAGACACCATAAAGGTCACAGTCGAAGGTCAAGTGCTCATTGCTAACCACAACATCTTGGACATCTTCGGTCCTCCGTGGACAAGGCTCGATTCCGTCAGTAGTCACCGCCAGTACATCTACGACAGAGCCAAAGCCTCTAACCAATTCTATAGCAAGGAGGAACGAAGCACTGCACAAAGGCGAGTCCACGAGTATGAAAGAACTAACAAACCATGACCGGAGGCGGTTAAGGACATTCAACACTACAGGTACAACGTAAAGGAGGCACGACGTATATGAACACCTACAAAGTAACGTGGATAGGCACAAAGACGGGTGAGAAAGTCACTGCAGAAGACCCTTGGAAAGCCTGGGAAATCTTTCATGCACGCCATCCAAACTTTCGTGACCAAGATGACGAAGGCCCCAGCTACTATGTTACCATAGAAGACGAGTTTGGCAACCCTCTTCTAGAGGCAGGCGAAGACAAAGCCGGCAGACCCTATGTCCATGTGCACCCAGACAAAGAGGAGGTTTGAACCATGAGTAATGGTCAGTACTACCAAGGCGTCATAGGTAAATACGGCGCGAACGCTAATGTATTGCCCAAGTAATCTATGAGTCGCTGTCAAAGCGATACCGCACAACATCATACGATAAGGGG
>SDBT01017722.1_pt1 | contig 11231 bp, 13 predicted proteins | sample 2277101 | NCBI WGS metagenome assembly SDBT01 (sample SAMN10404973, study PRJNA504765) | marine sediment metagenome | isolation source: marine sediment core GS10_PC15, 103 cmbsf | place: Arctic Ocean: Southern Knipovich Ridge | collected 2010 | reverse complement strand
CATTTGTGAGGGATGGTGTTGGTCCAGATACTGGTGACAGATTGCTTAGAATAAAATATCCTGCAACGCCAATTACGGCAACCACTAAAACAATGAACACTATATTTGCAAATCCTCTTTGGTTCATATGTGTATTGTAAAAAATTAATTCTCAACTTTATGATTAAAAAATTTTCTTTTACAAAATGTGCCGCGGGTGGGAGTCAAAAAGTTGCCCGAAGGCATTCCCTCCCTTCGGTCGGAATTCGGGGGGAGGGTTCTCGCCACACCACACAACACAAAAATATATAGACAGCTCCGCTGTCTCTGTATTTTTGTGCCGCGGGTGGGAGTCGAACCCACATGAACAAAGTTCACACGATTTTGAGTCGTGAGCGTATGCCAGTTCCGCCACCGCGGCAAACTTATACTAAACGAACTGAAATGTGGAGGTGGAGGGGACGAACCCTCATCCAAAAACTCTATCAGATACTTCTACAAGTTTAGTTTGTTTTTTTGCCCGAAGGCGTTCAAAATACTGGCTCGAAACAAACAAAATACCAGGATTCATAGCCCCTATGTTTTCAGCAGGCGCGCGGGACAATGCATCTGCCTATCTCAAAAATATAACACCTGTTTTCACCTATTGAGAATCAATGGAACAGATGGCTTTAAGCGTAAGCTAAAGCAGGTTTAGAAAATAAGTTGGCACTTATAATCTTTCTAGAAGTTTTATCAGATTCTAGAACTGAACTTGCAATATTTTGACAGATATCTTTGTCGAAACATTTCACCCCCGTTGTTTTAATTCTCTTTCTATATCTCGTTCTACTGCTCGCTTTTTGAGCAGTTCTCGTTTGTCAACTTTCTTCAAACCCTTGCCAATGCCGAATTCAAGCTTAAGTTTTCCGCGCTTACTATACACTCTTAAAGGCACTAATGTCAAGCCGGCTTGCCTGTGCTTGCCGATCAAAGTTTTAATCTCTGATTTCTGTAAAAGCAGTTTTCTGGAACGAGTAGGAACATAGTCATCAGGCGTGTTTTTTGGTTGATAAGCAGGGACTAAAGCGCCAATTAAAAATACCTCTTCGTCTTTTAGAACAACATAAGAACCCTTCAGCGACATCCTGCCCAGCTTGATTGACTTTACCTCCTGGCCTGTCAAAACCAAACCCGCCTCCAATTTCTCCAGAATTTGATAATCAAATCTCGCTTTTCTATTAATAGCAAGGGCTTTCATTAAGTTTATAGTAGCATTTTTCTGATTTTTGGGCTATATTAAATTAATGACACGGAAAAAGATAAAAAAACTTATCAAGGATATTACTGGCAAAGATGCCAAGGTTGAACATCCAATAGACCCGAAAAATGGCGACTACTCAACCAATGTGGCAATGGTTGCCAAACTTGACCCGAATAAGATTGCTGGCAAGCTCAAAAACGAGCCAATGTTTGAAAAAGTAACAGTAGTGAAGCCCGGTTTTATTAATTTCTATCTTTCCAAGGAATATCTGCAAAAGCAAGTTGGCAAAATCAAAATTCCAAACATTGGAAAAAACAAAAAAGTCCAGGTTGAGTTTATCTCTGCCAACCCAACCGGTCCTTTAACCGTGGGCAATGCCAGAGGTGGTCCTTTTGGCGATGTTTTGGCTAATATCCTTAAAAAAGCAGGATTTAAAGTAGTAAAGGCCTATTATGTTAATGACTGCGGCATGCAGATTTTGACTTTAGGCCATTCTGTACTCAAAGACAAAGAGGCAAAGTATAAAGGACTCTATATTGATGAACTCAATAAAAAAATAAAACAAAAAAAGCCATATAAAACAGGACAGGCGGCAGCCAAAATTATTATTGAAAAATATATCAAAAAAACAGCAGCCAAAGCCGGCATAAAATTTGACCAGTGGTATTTTGAAAGCGAATTTTATAAAAGTTCTGAAGTTGATAAAGCATTAAAATTTCTGGAAAAAAAGAAACTGCTCTATGAAAAAGAAGACGCTGTATGGTTTAAATCTTCAAAATTCGGTGATAAGAGAGACCGAGTAGTTGTTAAGTCCGACGGCGCTAATACGTATCTGGCTGGAGATATTGCCCTGCATCGCCGCAAATTTGAAAAAGAAAAATTTGATAAAGTAATCAACATCTGGGGCGCAGACCATGCCGGCGATGTGCTTGGACTGCAGGCCTGCGTTAAAGCGCTGGGACACGAAGGAAAACTTGACATTGTCCTACTCCAGTTTGTGACTCTTCTTGAAGAAGGAGTCAAGAAAAAGATGTCAAAAAGATTAGGCACCCTTGTTACCATGAATGAACTGCTTGATTTAGTCGGCCCCGACGTAGTTAGATTCTTCTTTTTGCAAAAATCAGCTAACACCCATTTGAATTTTGATTTATCCTTGGCCAAAAAACAATCAGACAAAAACCCAGTTTATTATATCCAGTATGCTCACGCCCGCATTTGCAGCATTTTGAGAAAAGCAAAAAACTTGAAAAAATCCGCAGGCGCTGGAAAATTCAAATTTTTAGAACATCCAACTGAACTAAAACTTATCAAAGAACTTATCAAGTTTCCGGAGATTGTTGAGGACACAGCTAGGGATTATCAGGTGCAGCGCTTGCCGCAATATGCTATGGATTTAGCTACGGCCTTTCACAAATTCTATCGGGATTGTCGAGTTTTAACAGAGGATAAAAAAACAAGCCAGGCGCGCATGGCCTTGCTTCTGGCAACAAAAACAATCCTTAAAAACACTCTGGACCTAATGGGCATTAAAGCCCCAGAGAGGATGTAATGCCTTGCATTGCTGTGAGCACGAGTTCAATAAACTTTTCTAAACTTAAATCTAAATAATCCTGGGATTTGGCGATTATTTCGCGGTTGGCGCCACGAGCAAAGGATTTTTCTTTGAAACGATTCAAAACATTGGCAACTGTCAAATCAGACAGTTTTTTTGTTGGCAGAACTAAAGTAGCGGCCACTATCAAGCCAGTCAATGGATCAAGGCAGTATAGGAATTTGCCCATAGGGGTTTTGGGTTCAATGCCGTGGGCTTCGTTGTGGGTTAGAACCGCTCCACAGATTTCCTCATCAAGACCCAACTCCTTGAGCATCTGACTGCCGACTTTGGAATGTTCACTTGGGTCACCGGCAGTTTTTTCATAATCAATATCGTGCAGTAAACCGCACAGACCCCACTTTTCTGCGTCTTTCTTAAAATGGCCGGCCAACCCCTGCATGGCCGCCTCCACTGCCAAGCAATGTTTAACTAAATTCTCATTCTTAAGATTTTGCTTTAATAATTTTAGCGCTTCTTGTCTGGACATACTTAGTTTAATTCATTGAGCAGTTTCTCAAGCACAATACCATACGTTTGGCAAATTTGGCCGATTGTGAGGGTGTCCATTTCCTGCTTGGCAAATGGGCAGGTTAAACAAGGCAAATTGTGTTTTGCCAGTATTTTTTCGTTTTCCGCAGATTTCAAAATCTCTGCCAAAGTTGTGTCTTTGGTTATTTTTGGCATAAAAGTTGTAATCGACTACCCTGACAGCCAGCCGCCATCAATGACCACGGTAGAACCGGTCATATAGGAAGAGGCGTCAGAGGCCAAGAACAAAACTAAATTGGAAACTTCTTCCGGCTTGCCAAGTCGGCGCATTGGGACTTTGGCTAACATCCCTTCCAGCATTTTAGGGTCTTGTTTGACTGTGTCCATCATTGGAGTTTCAATCATTCCCGGAGCAACAGCATTGACTCGGATATTATTGGGAGCCAACTCAAGCGCCAAGGCCTCAGTCATACCAACAATGCCTCCTTTGGAAGCGCAGTAATGAGCAAGATTGAAAAAACCAATCCCTTGCTGGCCCATAGCTACTGAAGCGATATTAACTATCACTCCTGACTTCTGCTTTGCCATTTCTTTCCCTGCTGCTTGCGCGCAAAGAAAATATCCTTTAAGGTTGATGTCCAGTGTCTTGTCCCATTCTTCTTCAGTTATTTCCAAAAACGGCTTAAACTCGGCAATACCCGCATTATTTACTAGAATATCAACTTTACCAAACTTCTCTACTGTCTTTTTGACAAGCTCATCCACTTCTGCTTTTTGTGTTACATCGCATTCAACTGCCATTGCTTCTCCCCCATTCTTTTCAATCTCCTCAACCACTTTTTGACAATCCTCTTCGGAAATATCAGAAACTACTACTTTTGCTCCAGCTCCAGCCAAGGATAAGGCATGAGTTCTTCCCATTCCCCTTCTGGCGCCAGTGATTATAGCAACTTTATTTTTAAGTTCGGGCATAGTTTTAATTGTTAATTATCATTGTTGTCAACCTTTATGTTCAAGTATATAATAAAAGGTAATGAAGGTAAAGCGACTCATCATTATTGACAGCCATGCGGTCTTGTATCGGGCTTTTCATGCTCTGCCTCCTTTAGCCAGCAAAAAAGGCGAATTAGTTAATGCTGTTTATGGATTTTTGCTGGTTTTTTTTAAGGCAATAAAAGAATTCAAGCCGGACTTTGTGGCTGCCACTTTTGACCTGCCTGGTCCTACTTTGCGACACAAAGAATTCAAGGAGTATAAAGCAAAAAGACCCAAAATACCAGATGAACTTTCCAGCCAAATTCCTAAAATAAAGAAAATCCTTAAGGGCTTTGAGGTGCCTATTTTTGAAAAACAGGGGTTTGAAGCCGATGATTTAATCGGAGCTATTGCTCAACAAGCAGAACGAAAGCAGATTTTTCCCAAAATAGAAACAATTATTCTAACTGGCGATTTAGACGCTCTGCAATTAGTTAATCCCCAAACAAAGGTTTTTGCTCTGCGAAGGGGCCTCAAGGACGCGATTCTTTATAATACTGAAAAAGTACAAGAAAAATATCAGGGCTTAAAACCAAGCCAACTCTTGGATTTTAGGGGATTGAGGGGCGATCCTTCTGATAATATTCCTGGGGTTACAGGTATTGGAGAAAAAACAGCCATAAAATTACTCAAAGAATTTGGGACTTTAGAAAATTTATATAAAAATTTAGAAAAAGTAAATCCTTCTGTCCAAGCAAAACTTGAACAATACAAAGAACAGGCCTTTCTCAGTAAGAGATTAGCCCGCATTAGAAAAGAGGTGAAGATTGACTTTAATTTAAAAAATTGCCGCTGGCCAAAATATGACAAGGAAGAAGTAACCGATCTTTTGGAAAAATTTGGTTTCAATAGTTTAATCAAGCGATTGCCAGAGCTAACAATGGAAAAACAGAACATTGGGAAGAATCTCAAATTGTGGTAAAATGAATTAGGAGCGCTATGGCTAAAAAAGGTATTTTTAGAAAAGTTTTCTTATCAATGATAGCAGTATCACTTATAACCGGAGTGATTGTTTTGGTCATCAAAGGGATTGTTCTTCTTGTTTTAGTAATTATCTCGGTCTCTGCCATTTCTTTCTACTTGTCCAGCAGAATTACTCGGCCTTTAGAACAGATTAGAAAAGGAGTTGATATTATTGGAAAAGGAAATTTTGATTATAAAATTAAGCTCAAAACTGGAGATGAGATTGAAGAATTAGCAAAGGCCTTTAATAAAATGGCAATGACGTTGAATGAATCACAAAGCGCTTCAGAAGAAGAAAGAGCCGGTTTAGAAATAAAAATCAAAGCAAGAATCAAAGAATTGGAAGAACTGGCTGAAAGTTTAGAAGATAAGATTCAACAAAGAACAAAAGAACTTCAAAAAAGGGTTGAAGAAATGGAAAAATTCCACTATTTAACTACCGGCCGAGAATTAAAAATGGTGGAGTTAAAAAAAGAAATTAAGAAATTAAAAGGTCGAAAATAGTTGATTCGTAAATTTAAATTATATCTATTTATGATAAAAGCAGGTGTAGGAAAAAGTAGTAATCCAGATGCTTCAAAGGCAGGTGAAGAGGCCTGCAAAATGGCTATTGATCAAGCAGGAGGAAGGGCCGATTTGATTATTGTCTTTGCAAGCGTAGCCCACGACCAGGAAAAAATGTTAAAGGGAATAAGGTCAGTTTCTAAGGATGTGTCTTTGGCCGGATGCAGCGATTCAGGCGAAATCACCACCGAAGGCCCTGATTCAGGCAAAGTAGCTGTAATGGCTCTGAATACAAACACGATTCAGTATTCTTTAGGCACTGGCGTTGGCGCGGATAAGGACACTTTCAAGGCAGGCAAAGAAGCGGCTTTAGATGTAAAGAAAGGAGCAAAAACTCCTGCCTCTTTGTTTATGATGTTTATGGAGGGTTTGGCTGAAAACGGAGCCGCTGGCGTAAGAGGAGTTCAAAGTGTAATGGGAGATAATTTTCCGATTATGGGCGGTTCGGCTGGCGATGATTTTAAGTTTAAGAAAACCTATCAGTACATCAATGATAAGGTTTTAAGTAATTCAGTTATCGGGGTAGGACTGTCTGGAAAATTCTCATTTGGAGTAGGAGTGCGGCATGGTTGGGAACCCGTTGGTTTGCCGATGAAGGTTACCAAGTCAGAAGGTTCAAAGTTAATAGAGATAAACAATCGACCAGCGCTTTCTATTTATGAGGATTATTTTGGCAAGAAGGCAGAAGAGTTAACCAAAGAACCAATCGCTAAAATGGCTTACACATATCCCTTAGGTATGAGCGTTGAAGGAAGCGATGAACTTTTGATAGTGGATGTTGTTATAGCTAATGAGAAAGGAGAGATTACTTGCGCGGCAGAAATTCCCCAAGGTTCAGAAATCCGGCTAATGTTAGGAGACCCAGAAAAGGCGATTCAAGCCGCCAAAGAAGCAGCTGAAAATGCCAAAAAACAGCTTAAAGGAGCTGCGCCTAAAGCAATTGTTGTTTTTGACTGTATGGCTCGTTGTAAATTATTGAGCCATGGAACAAAAGGCAAAGAGGAAATTGATGCTATTCAGAATGTTTTAGGCAAAGACGTTCCTTTGATTGGCTTTTACACTTACGGGGAACAAGCGCCTTTAGGAGGAGTACTTGGCCCTGAATGTCATTCGAGATTTCACAATGAAACAATGACATTGGTAGTGTTGGGTGATTAGAAATCAATAAAGCCCTGTTGGGTAAACTTAAGCCGATAGCTTAAGGGTTATTTTGTGATAAATAAAAAACCTTTAACAAAAAAACTTGCTGAATTAGATCGCATTACTAAAATGTTAGTGCGGAGAGATCTTGTGTTATCTGAGATGCAGGAAAAAAGAGAAACAGAATTAATTGAAACAGATAGGATTGCTAAGACGCTAATAAAACGAGATTTAGAATTATCTGAAACCAGAGAAAAGAGAGAGAAAGAATTTCAAGAATTAGAAAAACGGACTAAGGAATTAGAGGACTCACGCAGGGCTTTAATGAACATATTAGAGGACGTTGAAGAGGCAAGGGGTATGGCTACTAAAGAACGAGATAAAACCTTAGCCATCATTACCAATTTTACTGACGGGCTTTTGGTTTTTGATAGAAAGAATAAGCTTTCTTTAGTTAATCCCCGAGCTGAAGAATTCTTTAAGATTAAGGGACAAGATACTATAGGCAAGGGCGTTGCCAAACTTTTAAAGATTGCCTCGCTTAAACCCCTGATGAAACTTTTGGCCAGAGAAACTAAGGGAATTTTCAGAAAAGAATTAAATATAAGGAAAAATTTAATTTTGGAAGCAAGCACAGTGCCAGTAATGAGAGAGAAAGAAAGATTGGAAACTTTGGTGATTTTACACAACATCACCAGGGAAAAAGCAATTGAAAAAATGAAAACAGAGTTTGTTTCTTTGGCTGCCCACCAGTTAAGAACTCCTTTATCGGCCATCAAATGGACTTTAAGAATGCTCTTGGATGGAGACCTGGGTAAAATAACAGAAGAACAGCGGGATCTTATTGAAAAAACTTATAGCTCTAATGAAAGAATGATTAGTTTGATTAACGACCTTTTGGATATAACTCGTATTGAAGAAGGAAGATATCTTTACAAGCCAGCCCTTGCCCGAGTTGAAAATGTTGTGCAATTTGTGGTAAACTCTTATCGAGAAGAGGTGAAAAAGAGGAAACTCAAACTGGAATTCAAAAAGCCAAAAGATAAACTACCCCAAAGCAAAATAGATGTGGAAAAAATGCGCTTGGCTATTCAGAATCTTTTAGACAATGCCATAAGATATACTCCGGCTGGCGGAAAAGTGACAGTTACTATAAAACATGTTAAAAAAGAAATAGAGGTTTCAATCAAAGATACTGGTATAGGTATTTCCAAAGACCAAGAGGCAAGGACGTTTGGCAAGTTCTTCCGAGGAGCCAATGCTATAAGAATGGAAACCGAGGGCTCAGGTCTTGGTCTTTATATCACCAAAAATATTATTGAGGCGCACGGTGGCAAAATCTGGTTTGAATCAGAAAAAGACAAAGGCACAACTTTCTATTTCACTTTGCCAACTAAAGGTTAAACAAAACAAAATTATGCAAAAAAAAATCTTAATCATTGAAGACGAAGAAACGATGCGTGGACTATTGAAAAGGAAGCTTGCTCAGCAGGGCTATCAGGTTAGCACTGCCAAAGATGGTGTTCAAGGATTAGAAAAAATGAAAGAAGAAAAACCGAATCTGATATTGCTTGATATTGTAATGCCCAAGATGGGAGGGTTTGAGGTAATGGAAGAGATGCAAAAAGACAAAAAGCTCAAAACAATTCCAGTAGTTATTATTTCTAATTCTGGACAGCCAGTAGAGATTGACAAAGCCCAAGAATTGGGAGCCAAAGATTGGTTAATTAAGACTCAATTTGATCCTCAGGAAGTTATTGAAAAAGTCGTTAAACAAATTGGTAAATAGCCCGACAGGGTACGAACTCTATGCCAGAAAAAATCTTAATCATTGAAGACGATAAATTTCTTCGGGAGCTTATCTCACGAAAACTCATTAAGGAGGGATATGAGGTTGAGGAGGCAATTGACGGAGAAGAAGGACTGAAGAAGATTAAAGAAGGGAAACCCGACTTAGTCCTCTTAGACCTTATTCTGCCAGGACTGGATGGTTTTGAAGTCCTAACAAAAACCAAAGAAGACCCAAAGCTCGCTCAGATCCCAATAATTATCCTTTCCAATTTAGGCCAGAAAGATGATGTAGAAAAAGGTTTAAAATTGGGAGCAGTTGATTATTTAATTAAAGCGCATTTCACTCCCGGAGAGATTATTGACAAGATAAAAGCAGTCCTGCTCTAAAACAACTATGTCTATTGCTAAAATTTTTGGCTGGTTACTGCTCTTTTCAGGACTGGCTGTTATTATTTATCCTCTTTATTCTTCTTATACTATTTTTACTGTGAAAAAACCTGCTCCAGAGATTTTTGAAATAGTTCAACAAGAACAAGCAGGGACAGCGATAGAGCAACAGTTACAAGAAATGCTTGGGGAAATACTGCCGGCAGAATCAATAAACGGACTTCTCAATTTAATCGCCTGGTCAATCTTTGCAAGCATTTTAATCTTCGGCGGAAGTAAAATATCAGGCCTGGGGATTAGATTACTAAGAAGCAAATAAAAACGGTCAGGAGAAACTTTTTAAACTTCATAAGTTTCTCCTGACCTTGTAAAGGCTGATTTTGACAGGGTCAAAATCAGCCTTTTGCTATCGTCTTCCGCGGTCATGCGGCACAGTCACCTCAACTGTTCCGGTGGTGATATTGTCTGAGACGTCTTTACACTCAATATGGATAGTGTACACCCGTCCAGTACCACGACCGTCTCTCTCCGCCCTCAAATCAACCGTTAGGTCGCCTGTAATCTCCCAGTCCGGCTCTGTATTGCCGTCCCCGGGGCCATTAACTGGCTCGTTGCTGGTGACGTCCACAATATAGCAAACCGGGTCCGGATCACAGATGTCAGTGCAATCCACGATTACTACAACCTCAATCATCTTATGATTGGGTTGCCACAGCACGTCCGGGCTGGCAAAAATAGCAGTAATCGTTGGCGGTGTGGTGTCCTCAACGTCTATATCAACCGTGTCCGTATCGGACAACAGTCCATCGCTCACGTCCAGGGTCACAGTTGTAGTTCCCAACGGGAATACCACAGTCGGGCTGACGCCAGTTGCCGAACCTCCTGCCCATGCCCACGCGTATGTCAATGGATCGCCATCCGGATCATACGAACCCGAACCATCCAACATGACACTTGAGCCAGCGTGACTATCCTGCTCAAGGGTTATGTCATATCCAGCATCGGCAATCGGCGGACAATTAGCAAAGGAGTAAACCATATTGTCCATCTCATACGTCTCGCACCATCCGATTGTGGAGCCAGACGTAAGGAGAACAGTGTCAAACGGTCCATTAGTTACTCCCCAGAAGCTACCTCCAGTGCTTCTGTGAATCTCCTGACCAACTAACGTCCCGTTGAGGTACATTCGGATGCTGGCACCTGGTCCACCAGGACCAGCAAGGTCCCAGTACGCGCCAAAACCCATAAGAGGGGTGTCAAATTGCCATGTAGTTGTAGTAGCTCCGCTGGCCGGTACAACGAGTCGGTCCCACCACACGTTGTCGGGCCCGAGTGCACCAGTACCCGCTTTTATCACTCCATTATTGGTGGTAACGCTAATACCTGGGTCAAGAACACCGTCGTCGAAGTCCTCTTCCTGGTAAGTGCTCGCAGCGGCCTCCCAAGCGGATCGGCTGGTGTACACTGTTGTCCCTGCCACTACTGGCGCCATGGAAAGTATCATCAAAACGGTAACGGTAAGGGCGAGTGTGAAAAAACATTTCCTCATTTTACGTATTCCTTTCTGGTTTTTCGAGCGTTATAACTTTGTAACTTTTTCGTAACTTTTGTAACCGTGGTCTGTTCACTGCCGGTGATTTTCTATACGCATCACCTCCTCTGGTTAAAATAAGTTCTCAAAGAGCTCTGAAAAAGCAATGTGCATACTTTACAACAAGTAAAAATATTTGTCAAGTCCTTTGGAAAAAAATAAAAAACTACAAAATCTGCCAATTCTGTAGTTTTTTATTTTTTGACGGACTAAAGGGTTACTTTTTTGGTCAGGGTTTTATAGACGTTTTCCAGGAAATCGCCGCCAGCATAGCCGATAACAAAGGCAAAAGGCGCTGTCAAATCAAACGCCGCTGTGCAAAGAATACCGACTATGCCGGAAATAAACATCATGGTGAAGAAATAGGGCAGGTTAAAACCAACATTCTTGTAAGAATACTGGTGCTTAATGTAGCCAATCAAGCCCCTGACCACTCCCCCGCCAAACGCAGCAAT
>SDBT01017721.1_pt1 | contig 11231 bp, 15 predicted proteins | sample 2277101 | NCBI WGS metagenome assembly SDBT01 (sample SAMN10404973, study PRJNA504765) | marine sediment metagenome | isolation source: marine sediment core GS10_PC15, 103 cmbsf | place: Arctic Ocean: Southern Knipovich Ridge | collected 2010 | reverse complement strand
GAGCAACATGGGTTCGTATGCGGCCGACCACCAGGGCCACAACAGCGCGGAGATTCCAAGCGAGCGCCCGCATTTGTTCGGCTCGAAAGGTCCGAAACTATCGCCGGACCCGCGGCGCATTTCGCTTTTGCATTTGCCCGGGTTGTCGCCCGGCGATGAAACGCCGGTAAAAATGGCATCGCGGTGCAACCCCTTGCGACCGAAACACGGCTTCCGATCGAAGTCGCCGCCAGCGCGGAACCGGATGAATTGCGCAAACTCTTTAACCAGCAAAACCTCATACATGCCGTGGCTAGGACTTTTCGTCGCCCAACATGTGCTGGCCTGCCCGTTGCCATGTTCGTAATTGCTGGCGCTACGTTGCACGTCTGCCACGCCCGCGAACCCCTGTTGTATCTGCACGACGGCCTGGATTCCAGCAACGACCCACCCAACGATCGGCGCGTCCCCTAGCTGGTCTAGTGCTTCCATGCCCTGCGATATTTGTTCGGCCGCCTGTTTCAGTCCGGACAAAATCTGTTGCCGTACCGCCGGCGGTAGTGTGCTCCACGTCGTTGCCAGAATCGCCAGCGCGTTGCGGCCTACGTTGGCGGTGTCGGGCAGCTCGCGAGATTCCGCGAGCAAGTCACGGCCCACGGTGGTTTGCGGATCCCATTCCCCCAACACCGCTAGCCGGTCCGCATACTTGTCCCAATCTCCGATTCCCATTCTAGCTACCGATCTCCGCGGGCTTCGGAAGCGGGTCGCCCCAGAACCCCACGCCGCCGGTGTCGGCCCCGGCCACCGCCAGATCGGGATCGTCGTCCGGGTCCGGGTGGGGCAGGGGTTGCGGCGCGGCCACCAGCGCGGCCGTTTGGCCGTGGGCTTTCTTGCGTAGGTCCGCGAGCGATTCCCCTTCGGGCGCTTTCTGTTCCTGGTACCAGACCCACCACCAGTACCAGAGGCCGGCCACGGCCGCGATTGCAACGCCGCCGGCAATGACGGCGCCAACGTTTCCACGCATGCTTTTTTTTGCCATTAGACCGAAACCCCTTCAAGCGGAATGAGATAGCAACAGCCGCAATCGTTTGTCAGCTCCAAAACGTAACGCCCATCCGTCGCACCGGTCGCGTCGATCTGAATGCGCGCAATCGGGGGCGGGCCGGGCGACGTTTCGGCTATGACCACAACCGGCGGCGTTCCGGGCGCTCCCCCGAAAAAGCTGGGCCGGATAACGGCGCCCAAAATGCCCGGGTTGCCCGGGGGCTGGCCGCATAGGGACGCGTCCAGATCCACCGCGAAAACTTGGCCGGTGATATAGATTTCGGCATACGCGTTGAATTGCGCTTGCGATAGATACGACGGGGGGCAACACGAGCCGCCCCCGCCGCCGCAAATATCTTCGATCTGTAGGAATGCCTGGATATCGTCCGGGCTGGTGCCGACCGCCAGGGCCTTGCGCACCTCCACAATGATTTCATCCCCGTCCGCCAGCGCGTTGCCGGGGACCGGTACCGTGATCGCGGCGACCCCTGAAAACGTGGACGCCAGCGAAATGATCATCGCGTCCGGAAACGATGTGGGCACGCCGCCCACCAGCAACATAGCCTCATAGTCGATCGTGGCCCCGTTGCCGGCGCCAGCTCGCACGCGGATCTGAAATCGGAGCGCCCTTCCGGTTGCTTGCGCCAGCCACGGTTGCGGGTCCGGCGAAGCACTGGCACCCGACATATGGCCGACCGGTGAGAGGTACCGCGTGACCGTCGTTGCCGTCACGTTGGCGTTTCCCCACGCCATGGGAATAACGCCAACGCACGGGACCGCCGGGGGCGGCGGGCCGCCGCCGGCTGGCGGTGGCGAGCTACCGATAAAAGTCACCGGGCCCCCACATGGGTTCGGCTCGAAAGATCGAGCATGCCCCACTGGTAGTTAACTGAAACCACAACGGTGCTGGTCTTGCCCACGGTTTTAAATTGCAGTGACCACGGGTTGCCGTTGCCGGCTTCCGTGTCCACGGGAACCGGAATGTTGAAACCGAAAAACACCGAAATGAGGTTCGCCGGATCTTGCGCGTGCATGCACACAACGTGGCGAAAATCGTTCGGGTTTACGTCGGGCGGCGGGTCGTCCATGCGCCGCCCAACCAGGCAGGCTTGTACTTGGTGCGGGTTGCCGGGTAGGCCGGTATACCCAACGGCCGCAAGGATCGGCCGGAGCGCGGGGATCCAGTGCTCCGGAACAGAACCACGCAGCTCGCGGGGAAACTGCCCCAGCGAAATAAGGCCGTTGCCGGTTGTGCCGTCCAGCTCCGGATTCGCGCGCGTGCTCGGAAAAACATGCGACCGCGTTTCCTGCGGACCGCACGCGATGAAATCCAGGCCGGCAACGGGGGGGTTTTCGTTGTGACTACTCATCTAAAAACCTCACATGGATGTGATCCTTGTGGCCCGCCCAATGGCGCACGCGTTTTTTCGGGCCCAGCTCCAGCTCCGCTAGGTCCGCATCTTCGCCGCCCATCCCGAACGCGTGGATCGCTGTCTTGCCCAGCAACACGCCGTCGTAAAATATGTATTCCATTTCGGGCACCATGAAAGCCCGCAACAGGCACCACCGGTTGTGTTCCCCATCCGGCAAACCGATATCCACATCGCGCCCGGTCCGGTGTGACGCGTGCGGCGGCAACGGGCCGCCACCCAACACGGACATATTGCCGATCACCAGCTTGGGCGCGTCGGGTCCGGCGCAGCTCCGGAACCGGGCCACGCCAGCAACGATGCCGGCCACCGTCGCCGCGCGCCCGTAGGCTTTCGGAGGCCGGGCCACGCTGTAGCCTTCCCCTGGTTCGAGCTGGGTCCGAACGTCTGTCCTGGTGCCGCGTGCGGGCCCGGGCAAGTCGCCTCGGCCCGGCATGGGGCCGTGACTCTCGCGGTACCAGGCCCACCAGATCCCGCCGGTAACCAGGCCCGCGCCCAGAACCACGGCCGCGATCTCTGCGGCGCGCTTGTCGTCCTGCCGCATGCCGGCAAGGGCGAGCGTGGACACGCCGGCCCATATCATCGCCGCCGCTTTCGGGTTGGTTTGGCCGCGTAGTAGATTCCGGTCCCAACGACGACGACGCCCAGGGCGCCGCCGGCCCAGACGTACCAGGGCACGTCCAGATTGACCGCGGGCCAATTCCAATCGGGCATTTCGCCAAACGACGGAAGATCGGGCAGCTCGAAATCCGGGAGGTTCCATCCGGCATCTTCACTGGTGCCCGACACGACCGGCGCAACGCCGCCCAGCGTTTGCGTGTCAGCTTTCATGCGCGTCACGAGCTGGTCACCCAACACGGCCAGAGTCACCGCGCGCTGGACGTAGAAACGTTGGCTATCCGGCGTGGCCCATTTTTCCGGGATCGGTAGCTTGTTATAGGCTTCCGTGTATTGGCCCAGCTCCACGAAAAACGGATAATCCGCGTCCACCCATTCCGGATCCAGTCCGGCTTTTAGGCGGTTGGCGTGCGCAGCTTTTGCCCACGCGAAATAGGCGGGTTGGATTGCGTTTGCGAAAAGGTCACGCGCCCGGATGCGCCACGCCCGATAGTCGTTGTAACTGCAATACGAACCGGCCCACAACGCGAACGCGCCCGCGGTGGGGCACGGGTCGTCCACGGTTCCGCCGGCGAAGTTTTTCAGCTCCGTCACGCTATCGGGTCGCGCGCCACCGCGGACTCCCAAAAAACCGGCGGGGGCTCTAGGCCGCTGGTGTTATCCGGCCACGCGGTGGCAAACAAGATCCCGAAATCGGATACGCCGTTTTTCAACGCTTCCACGTTCACATCCGGAACCCATATCGCGCCGCGTTTTTGCGACACGCCGATCCGCTTGCCGGTCGCGTCGATATTGCGGCGCGGAATGAATCCAGCTTCCAACACGGTCGGCCCCTCGTGCTTCGGGTTAAAAGCCTTATCCACGGTCACGCCGTCCGGGTGGTAGTACGATTTTTCGGTCGGCTGCCCGTATACCTGTTGGTTGTAAGAGCTGGCCGCAATCGCCCGGCGCATCGCCGCGACCTGTTGATCGGTTACGGTGGGGTGCAACGCGCGGAGCGAACGCCGGGCCACGCTGGAAACGTTGTCGCCTTGCGTGGGCCGGTGGAAGCTGGCGACCGTGTTGGGCGAGACCATGGGCGCGATGATCTCCGCGGCCGTTTTTGCCTGTTCCACATCTTCCGGCGTCACTTTCTTTTCTTCGATCGCCTTGCCGTTGCCGTTGCCGTTGCCGATCGGTGTGAGCGTGTCTTTTTTCTTGCGACCGCGCCACCAGGCGACACCCCCAACGGTGCCCACGCCGGCGACTAGCACAAGGGGAAGGATCAAGGGGTTTGGCATTGGTTCGCAGCTCCGGAAAAAGAAAAGCCCCCGACCCGGGTGCGGGGCGGGGGCCGTTGTGTCGTGGTTGGCCCGCGCCTAGATCTGGAGCGTGGCCGGCCCGGCGACTTCGACGCCCAGGTCAGCGGGAGCGCCCGCGTTGTTCGTGAAAGTGTAGACGGTGGGATCCTCCCAACCGTTCGCCGGCGTCGGGAAAAAGTTGCCGGCGAAACTCTCAATATTCCAACGGCGCAGATCGATCCCGTTGGGTGCACCGTAGGCGGCACCGTCGATCAAGCTGCCCTCAAATGCGCGCGTGGTCTGGAAAAATGGCACGTCGTTGCCGTAGGTAACCAGGGTGAGCGCGAACGCTTCCGTGACTTGCTCGCCAACATTGGTCCACCAATTGATCTGCCACCACCAGCGGAGCTGGATCGAAAAGACGGTGGTTGCACCGGCGGCGACGGCGGCCGAAACCAGCCGCTCCTCCAGTATGCAAATGTCGCGCGCCATTTCTCCGATCGTGCACTTCGCCCCTTTCGAGGTTCGCGCGCCGGCGCCGTAGACTTCCGTGCCGTCCATGTCCTTGGTTACGACCGTATTTCCCGCGGGCATGTTGACCCCCGGGGATCCGCCCGGGCTGAAACAGCTCGCGCGGGGACGGGTGGGGCAGGCGCCGGGCTGGCCGTGATCGATCTGTGCCATTTTTGGGTTTCCTTTGCAGTCGTTGTCGCAGGTTTTGCCGGCGGCGCATGAATCGCAGCAAGCCATGGGTGGTTACTTGTCTTTCTCAGTCGCCGCGGGCGGCAGGGCATCGCCCGCGCCGTCCACAAACTTGCCTTCGACGTACCGGATTCCGAGCTGGTGCTGGACAGCCATGCCGCCCAGTCGCCCGGACGTGTGACCGCCGGCTACCTCGCGCACGATGTCAGACGCGCCGCCCAGGATCCGAACGTCGCCCAAAAACTGGAGAAAGCCCGTCGCGAAAACGTCCCACGGCGTTCCGGTCGCATTCCAATTGCCGTCTTTCTGCAACATGTAGACGGCCGCGGTGCCGGCGTAGGCGGTTCCGCCCCGGATCACACTGGCGACCCCGCGGCGCATGCCGGATTGATTCTCCGAACGCAGCTCGCGGTTTTGCCGGCGCGCTGTTGCGGCTCTTTGCTTGAAGGTTTTGCGGGCCATGGACTGCAAAGACTTGCGGCCGCCGGCGTTGTGATCAACCATCCCGGTCGAAAGGTCGGTTTATATGGGAGCAACAGCGGTAGCAGACGCCTTTATCAACGTGGAAACCGCGGATTCGCCGGACGGTTTCGAGTACGCGACGTGGTTAGCGTTGCTGGACAACCCGCGAAACCGAAAGGGGCTCGTGCGGATCGAGCTGCAACGGTTCCACGGTCGCAGCGGCATGCGGACGTTTCGGCAAATGCATTGCACGATGGAAGATGGGGAACCGGTGGAATCGCCCGGCGATACTGCGGCGTTGGATCCGGATGCCGTCGCGGCGCAGCTTTACGACGCGGCGATCCAGGACGGCAAGCGGCAGGGTTGCGATACCTATCGCGTCCAGCTTTACAAAGTGAAAGGGACCGGGAAAAACCGGGCGACGGTTGCGGGTGAGTACGCCGGCCTCCGTTTCAACGTGATTACAGGCGAATCCGTGTGGGGTCCGGAGCAAGGCAGCTCGCCGGCCGACGCGTGGAAAGATATCGCGGAGTTTATGCGCGACACGTTGAAAGACGTTCTGGCCCAGCAAGGCGCGTGCATTTCCGCGGCGACGGGAACCATGATCAGTGCCGTCCACGCCGGGGACGTGTTGACGCAACAGCGGATCGAACACGCCGCCCGCGTGGAACAGCTCGCGCCCACGCCAGCCGAAACCAACGAGCGTTGGCGGTTGGGTCTCAATACGCTCACACACACCGCGCGCGAGCTGGTGCGGTTTTCGATCTGGAATAAGACCGGCAACATGCCACCGTCCGGGGAGACTTTCGACGTAGGCGCGACGGAAAAAAACGACGACGACGACGGCGCCCTACAAACGGAGCTGCGCGGGTTTTTCGATGGTCTCAACGACACCCAAAAAGACCAGCTCCGGAAAAAGATGGGCGCGGATAACTTCAAGGGGCTGGGCGAGGTACTGGCCGGCGATCTGCAAAACTTCCAGGCAAACTTTCCGCTTATGGGAACCATGCTGGGCGGCGCGATTCACCGCGGCGACTTGAAAGATATTCTATCCACCGCGGAGCTGTTGCAGCTCTGCAAGATCTTCGGAACGGACCCGCCGGCGTGACCCACAACGTCTACGCCATGCGGCGCGAGCTGCAAAAGATCGCGGCCGGCGTTTTTCTGGCCGCGTTGCTGGCCGGCGCGTTGTGTTTCCTGGCCTAGCCGGGAACCTTGCTCATGGTTTCGGCAACCAGGCGCATTTCCCCATCCGTCACACTCACGATTCCCTTTCGGACCTGGGCAAGCCGGACCGGATCTAGCGCGCGCTGGTGTGCGTACTTGTAGATCCGTTTCGCTTGCTCCGTCTCTTGCTCGAAAAACCAGGCCATGGTTTGCAGTCGCCCGGCCGCGTCCGGGTGCGCGTCCATGGCAATGGTTCGCAGCAAAAACCCCAACACTTGCATTTCATCCCGCTGGGCGGGGGATAGATTCATGGGGGCGCCCTTCAAGGTGGGCAGATCGTGGCGTTCGTTTTCACCGGCCATGCCGGATGGTACCGTTTCGGCGTGGCCCCTTGCGACTACTGCGGCGAACCGGCCTCGCACGAGTGTCTAACCTGCCGCAACCACGTTTGCGAGCTGGGGCACTGCTCGTGCCCGGGCCGCGATGACAAGGATCTAGGGACCGGCGACGACGACGACGACGACGACGACGACGCCCAGGGCGACGACGACGACGACGCGGGCGACGACGACGACGACGACGACGGCCCGGACCTGGGCTCTATGGTAGACCCTCTCCGTGGCCCCCCCTGGACCTGGACAGCCGCTGCCGACGGGCCCTGGCCCGATGCGCGACTGGTTCCGCTCAATGCTGGACGCTGGTCCGAAGATCCGCGCCGTGACCTTGAAGTGGGCCAAGGCGCGCGCCGCAACCCCCCACCCGGTACCGGCGGACTGGTGGCCGCCGGGGCCGCGGTTCTAGCAGGCGCCGCGGGCTCGCAACGCGGCTAGAGCTTTCTCGCGGTCGTAGATTCGCCCAACGTAGACGGACACCAGCTTGCCGCGGGTTCCGCCGGGACCCGACGCCCGTTTGTACGCGTACCAGTACGGCCCGTGCGCCTTCGGGCACCGGCCGCAACGGACATACTCCAATTGCATTAACCATCGCTGGCCGTGGCGTTCACCAGCTCCGATCCGGCGACCGGGCGCCGGCTTTCCGGCGCCGGCGGATCGTGGCCCTTTCAGACGTAGGGTGCTGGGTTCGTATCGCGTTTCGATGATCGGATCGTCCAGCTCCGCGAAGATCGGCTGGTTGGACGCGCGCCGCTTTTTCGGTTTGGCCTTGGCGCGTTTTTTTGGAGCTGGGCCGCGGGCTGGGGGTTTTTTTGGGCTCGCCATCTTAGGTAACCTACCACAAAACCGCCCCCTCTTATGTAACCGGGCTCGAGATCGGGGGCCCCCCCTGTCTTATGTAACCGGACCAGAGGTTACATAAGACAGGCTGGAAGCCGGGAACCAGGCCGGCCCCTGGCCAGGGCCCTAGTCCGCGGTCGCGTCGGGGGTCACCGGGCGCGCAAGTGCTGCGCGCCATGGTGCACGGCGAACAAAACGGCGCGGCCGGCTTGCGTGATCACGGGGCGGGCCCGGCGTTCGGACCAGCTCGCGCGCCGCACCAGCTTCCGGCGGCCCAACGCCGCGAGCGTTCGGCCGGCGGCGACATCGTATCCGCCCACGATCCGGCGCAGCATGGCAAACATGGTGGGCGAGAGATTGGACGGAACCGACATCGCGCCTAGCCTACCACGGCCGCCAGCCGCGGAGCGGGTGACCGGCGGGGAGCTGGTGCACCAGCACGCCCAGGGCGTGGGCCGCGTCGGCACGGGCCGAACCTCGCGCCGCCGGTTGTGGCACGCGGATTGCCCCGTCCGAAGCACGCGGGGCACCGCGAGCTGGGGCCCCCGGAATGGGCTCACCCCCCGGCCCTGGTGGCCCGCCCACCGGCTGGGGGGGTATCGCCGGGGCCGGCTGGATCGCGGGCGTCTGTGCTTCCACCAGCTCCGCTAGCTCCGCTTCCGTTTCGACGCCAGCGCGCACCAGCTTTTCCACCAGCTCGCCACGGGGGCAGCTCGCCACGGGGGCCGGCGGCGTGGGCCCGCCCAGCTCCACGACGTTGCCGGCTAGCAGCTCGCGGGCCCGGTCGCGGGCGTGGGCATGCTCGCACGCGTCCAACCGTTCCGCGCCCAGCTCCGCGCACACTCGCATCGCCCACGACGGGGCCGGCCGGCCCGGCGGTGGAGCTGGTGGAAGGCCACGCCGCCGCCGAACCACGTTGGCTAGTCGCACGTTGATTGTGCGACGACGCCGGCAACGGTTCTGGCGCTCCTGTTCCCGTAGCTCCGCGGCGATATCATCGTGGCCAACCTTGAACGCCGCGAAAACGACGGAGCGCATGGACAACAGGACAGGCCCGGGGCCGTACCAGTTTGGACACAAGTGCACCGGGGCCTGGCCTTTCACGTCGTTATTTTTGAACCGGCGCATTCGCACCAGCAAGCCGGCTTTTTCGAGCCACGCGATACAGGCCCACCATGTGGACGCGGGGATCCCCCACAACATTTCCGCGTCCGGTGCCCCGATACAGATCCCGTTTCGACCTTTCACCAGCGAAAGGGACAACGCGGCCAACACCATTTCGCGGACCGGGGCCCGACGCGGGCCGCACACTCCCACCAGCTCCATGGGAAGCCACGGCCGGAAGCTGCGCCCGTAGAAGTACCCCACGCCCAGGGCGCGCGCGGACCATTCCCGTTGGCACGCAAGGTCCAGATCCGAAAGCCCGCGCCGCCGGTGGCGGTGGACCCAAACGGCCACGCGTTCCGCCAGCTCCGCGGTTGAGAGCTGCGCCACGTCGCAAACCCGGGTCACGGATTCCGGGTGATCGATCTTGGCGTTGCGGCTGGCGATCGGAACGTGCGCCGCGAGCTGGCGTAGGTGTTCCACGTCCGGCGCCTGGTACCGCGGTGGTTCTAGTAGCGATTCCTGCAACCCGTCGTGGATTTCTTCCAGCTCCGTCACCGGGGCCGGGCCGGATTCGGCTACGGGCTCCGCGGAGCTGGTGACCCATTCGGGGGGTATCAGCTCGCCGGGCATCGCGAATCCGGGAAAAACGCACGGAATCGCGGCCGTCGTTTGCGTGGCGGGGGGTTGTGGGATATTTGTTCTGTCCATGGGTGGGGTTGGCGTCGTTGCTGGAAACCTCACTCGAAACCGGGCCCTTCGCAGGGGTCCGGTTTCACCTTTTTCGACGGCCAAGCAACGGGACCACGATCGGAGCCCCCCGGCAAGTAACCGGCGCGGAGCTGCGAACGGCCCAAAAACACAACCCCCGGTGCGCCCAGCTCGCAAACCGGGTGCCCAGGGGCCAGCGTCGTAACCAGGAAATCGCGCCCACCAGGGGACGCAATTCCACCGGCCTGGTGGGATCTCAGGCTGCCAGGTAGGCCGTATACATGGCCGCGCCGCGTTCGGTCGCGCGGCAAATCCGGCGGCCGGCGGATAGCTGTTCTATCTCCACCAGCTTCATTTTCTGCAACAGAGCTGCGGCCCGAATCTCGCCACCGTCCACGCGGTAACCGTCGCGCGACGGACCGATCGCGGTCTTGCCGTCCACGGTTACTGGTTCTGTTGACGCGCCCAGGACTTTCCAAACGCGCGAGGTAAAGCCCGCTTCGGGCCCGGGGAGTTTGTCTTTTGCCATTGGTTTGTTCCTCTCACTTTTTCAGGGGCAACATGCCCGAGGCCACGGCCGCGATCAATCCAACGCCGGCAACGCCGCCCACGCCCAGGGCGACCTTGGTTCCCGTGGCCAGCCCGGGTTTCTGTAGCGGGGCCGGCTTCCGAAATGCCCTTTTCGTGCCTTGCCGGGTGGGCGGAAACATAAACTTGCGCGCCTGGACCTTTCGCAGCTCGCCAGGGTACGGCAACATTTTTTCGGTGGAGCTGAGACCGTTCGCGTATTCCGCCGCCGCCCGGGCGCCGGGGTCTATGCCGGCGATGCCCAGCTCTGCGACCGCGGCCTTAACCAGCGACACGTTGCGCAAGGTCGCCAGCCGGCGTTGGGCGAACGATGCCCGGACCGATATCACCGCGTTGTGTTGGGCGAGCGTGCACCCCAAACCTTCCGGCTTGCCCGGCGGGAGCATCACACCCCACGCGTCCAAGGCCGCGCCTTGCTGGTCCGGGTATGGCCGGATCAACCCGGCCGCGTCCTGGTACCAGTACGCATGCGCGTCCGGGTGTGAAATGTGCTCCGGATCGCGAACCGCGTCTACCAGCTTTTGCCCGGTCCGATCTAGCCGGATGAAACCATCGCGCATCTCTCGGGCGCCGCCGCCGGCTTCCGGGTGAACGTCCACGCTCCCGGCGATGCGCCCCGCGAACCAGTCCAAAAACCGATCGCATTTGTCGTGCACGTCCGTGAGACTGCTCGCGAGGTTTAGTCGCGGGTCCGTGAGTAGGCCAGTCTGCACACCGGCCAGCAACGCGTTTGTATCTTCGCTGGGCCCGGCCTGAAACGACGCGCCCGGCGGGGAACCCTGCCACCGCGGGAGCAACATGGGTTCGTATGCGGCCGACCACCAGGGCCACAACAGCGCGGAGATTCCAAGCGAGCGCCCGCATTTGTTCGGCTCGAAAGGTCCGAAACTATCGCCGGACCCGCGGCGCATTTC
>SDBT01017720.1_pt1 | contig 11232 bp, 10 predicted proteins | sample 2277101 | NCBI WGS metagenome assembly SDBT01 (sample SAMN10404973, study PRJNA504765) | marine sediment metagenome | isolation source: marine sediment core GS10_PC15, 103 cmbsf | place: Arctic Ocean: Southern Knipovich Ridge | collected 2010 | reverse complement strand
GTTACCACCAGCGTGGCCGCTACTGCTTCCTGATACCAATCTCCTAAAAGCCTTAGTTTTAAACGCAAAGGTTTTTGGCCAAAATAAGCTTTGGGTTTTTTGCAAAATTTATACAACTGCCAAGTATATTTATTTTGGGCATTAAAAATAGCCAAACCTTTTTTGGGTAAAGTTTTGATCAATTCATTTTTTGCCCATTGCGTATTTTTCAGAGATCCAAAAAGCTGCTGATGCTGTTCATTGATAGCCGTAATAATACCTATCTGGGGTTGGACCATTTGGCTAATAGCTTCAATTTCTCCTTTTTTATAAGCGCCCATTTCTACTACCAAAATCTTGTGCTCTTTGCGCAAATGGCGCCAGACAAACTTGGCAATACCCAAATGAGTATTGCAGTTGTGCGGGGTTTTGAGCACTTTGAAAAAACCCTCTAAAGTAAAAGCTAAAATTTCTTTAGTCGCCGTCTTGCCGAAACTGCCGGTAATCCCAATTATTTTCAAATCAGGATGCTGGCCGATTTTTTTGGCTGCCATCTCACAAATAAGCTTTTTGATCGGCCAAGTTATCCATTGGGATAAAAAAGCCGCTAAAAAAACAAAAAAAGGAGTCACTAGATTGATTAAAATCAAAACCAGTAAAAACAAAAAACTAAAAGCATAAGCTACATCTTTGAAAAAACGGACTAAAAACCTGAGGCTGGTAAAAAAGAAATTATATTGAAATATCAAAGTGAAAATAAAAATCAGCAGGGCTCTGAAAGTAAGTGCCGGCCGGTAAAACTGACGCCACTTTAATAAATTAAAGTAGGCAATTATTTCTCTTTTGCCGCTGACAGTTTTAAAATGCGCGCTTAATCTATCCCAGCGATATTCTTTCAACTGGACAATATAAATGACATATAAGGTGATTTTAATAATCTGGATCCCCAGATAAATAAAAAAGAAAAAGAAAAATGGTACTAAAATGTTTAAAAAATAAAGCATGTTTTTATTGACAAAATTCCCTTACATTTTTGACTAATTGCTGGGTTTTCTTAAAAGGCAGGCCATGGGTAGTATCTAAAACTACCAGCTTAGACTGCTGGATTTTCTGGTTCATCAGCTGACCTTGCCCCAGAGGCGTTTCTTTATCCTGTTTGCCCCAAAGCAGTAAAGTCGGTGTTTGAATCTTTTTTAATTCTCCTGTTAAATCATCATTAACCACTTGATGCAAAGTTTTTTTCATCACCGGATCAGCTTTAAAATAGTCTTTTTCCCGAGCCAAAGTATAAAGCAAAAAACTAGCTGGCTTTTTTAGAAAGCAAAAAGGCGGAATCAAAAAGAAAAGCTTGCCGATTTTGGCCAGAGCCAAAAATATCATTTTTTTCAAAGTAAATCTCTTCCTCACTCCAGAACTATTAACTAAAATTAGTTTTTCTAATCCCTGAGGTCTTTCACTGGCCAGTTTTAAGGCCAAACTGCCGCCAAAAGAATGACCCAGCAAAATATATTCTTCCAATTTCTGGCTAGATAAATATTGTTTTAACCAATCAATATAATCATCTAATTTCCAAGGTTTAGTTAACTTATTATCTCCAAAGCCGGGTAAAGTGGGTAAAAAAACCTGAAAGCCTTGTTTTTGCAGCCTAGTTTGAACTTTGTACCATCTACCTATTTTGCTGGCCCAACCATGAAGAATCACCAGATTATTGGTCATATATATTCATTTTAAGCAAGTTGAAAAACTTTAGCAAGATGGAATTTAAGACTTTAAAAAAGAAACAATCGCTTTGGCCAGTTTTTGGGGATCGTGACGTAGGTAGCTTCTTTGTAAAACATCGCCTTTGGGTTTAACTACAATTTTGGGGGCCAGTAATTTTTTTCTGATCACTTGAAAATGATTTTTATTTCCTAAGTCATCCGGTATTGGATAACCTTTTTCCTTTTGATAAAGTTTAATTATTTGAGCTGGAATGGGAGCTTTATTGACCAAAACCACATCTACGAGTCGACCCAGATAGTTTTCTACTTCATTAACATAATCTTGGGCCGTAAAATTATGGGTTTGGCTGAAACGCGTCATCAGATTAAGCACGTAAACAATTTTAGCCTGGCTTTTTTTGATGACTGTTTTAAAACCATTAATCACAAAATTAGGCAAAAGGCTGGTGTATAGGTCGCCAGGGTTTAAAACAATAAGATCGGCTTTTGCTATAGCTTTTTTGGCTAAAGGATAAATATTGGCTGGAGGTTGAACAGTTAATTTGATAATTCTTTGGCCTCCTTTAAATGGCGGGACGTCAATTTGATGCTCACCCACTACTTTTTGGCCATTCTCATAAAAAGCCAGCAAAGAAATTTCTTTGCTGGTAATAGGAAAAATCTTGCCTTTAAGCCGAAAAATTTTGGCAGCGGCCTCAATCGCTTTGGGAGCTGAATCATACAAGTCAGTTAAACTGGTCAAAATCAGATTACCTAAATTGTGGCCCGCAAGCCCTTGGCCTTTGCTAAAACGGTAAAGCAAGATTTTCCTAATATCACTGCTGTCCGCAGCTAAGGCCGCCAAACATTGCCGTAAATCCCCTACCGGCAAAAATCCAAATTCATCTCTCAGCCTGCCGCTGGAGCCACCGTCATCAGCCACAGAAACTACTGCGGTTAAATCCAAAGGGTATTTTTTCAAACCAGAAAGAACCACAAAACTGCCGGTGCCGCCGCCAATGGTGACTATTTTTTTCATCTTAAACTCTCTTTATCTTGGCGCCTAACTGCCTCAGTTTATCATCTAAGTCCTCATAGCCCCGATCAATGTGTTCAATGTTTAAAATTTCTGATCGGCCTTTAGCTACTAGAGCGGCAATGGTCAGAGTAGCTCCGGCTCTAAGATCAGTCACGTCTACTTTTCTGCCTTTAAGCGGAGTGGGACCTTTGACTTTGGCGGCATGAAAATTGGGATCCTTTTCAGGATCGTCAAATTCATAAAATCTTTGCGGTTCCCGCACTTTGGGATTATAAAGCTCAATCCGAGCGCCCATTTTGCTCAGCTGATGAGTAAATTGAAAACGATTGTTGTGCACCCGCTCTATAATCTCACTCGTGCCTCTGGCCTGAGTCATTAAAACCGTCCACAAAGGCTGCCAGTCAGTCATAAAACCAGGCGCTGGCTGAGTTTCAATATTGGTGGCTTTAAGTTGCTTGTGGTACCAAAAGCGAATGCCAAAATCATTAACCTTAAAATTGGCGCCAATGTCTTCCAATTTTTCCAAAAAAACTTTAAGATCTCCAGCTTGGGCGTTTTCTAAAACAATGTCTCCTTTAGTAGCCAGGGCAGCTACGGCATAAGAAACCGCTTCATTACGGTCAGGCATAACTCTATGAATCGCACCCGAAAGTTTTTTAACCCCATCAATAATAATTTTTTCTGGATAAACTCTTTTTACCTTGGCTCCCATGCTGTTGAGGAATTTGATCATGTCATCAATTTCTGGCTCCTGACCAGCGTTCTCAATCACGGTCCTACCTTGAGCTTTGACGGCGGCCAAAAGCATGGCTTCAGTACCAGTGTGAGTTTTTTTGTCAAACTTAAAAGTAGTGCCTTTGAGCTGCTTTGCCTTAATATAAACATATTTATCTTGATATTTTATTTGAGCACCCAAGGCTTCAAACGATTTTAAATGCCGGTCAATCGGCCTAGTTCCCAAAACACAACCGCCAGGAAGAGGAATAATGGCCTGACCCGTTTTAGCCAAAAGCATACCGGCAAACAAAGTTGACCCCCGAGTTTTTTGACCGGAGAGTTGGGGCAATTTGCTGGTTTTCATACCATTGGATTCAATATGAAAAGTGCGCTCGCCGCATTTTTTTAAATGAAAACCCATTTTCTTTAGAGTTAAAGCAGTAACTTCTACGTCGTTAATATAAGAAAGATTGAGGATTCGAGACTGAGTTTCGCCCAGGCCCGCGGCAATCATCAGCTTAAAACCAGCGTTTTTAGCTCCGCCTAATCTGACTGAGCCGACCAATGGTTGACCCCCTTGAATAACAAATTTAGCCATCAAATTCTCCCACTAATTTTATTTCTAGTTCCAGCTCTATTTGAAATTTATTTTTCACTTCTTTTTGACACAAACGGATCAATTTTACCACGTCCGCCGCTTTTGCCCCACCCAGATTAATAATCCAGTTACCATGCTCAGGACTGATCTGAGCTTGACCGATTTTTTTACCCCTAAGGCCGCATTGGTCAATTAAAAAACCAGCTGTTTTATCCTTAGTGGGATTTTTAAAAATGGAACCGGCTGATTTGCCTTGGGGCTGGTTTTTCCTGGTTTGCAAGGTTTGGTCAATTCTTTTTTTAATCAGATCAAGTTTATCTTTTTTGAGTAAAAATTCAACTTGCAAAATGGTTTCTTTGGTTTTTTGGAAGCGGCTTTGGCGGTAAGTAAACTGACATTCTGGTTGAGTCAAATCATAAATCAAACCATCTTCAGACAAAACAGTCACTTTTTCTACTAGTTGACCAATGGAATCATTTTTAGTACCAGCATTACCTACTATAGCCCCGCCCACTGTGCCTGGCACCCCAGCTAAATCTTCCAAACCAGAAAGGTTGTGTTTTACAGCAAAATTGAGAAGTTTAGCCAAACTAACTCCAGTATCGCTAATAATTTTAAATTTTGATTTTTTATTTTGCATTTTGATTTTTGCATTTTGATTTTTTATCACCAATCCCCTAATTCCTTTATCTGCAATTAAAACATTGCTACCATTACCAAGAATAAAATATTGTATGTTTTTACTCTTGACCCATTTAATTGCTTCAACTATCTCTTCTTTTGTGTTAGTTTCAACAAAATAATCAGCCGGCCCGCCAAGGCCAAAACTGGTTAAAGCTGCTAATTTTATATTTTTTTTAATTTGCATTAATTGCTTTTACAATCGAGCTGTGCCAGTTGACGATATCTCCGGCTCCCATAGTAAAAATCACATCACCCGGCTGGCTGACTTCTTTTAAATATTGACTCACTTCTTTTGCTCCTGATTGATAAACCACTTCCGGCTGGTATTTTTTGATTTTTCTAACCAAAGTTTTTCCAGAAATAGAATTATCTATTTTCTCCCTAGCTGAAGCATAAATATCAGTAATTACCGGTAAATCCGACTCCCCAAAAGCCTAACTAAATACCTCTAGTAAAACTTTGGTTCTGGTATAGGTATGAGGCTGGAAAACCACCACAATTCTTTGGTTCTTAAACCAGTTTTTAGCCGCTTTCAGGGTGGCTTTAATTTGAACCGGATGATGGGCATAATCATCATAAAGTTTAATTCCATTAATTTCTTTGATTAATTCAAATCTTCTTTGTGTTCCCCTAAAAGCTTTTAACCCATCTTTTATTTTCTCCAATTTAATGCCGCAGAATTGAGCGACAACAAAGGCCGCCGCCGCATTTCTCAGATTAAACTCTCCCGGCACGTTTAACTCAATATTTTGGAAAACTTTATTTTTATTTTTGAGGTTAAAGCTGATTTTTTCTTCGTTTTGATTAACTAAAGAGATTTGCCAGTCTGCTTTTTGAGAAAACCCATAAGTGGTAATCGGTATTTTAGTCATTTGAATTAATTTATCTATATTAGGGTTATCAAAACAAGCCAAAATTAATCCATCTGCCGGCACTTTTTCTATAAATCTTAAAAAAACTTTTAAAGTATGATCCAAATCTTTATAAACATCAGGATGGTCATATTCCAGGTTGGTAATCACTGCTGTCCAAGGATTTAAATACCAAAATTTGGGTTTTGTGTCTGGAGCTGGAGCAAAATATTCATCTGCTTCCACCACAAAATATTTGCCTTTTTTGTCAAATCTGGCTGGTACGCCCAAAGGGTTAATCCTACCTACGCCAATGGCCCAGCTAGGATGGACTTTAGCCGCAGCTAATATGGTGGCAATCATACTACTAGTGCTGCTTTTACCGCCCACTCCAGCTACACAAATAGCTTTTTTAGATTGCATTAAACGCCCCAAAGCTTGTGCATGGGATAAAACAGGAATGCCTTGCTTTTGAGCTGATTGGACTTCAATATTTTCGCTACCACCATGGCCAGCAGAGAAAACCACTAAACCTACATCTTTAATTCTGCTTTCTTTAAATCCTAATTGAGGAACAATGCCGGTTTTTTTTAAAGTTTCTTCTGTAACAAAATTTTCGGCCAAATCACTGCCGCTGATTCGAAAACCCATATCTTTAGCCACTAAAGCTAAGGCAGTCAACCCTACGCCTTTAATACCAGTGAAATGGATTTTTTTAATCTTTTTTAAATCAATCTTCATTATTACAATTCATTCACGGCCGCGGGTCAATTATAGTAATCACTAATTTCTTAAACCAATAATCGTACTAAATCTTCCCTCGTTTTCTCCTGTCTGCAGGCTGTGAAAGTGAGAAAAAAATCTTGGCTCACAGCTAGTACAAAGACCCATGGCTTCAATATTTTGTTTTTTAATTCCAGCTTCTATCAACTGATCCTCAATAAAGTTTAACAAATTCAAAGATTTAAAGCCATTTTTTAAATTTTTAATATATGGCTGCCATTCAGCTAGTTTATTTTGCACCGGATTTTTATGCTGAAAACAACAAGAATCAATCCCCGGACCAACACCCACCAAGATATCCTTTACTTGACAGCGGAATTGATTTATCATCCGCAGTATTGCATTAAAAAAGATTTTTCCCATGGCTCCGCGCCAACCCACATGAACTACGGCCACTACTTTTTGCTTTGGATCAAACAGCAAAACCGGAAAACAATCAGCAGTTTTAATCATCAGAAAAACATTGGGCCTATCAGTAATCAACCCATCAGTTGCTTTTATCATCTTATTATCTAGTATCCTAGTACTCTGACTATCTAGTACTCTGATTTTACTTCCATGTACTTGATCCATCTCACAAAGATTTTTTAAATCTATACTCAAAGCCTGGGATATCTTTTGCCGAGTTTTTTCAACTTCTTTTTTCCCTCCAAAACGAAAGTCAATATTTCCCCAAGTTTTATCAAAAATTCCATGAATTAAATAAGGAAAACAACTTAAGTTTTTAAATTGAAGAAATTTACTTACAACCATAAGTTTTCATTTTTTGTTCTGCTTTTTTCAACTCTTTTTTGGTATTAATCCCGTGCCAATAGTCTTCTTGACCCATTTTAAAAGCCTTAACTTTTCTCTTATTGTCAATCCCTAGTTGAATAAATTGGGTAATATAGTATTCTTGAGAAACTGGATTTTTAGTAATCTGAGGATAAAATTTCTGGAAAAAGTCTTTGCTAAAACAATAACAGCCGCAGTTAATTTCCTTGATTTTTTCTTGACCCTTTTCTAAATTTTGCTGTTCAACTACTCCCATTACTTTACCCCGGCCATCGCGAATGACTCTGGCAATTTGCGGATCCTTCATCTCCACAGTCAAAAAGGTAAGGTCATTTTTTTCCCGTAAATGTTTTTTCACCATTCCCATAATCACTTTAACCGGATAAAAAGCAGAATCATCGGCATTAATTACTAAAATATGCTGGGTATTGGCTGGAGCTGCAGCTAAGCCAGTTTTAGCCGCGTGTGCAGTGCCCAGTCTTTTTTTTTGCTCGGTATAAATGTACCGATGACTAAAAAAGTCTATGATCGATTTTTTTTTAAAACCGACCACCATGACTATCTGAGTTAGCCCTACTTTTTGCAAAAGCTCAATCGTGTAAACCAACATGGGTTTGCCATGCAAAGGATACATAACTTTATTAATCTTTTGGGCATTGATTCTGGTGCCTTTGCCTGCCGCCATAATTACGGCTGTTATATTCTTCAAACTCATTTTGTCTCCTTTAAAAACAGAGTTATTGTATCACTTTTTCTTTTTTAAAGCTTTGGCCGCTGCTTTTTGGTCTGACCAGGGATATTCAGTGGTGCCAAAACACATAGAACGTTCGTGGCCCTTACCAAAAATGCCTACAATATCACCCTTTTTTACCAGGCTAATGGCTAAATCTATAGCTTTTTGCCGATCTGGTTCTTTAATCACTCTATTTTTCTTTTGACAACCTGAAGCTATTTGATCCATAATTTGCTGTACATCTTCTGTTCTAGGGTCTTCGGCAGTTAAAATAACTTGATCTGCCAGCTGCCCAGCAATTTTGCCCATGATGGGTCTTTTTGTTTTATCTCTTAGGCCAGCAGCGCCAAAAACAGCAATCAATTTTCTCGGCCGCATTTGCTTTAAAGCTAAAAGAGCGTTTTTCAGTCCATTGGGAGTATGGGCAAAATCCACAAAAACTTTAAATCCAAATTTATTTTTGATCTGCTCCATCCGACCCACAACACCTTTAAATTCCGAAATCGCTTGGCGGATAATTTGCTCTTTAATTTCTAAGGTTTTGGCGGCGCTTAAGGCGGCCAAACAATTGGAAAGATTATAATTTCCGGGTAAATTGGTTTTAAAAGTGAAGTTTTTTAAATTATAGTCTCCTGTTTTTAATCCATAAGTAATGATTTTACCTCTAGCCAGTTTTTCCATTTTATTAAAAGAACTATCATCCTTGTTTAAAATGCTAAACTGAGTATTTTGAAAAAGCTTGGCTTTGGCCTTTAAATAAGCACTGTAAGTTTTGTGATAATCCAGATGTTCGTGAGTCACATTAGTGAGTACTCCAATCTTAAAATTACAGCCTAAAAGCCGGAATTGTTTCAGACCATGAGAAGTAGATTCTAAAACCACATACTTAAAACCTTTATCTTTAATGAGCTTTAAAAGTCTTTGCAGCTCCCAAGGATTAGGCGAGGTCACATGTAAACCAATAGCTAAATCTTTTGAGCCGATTTTAGCGGAAACTGTGGAAATTAAAGCTGTTTTCAAGCCCGCGTTCTTTAAAATCTGATAAATTAAAGTAGAGGTAGTGGTTTTGCCATCAGTACCAGTTACTCCAATCACTTTAAGATTTCTGGCTGGATACCCATAATACAAAACTGCCAGAACTGCTTTGGGCAGATGGTAAAAATAATTAACTAAATTTTCCGGCAGCAACCGGCGCAAGCCGCAAACCCAATGACAATTTTTAATTTTAGCCCACATATTTTGTATTATATCTTATTCTGGCTGAATGCCGTAATAAGTAAAAAGCTTTTTAGCGATGTTGAAAAACAGAGGTGCGGCTGTCTCTGAACCCCAGGGAGAAGCTTGCGGTTCTCTTAGCATAGTCAACATCACAAATCTGGGTTTATTTGCTGGAGCAAAACCCACAAAAGAAGTAATGGTCTTCTCCGTGTCATAATGACCAGCCACCGGAATCTGAGCCGTCCCGGTTTTACCGGCAATTTTATAGCCCGGCAGTTTTTTAAATAAATAACTAGTCTCGCCTTTTTCTACCGCCTGAACCATTATCTCTGTCATTAATTTGGCAGTTTTAGGTTTAATCACCTGCTTGACCTTATTAGTCTGGAAGCTAATCTCTTCGCCATCTGTGATAATTTTTTCCACTACTCTTGGCGAGATTAACTGTCCTCCGTTGGCAATAACCCCAGTCGCTTGAATCATTTGCATCCCGGTGACCGCCAAACCCTGACCAAAGGCGGCCGTAGCCAAATCCACTTCATTCCATTGCTTTTTCGCTTTTAAAAAACTTGATCCTTCGCCTTGCAAATCAATATGAGTTTTTTGGCCAAAACCGAAATCCCAAAGATATTGCCAAAGCTGGTTCAATCCTAGTTTGCGGGCAGTAAAAACCATGCCAATATTGTCTGAGTTTTGAATGACTTGGTCCATGGTGGAATCAGGATGATATTTTTCATTCCAGTTTTTAATCTCATATTTGTCAATTTTTAAAGACTGGTCACAAATATCACATTTTGTTTCTTTTTTGACCGCTTCTTGATCCAAAGCCGCGGCCATAACAAAAATCTTAAAAGTGGAGCCTGGTTCATAGGTATCGGAAATGAGCGTGTTCCTAAAAAGTTCTTTGTCAAAATCAAAATACTCTCGGGGGTCAAAAGCAGGAAAATGAGCTAAGCTGATAATCCCTCCAGTTTGCGGATCCATCACAATCACTGAACCAGACTTAGCTTTATATCTTTCTATGGCTTTTTTCAGTTCTTCTTCCACTATAAACTGGACTGTCCGGTCCAAAAAAAGAACCAAATCCTGACCGTCTTTTCTTTCTTCGTTGGAAAAAGAACCAATTAAAATGGGTCTGTTAAAAGCATCAGTCTCTTGAATTAAAACTCCTCGCCGGCCCTTAAGTTCCAAATCATAAAAACCTTCCAGACCAAAATAGCCGGTGTTTTGGCCAATTTCGTTTTTACCCACAAAGCCCAAAAGATGGGCGGCCATAGATGCTTCAGGATAAAAACGGTCCGGTTCATCTTCAAAACCAAAACCAGCTAAATTAAGCTGAGTAATTTTATCTTTAACCTCTGCAGATACTTTGTGCTCCAAAGCCACCCAAGACAGGTCTTTTAGATTCAGTTTTTCTTTTAATTCTTCTTCTTTAGTTTTAGTTTTTTCTTTTAAAAGCTGTTGTTTCATTTGGGTTGGTAAACTTGCTTCAATTTCTTCCACATCTATTAAAAGCGGAGCCAGCTGATGACTAATTTCTTCAGTATCTTTTTCTATTGCGGCCAAAATAGAAAAAAGTAAATATTTTTTTTGATTAGTGGCTAAGGGAAACCTATCAGCTGAAAAAATACTGCCCCGGAGAGCCGCCACTTCTTTTAAAGAATGATATTGATCTTTGGCAAATTGGGTTAATTGATTACTGGCTAAAACCTGCCAGTAAAACAAACGAGTTAAAACCAAGAGAAATAAAAGTAAAAAGAGTAGATGAACAAATAAAAAACGCCATTGAGGTTGGTTTTTTTTCATGGAGTTTTTAAAGCCACAGGAATTTTGCTGCTCAAATTCAAAACAGGCGGATCTTTCACAAAACCTTTTTTTTGGGCGGCATCTGTTAATTTAGTCAAACAACCTAGGCTGGCAATCTCGCTCTTAAACTCTCTGTTATCTTCTTCCCGCTGTGTAATCTCTTGTTCTAGTTGGTTTAATTGACGCCCCCAAGTAGCCAAACGGTTTGATAAATAGATCTGAGCAATACCTAAAAAAACCACCAAAACAAAGGGGAAATAATATAAAAATTTCCTTTGTTTTAAATTTTCTCCGCTACTCTTAGCTTGGCGCTGCGAGAGCGAGGATTTGCTTGTTTTTCCTCTAGTGGAGGA
>SDBT01017719.1_pt1 | contig 11232 bp, 8 predicted proteins | sample 2277101 | NCBI WGS metagenome assembly SDBT01 (sample SAMN10404973, study PRJNA504765) | marine sediment metagenome | isolation source: marine sediment core GS10_PC15, 103 cmbsf | place: Arctic Ocean: Southern Knipovich Ridge | collected 2010 | reverse complement strand
ATTTTTGTTTTCTTTAATCTTTCCATTAAATCGGAATGTTATTCCTTCAACATCACTCAGATCCTTATTTTTCTCCATACTTTCGATAAGTTCTAGGAAAGTTATTTCACCCTCCCCTCTCACGCAAATATCTACCCATTCGTATGCCTCTAATATCTTTCTTGCGTAGAATGTTGCTAAATAATTACCATAAATAATTTTTAAATTAGGATTCCTGGCTTTTACTGCTTTAGATAATAACTTTGCGTTTTCAGCGGCAGCACATAAGACTGAGAACCCTACTACATCTGGATCATTCTTCTCAACAGATTTAACTACTTCGCTATTTTCGTATTGAATTGCTGCTTGATCTAAGATAAAAATTTTGTGACCATTTTCTTTTAAGCATGATGCAAGGTACATTAATCCCAAAGGGGGTGCCGAAGCATAAAATAAAGTCTCCTTTTTATCATCAAATGATTTTAAGGGTGCGGGATTAATAAGATAAATTTTCATTAAAACATTAACTCTTTATATAATGATTTTTAAGCTTGTTAAGTTTACAAATAGTTATTTAACATCTTGTTGATCTACAGGAAGTATATTATCTCTGAGATTTTGACAGGTTGATTTTTTAAGAAATTCTGATTCAATATAATTAATTGTGCTTCTACTAATTTTAAAAATTAAATATTGATTAAAATAAAAAATTAATTAATTTTTTTTTAAAGTTATTTAGCTGATAAAGCTGTTATTTCTTCTTTTTGCTTTTCCAAAATCATAGGAGTTTTTTCCCAGCTTATTTCTTTAGGAAGATTAAATTGACGTAAAAACATATAAAGATGGATATAACCACTAATAGGAAATAAAAATAAAAGGCTATAATGTTTGTCTCCAAATTTTCGAACAGCATTGAACAAAAAGCCAAATTGAAAGATTAAACAAGAAAGGCTCCAAAAAAGTAAGTAAAATTCCCCAATTATAAAATAAAATATCGCAAATCCAATTATGATAGGAATCCAAGTATCCATATTTCCTATAAGCATCATTGTCATATTTCTTGAAATAATTAAAGATTTTCCATTCTTATTTTCGTTTTTCATTGACATTAACTGTGGCATATCAAAAACATATCCTGCCATCCATCGTGTGCGTTGTTTTACTAAAATCTCCCAAGTGCTCGGCACATATTCATAGACTTTTGCTTTAGGTGAAAAGTAAATATTCACCCCATCTAAATTTAAAAGAACAGAAAGGTAAAGATCTTCTGTCATTGAATCTTCGTTAAAGCCTCCATATTTTTTAATGTATTTTGTACTAACAGCAAAATTTCGTCCAAACGAATATGCTGATGACCCTAATCTATTTTTAGCTTCAAATAACATTCCACCACCAGAAATAGTAGCATAATCAAGGAAAATTCCTTTAGTCAATTTGTTGGTCTTCCAATTCTTAACCAAAACAGGTCCGATGACTGCATTAATTTTATCATTTTGAAATGGCCCTATTAAATTTTTCAATGTTTCTGGCTCTAAGATACAACCCGAATCATAAAGTACAACAATATCATTTTTAACTTTTCTTAGTCCATAATTTAAAGCTGGAGGTTTTCCTTTTTTAGGAATATTCTCTGATAAAACTTCTATGTCAATTGAATTGTGAACTTTAGCAAAATTTTTACAAAATTCTGTTGTACCATCCGTTGATCCACTTGTTATTATTATTAATTGTATGTTTTCTTTTGAATAATTTGATTTAAGAATTGAATTTAATGTTCTTTCTAATAAAGTTTTCTCATTTTTAGAAGCAATTAATATACTTATATCTGCATAATAAGATTTTTTGGTTTGATAACCACTACCAAATGACGCTAAGAAATATATCCCATAATAAATAACAAATCCCATCAATATGATCAGACCAATTAATGGAAATATAAACCACCAGTACGTTAAAGGATCGGCAAAGAAATCATCAATTGCTCTTTTTGTAACAGATGACAAAGAAGGTGGAAAAAATATATGTGACAGAAAAAAAAAAACACCACACACAGAACCATACAATAAAACCCTTGACACCTTCATTTTTAAAAACAATCCTCTATTTGTAAAGGAAGAAAAATTAGCTCATATTTTGATTTGAGACATGTTTTTCATTTTCGTCCAAAATCTTTAGTTGTTTCCAAATATATCTTCCAAATTGAATGCATGATATAGACATTATAATTAATAAACTGATTTGTAAGATTAACATGTTCCAAGTTACAATTCCACCGTGAGATACAGAAAAAATTGAATTAAAAGAGGGAGTAAAAAAATTTGTAATTAATACAATTAAACTTGAAAATCCATAGATTGCAAAAAATGTAGTGATAACAATTATTCGCGTTATTCTTTCACCAATAAAAGGTTTCGTTTCATGCAACCCTAAACCTTCATGTCTTGCTCTCATATATTCATAAATAAAAATTAAGAATATATTTGTCCAAATCATCCAAGTAAAATCAAGTCCATATTCTGAATAAACTAAGAAATTACCAGGAATAAAACATACCAACAGCAATGCATCACTAATTCTGTCAATAACGTTGTCCAGCCAAGCACCACTTTTTGATTTTATATCCAATAACCTGGCTATTGCACCATCAATACCATCAACAGTTCCTGTAACTAATACTAAAAAAGCAATTAAAAGGAAAAAAATTCCGTAAATAGGTTGTTGAGATAATAAATCAAGTGAATGACCTTCACTAGCCATTATTACACCATAAAAGATAAAAAATGATAAAATTAAACCTATGCCCGTTACCTTATTAGGGGACAAACCCAGTCTTATAAGAATTTTCGCACCTTTATAAGTTACAGGCATATAAAATCCTCCAGCTGGGTCCTTTTTCATTTTTGCAAATTGCTCATCCAACTTATTAGCTTGTCCGTGATCTCTAAGCCAGTCCATTATGAATTCATCTAAGCTCATTAATTCTTGTTTTGGGCGTTTATTGGTTAATCCACTAAGGAATATAATTACTAGAAAACCAAGCAAAATTAGTGGAAATATTAATTTGAATATTATATCTGACATGTGATCTGTTTATAGTAATTTTTAATAATTGATTTTAAATTGATAATTTAAACTATTGTTTAAGATGTATTTAAATATTGTGTAATATAACTCACTCAACTGAATTATTTAACTAAAAATTCCTCATTCGTTTGTTATCGAGAGTAACTTATTTTGAATCACACATATCTTTTTTTAGTTTAAAATTAATATATCTTAAACCATAACCTTCATTATTAATCAAAATTTCGGTATTCATTTTGAAAAGCTACGATGTAATTTTCATTCATCCACCTAGAAAGTTAGAACTCGAATCTGGTAAAAATTCAAAATTTACTAGAGGTGAATTTATATTCATACCTATGGGTGTTTTTGCCATTGCTGATCTTCTTGAGAGAGAGGGTTTCGGAGTTAAAATTATAAATTATCCTTTGGAGAAATATCTAAATAGGAATTGGTCCTTAACCGACTATCTTAAAACAATTAATTTTAATGTATGCGGGATAGATTTACATTGGATACATAATTCTAGGGCTGCTATTGAAGTTTCTAGAATCGTAAAAAAAGTAAACCCTAGTGCCAAAGTTATTCTTGGAGGTTATAGCGCTTCATATTACCATAAGCAAATTTTAAAATATTATAAAGCGGTTGATGGGATAATTAGAGGAGAAGGTGAAATTCCACTATTAAAATATATTCAAAATAATAATCAAAATCAAACTTTAGATTCCGTTCCTAATTTATCCTATCGAGATTCCTCTAAACATATAAAAATCAATTCTCTCTCCTATACGGCAAAGACCTTGGATGATTTAAATTTTACCAATGTTTCACTTTTAAAAAATGCAAGACAATATTTTGAATATAGCAGAAAGATTATGGGAATTTCTTTTAATCTCCCTATTGGAAGAGGTTGTCCATTTAATTGTCCTTATTGTGGAGGAGGCCAGAGAGCTCAGCAATATTTAGCAGGTCGAAATAAACCTATTCTCAGAAGCCCAGAGAATGTTATAAAAGATATCAGTATTATTCTCGACAAATTTAATGTTCCAAGTGTATTTTTTGGACATGGTACATATCCTGCCACTCTAAAATATTGGAAAAGATTATTTGGACTGATTCAAAAAGAAAAATTTGATATCGGGGCAGATTTAGAAATTTGGCGCTTGCCTCTTCCCAAAGAAATGTGTAAAATATTTTCTAAGACTTTTTCTCATAGATATTCATCAATTAGTGTTTCTCCTCGAACTTTATCGTCTAAGGTTCATCATAAAATAGCTAAAATTTGTGATCCTACATTCAAATTTCCTAAATCTCAAATTAATGATTTAATTAAAAATTCGATTTTATTTCAAGTTCCGTTAAGAATATGGTTAACAATTGGCTTTCCATTCCAAACATTTTTTGACATTCTTAAAGATTTCCATTTTGCAATCAAAAGTCTTTTAAAATATGGAAAATCCAGAACCCAACCAATTGCCATTATGAATGAACTATATTATATCTTCCCTGGTTCCCCTGCTCATAGATCTCCTGAGACTTTCGATATAAAATTAAAATATAATTCTTTTCTGGATGTTGCAGAAGCTTTTAAGCAAGCTAAAATAACGTTTTTCAATAAAGTAATAAATTATGACAAAGAACATTTTTCGGGAACTTATCTTAGTAAAGTAAATATGTTATTATTTTTAAGCTCGGCACCAATGTTTCTAACAGCCGTGTCGAAAAATGCTGAAAAATGCAAAAATGTTATTTAAATTGAAAATTACAAGAGGAAATTAAATCTCGCTTCCCAAAAGGAATTAATTTTGTTAATTAAATTCAAAATTTTTAAATATAAGCTTATTTTATATACAAATTATAATTTAAGAGATGAATAAAGTAAAAGGATTTAAGTAAGAGATTACAATATGCAAAATAGTAAAAAACTTAAGAAATTAAAAATAATCCTGATCCTGATTCTATTTTTTTCATTTTTCCCAATTACTTTCATTTTTACCCTCTTAAGAGATGTTCCAGTTTTATCTTCTTTAATAAATAGATGTTGTAATCTTAGCAATTCTATTTTCATTCCTAATTTACCTTATATCGACTTATTATTTTTTTTACCTGAATTCCAATTTAGTCTCGGTCAATTGATTGACATCATCATAATTTTTAACATTATTTGTTATATTGAATCTAGTATTTATCACTATATTAAAATTGCATACTTAAATGGAGAATATGACATCATTAATTATTTGGACTCATGTTTTCTTGAATTTATAGAAAAATCACCTGATCAATTCCAAGATCCAGCTATTGTTTTTGGACTAAAGGATGATGTGAGATATTTACTTATTAATAAACTTAATATTGAAAGAAATTGTAGAATTAAAGATAGAAATGGAAATTTTTATCGATTTTTGAAAAAAAAAAGGTATGGAAGTTACTTTATTCAAAATGGTACTAAATCCAAGTATAAATTAAATAATTATTATGAAAATCTTCAATATTTTTATTATTCTGTTTTTGAAAAATTCTTGATTTTTCATTTAAAAAATCAATACCCCATTATAAAATTTATTACTAATTCTACTAATTCTAACGAACTTTCTCCTTGGGAGGGAGGTTAAAAATGATAAAATTTAACACCTCTGATTTTAAAATTGTTTTATTTTTTTATTTTAAAAATAAAATACTAAAAAAGTGTGAAAACTATCAATTTAATTTTATAAACGATATAATAATTAAAAAAAAGATAAGAATTGAAATAGGTGAAATATATGGAATGGAGTAATGAAATGGAAAGTATGTTTGAAGAAGTAATGGCCCAAACGCCTGAAATGTTTCGTACATCAATTAAACCTATGTGGCGAGAGGCTGCCGAAAAAACGGCAAGACTAAGAAATTCTGGTTTCATTAGTAAGGATGATTTACTATCGTCACTATTCGAGATAACACCTGAAGCTTTTAAACCAACTGTAGTACAGGATTTGACAGGGTTAGGAATTGACACGGATCATTATGTTAAAATTTCCGAAGCTAGAAAGGCATACGCACGCACTTGGGATGAAGTTGGGGGCGCATGGGCTCCGGGTGTCTATCATTTTACCATGTATCTAACAGACAGATGCAATCAAAATTGTATACACTGTGCAGCAGGATTAATGGGCAAGCGCCCTGAGTTATCGACAGAACAATGGAAACAGATTATGGATAATGTTGAAGAAACCTTGCTAAAACAAGGTCGTCGGGGTTGTTATATCTGGTTTGGAGGAGACCCAACCCTTCGAAAAGATCTTAAAGAATTGATTAAATATGCTGGTGACAAAGGTTATTTCCAAGCTATTTCAACAAATGGTGTCCTCTTTAATGAAGAATTAGCAAAGTTATGTGCAGATGTTAAAATGCACCATGTGTTTATTAGCTATGATAGTGTCTATCCTGAGAGAGCAGCAAAGATAAGAGGATACCCGAAGGCTATGGAGGCCGCTGAAAAAGCTATAAAATTAGCATTGGATTACGGGCATTTAGTAATATGCACTGCAACGGTTCAAGAGGCTAATTTTGATGAGTTAGCAGAAATACAAGAAAAATTAGATTCTATGGGTGCGTTACCATATTTTAGAGCTGTTATCAAACAAAGAACTGCAGAGGTGAATTGGAACGAGATAGGGTTAAATTCTGAACAATTCCGACAGTTTTATGATTTTAAATTTAAGAATGTAGTTGATGCTGTAAGGAGTGGGAAAGCGTCCTTTCTAAATAAGGTATATACTTATGATATGGTTCCATTTATGGAATGCCCTCGGACCATAGAGGAAAAAGCCGCTTTGGAATGGGGAGTGGGATGCCAAGCTTGCCGTTCAGTTTCGGGGATTGATGTTAATGGAGATTTTTTTCCTTGTGATTATCCTTCCAAGTTAACGTTAGGTAATGTACTGGAACAAGATTTTGGAGAGATTATGGAATCAGAAATGTTTAAAGCCATTAGAGATAGAAAGATAACTGGTAGTTGCTCAACCTGTCATCATCTTGAAATGTGTGGTGGTGGTTGTCGAGTTCATGCAGAAAATGAAACAGGTGATTTTCTAGCCGCTCTACCCTTCTGTTGGCATGAAGATGACCATGAGCATAAAGATTGTATTTAAAGGTGAGAAAACTTGGAATGGGAAGAAGAAACGCAGGAACTTTTTGGCAGAATTGTAGAACAAATGCCTGAAGGATTTCGACCGTCTGTAGAACTATTAATTGTAGAAGCCGCTGAAAAACGATGTCTTGATCGAAATGGTGCATATATTAATGATGCAGACATTATTACGGGCATTTTTGACATTATCCCTGAAGCGTTTAAACCTATTATGGTTGAAGACTTGTCCTCATTAGGTATTGATGTTGAGCGATACATAGAACTTAGGGAAATAAAGGATAGGCTAAAAGTTGAATGGCAAAAACTGGAAAGAGGATTTCACCCTGGAAATATACATTTTGCTATGTATCTTACTGATAAATGTAATCAAAAATGCGTTCATTGTGCTGCGGATGAACAGGAATTACGACCTGAATTAACAACAGAGCAATGGTGTCAAATCATAGAAAATATTGAAACAGGCCTACGAAAACAAGGTAGGCATGCTTGTTTTGTATGGTTTGGTGGAGAACCGACTTTACGTAAGGATATCAGTGAGATTATGAAATTTTGTAAGGAGAAGGATTATATTCATTCTTTAATTACAAACGGAGTAAGTTTTACTGAAGACTTTGTTAAAATGTGTAAAGAGAACAATATAAGTCATATTTTTGTAAGTTTTGACAGTGCAGATCCCAAAAAGAATGATGAAATCCGGGGGTTTCCAAATTCATTAGAATATACGAAGAGAGCAATAGATTTATGTTTAAAATATGGTATATTCGTATGTTCCTCAATTACAATTATGAAACGCAATGTAGATGAGCTTGAAGAGCTCAAAGCTTTATCAGAGAAATGGGGTTCTCAACCATATTTTAGATGTGTTGTTAAACAAAATCGAGCTGCTGAGTTCTGGGATGAAATTGGACTTAACACAGAAGAATATAAAAAAATGTATAATTTTAAGTATAAACATGCCATTGACACAATCAGAAAAGGCAAAGCTGGTACGTTACCTGCATACGAAATTTATGATATGGTACCGTTTATGGAACAACCAAAAAATGATAAAGAATTAACAGCTATTGAATGGGGTGTTGGTTGTTTAGCTTGCAGGACAATGATGGGAGTGGGGATCGATGGTAAGATATTTCCCGCTGGATATCCTACAACACTGACACTTGGTAACGCATTAGTGGATAACTTTGAAGATATTTTAAATTCTCAGCTATATAAAGATATTCGCGATAGGAAGAAGATTAATGGGAAATGTGGTTCATGTCATCATTTAAAATATTGTGGCGGTGGGTGCCGGGTAACTGCAGAATATATCACCGGTGATTTCTTCGGATCTTTCCCATTTTGTTGGCATGAAAATGACCATGAGCACAATGTTGAAGATATTCAAAAAGAACAAATAAAAATGATAGAATGATAAAGGAGTGAATCAAGTGCGCGTACTAATAATTTCAGGGAGTCGAGAGATTGTTCATGTGATGGTCCCCCCTATCGGTGAAGCATACCTGGCTTCTTATCTATTAAGTAAGGGACATGAAGTAAAATTAATGGATATGACTCTAAGTAATGATAGTAAGAGAGATATTGAGAAAGTATTAAATAGTTTTACCCCTCAAGTAATAGGCATATCGATTCGCAATGTAGATTCAACGACTTATCCAGGAAATCTCTTCTTTTATATACCAGTTAAGAATCTCATTCAAAACATTAAAAAAATTGCTGATCCCGATATAAAAATAATTTTAGGAGGGGCTGGTTTTTCCATCTTTTCAGAGGAAATCCTCAAGGATTTGAATCATAACATTGGAGTTGTGGGTGAAGGAGAATATGTTTTTGCTGAAATTCTTAAGTATATTGAGAAAGGAGAAGATCCAAGAAAAATAGATAAAGGAGTATGTTTTCTAGATTCAAAAGGTGAATATCATCAGATGCCCCCTTGGCGTGTTGAAAATTTGGATGATCTTCCATTTCCAACACGGGAACTCTTGGATAATGATGCTTATTTTATTGATCCATTGAAAGTGAAGGGTGCGACGTGGGGAAATATTCAAACTAAACGTGGATGTCCCATGAAATGCATTTATTGCAGTTATAGATATATTGAAGGTTCTGTACCACGTTATCGTTCTCCAGAAAGTATAGCTACAGAGCTTGAATTAATGGTAAATAACTATGGTATTAAGAACGCATTCATTGTTGACAGTTTATTCAACCTGGATTACAAGAATGTAAAAGAGATATGTGAAGAAATTTTAAAACAAAAAATTGATGTAATAATGGGAGCAAATTATGCTCCATATGAGAAGTTTATCGAGCTCATGCCACTTATGAAGGAGAGCGGGATTGTACACTTAGCTACTGGTATTGAATCTTTATCAAGTGAGATGCTAAACAACATGAAAAAAAATAGAACTCCTGATGAGGCTCTCCTAACCTCAAAAAAATGTGTCGAGCTCGAAATTGAACAGTTAATACATGTAATTGTTGGGGGTCCAGGAGAAACTCTCGAAACAGTTAAAACGTCTTTAGATCGTTTAGAAACCATTGAGAGTTATAAAGGGAACTTATGGCAAGGAGATGGAGATATTATAATTTTTGTTGGGATGAGAATTTATCCCCATACTCCGCTGCAACACATTGCAGAACAAGAGGGAGTTATACTAAATGGCTATAATTTATTAAAACCAAAATTCTATATCTCTCCAAAAATGAAGGAAGTAGAATTATTTCAGATTGTTAGGAAGTATGGAGAAACAAATCCAAGATGGTTAATGCCAGGACTAGGGTTAAATAATCCCGAAGGATTTGCTGAAATGAGCAACATTCAGTTTGCATTATATCAAAAATAAAATTCACGATTATTAATTAAAAAGAAAAAAAAATAAATGAAAAGGAGAAAAAAATTATGAATGAAGAACCTTTAGGGTGCGGCGTATCTCTACGTGAGGCAATGCCCCTTGGAAAGGAGACTCCATTAGATGTCATAAAACAAATCGGAATTGATGGTCTTTCTGGAGGTCTTGGGGATGTTTGCTATTATGCAAGCTATGATTGCAACTTAGATTGTTATATGTGTCTCGTAAAACACATGAAAGGGCAGAAAATACCTAAAATGTCTATGGCCCAGATTAAAGAGGGGTTTAAAGATGCAAAAGTGCTTTTTCACTTAGGCGGAGAACCATGGGTAACGGGAAACATGATGGAAATTGTTGAGTATTTTGATGCTCAAGGAATAAACCAAATAATGTCTACAAATGGTACTAAAATAACTAAAGAAATTGTTGAAAAATTAGCAGGATTAAATAAATTTGTTAATATTCAAGTTTCATTAAATGCAGCAGATGAATTAGACGGTAAAATACGAGGTTGGCCAAAGTCATTTGAAAGAAGTGTTGAGAGTATTAAAATGTTGGTTAATGCAGGCTTATCAACATGGATTCATTGCACAATTGTTAATGAAAATATTGACGAATTAACAAATGTAGTCAAGCTGGGTGCAGAACTTGGGGTTGGAGCGGTAAATTTTATTTTTGCTCATGTCATAACAGAAGAAGACATCAAACAGTCAAAAGAGTTGATGAAGAAATGGATTGGAGAAGATGTCGAGATTAAAGGATATGTTGGAGAATTAGGTTATTCTGAAGAACAATTAATTAATAGTATTAATTCTGCAAGAGAAGAAGCTAAAAAGCATGGACTTACAGTTATGTTCTTTTCAAAATTATTTGGCGATAATCCGGAAATATATTGGCGGGGAACACTATTAGATCAAGAACAGCCAATTTGCCAGCTAACATTAATGCCACCTATGACACCAAATGTTGGACCAGATGGGTCAGTCTATAATTGCCCTTATATTGTAAAAAGTTTTGGTAACATTACAGAAATGTCCTTAAAAGAAATATGGGACTCAGAAACCTTACGTAACTTTCGTAAAGGAATGATCAGTGATAAATTATTACCTATTTGCAAACGATGCCCATGTAGTGATATTATCGATGTATCGAGTTCGAAGAAACATGAACTAATGGATATAGTCAGATGGACTGATTATATTATAC
>SDBT01017718.1_pt1 | contig 11232 bp, 11 predicted proteins | sample 2277101 | NCBI WGS metagenome assembly SDBT01 (sample SAMN10404973, study PRJNA504765) | marine sediment metagenome | isolation source: marine sediment core GS10_PC15, 103 cmbsf | place: Arctic Ocean: Southern Knipovich Ridge | collected 2010 | reverse complement strand
GGTGTAACTAAACCAGGCATTAATCGCCCCCCTAATCAAAGTCAACACTAATGAGATCAATGAACGAATCAAACGGCGATTTGGTACCAGACTTCTTACCGGTGGACTCACTAGTCTGACTTATCGCGGTAAGTTCTGCCAATAGAGATTCGATAGAAGTTTCTTCGTCGGTCTTAGTAGTCGACGCTAAAGTTTTATCTTCCTGCGAAGTTCCAAAGGCACTGGTAATACTTTCAATAAGCGCCGACAATTCTTGTTCTTCAGTAACTTTACCACTAACAGAAGTTTCGCCGGTCGTTGTTGAAGTAGCTCCAGTTAAAGCGTTAACTAGCGCGGTAATCTGATCAGTACCGGCAGTTTTCCCAGAGATGTCAATATCTGCGCCGGTTCGCGCTCCTTCACTACCTGCGCCAAACGCAGTTGCAAGATCAGAACTCCCAGCTTCCCGAGCTTGAATGCCCAAATTGGCGCTGAGTCCGGCAAGTTGAGTTTCCAGATCTGAACGACCCTGAGCTTGTGCGGCTTGCACAATAGAGTTTAAGTTACTGCCGGCGCCCGCCGCCAACCGAGTACCCTGCGCTTCAAGAGCATTCTCACCTTGACGACGGGCTTCCCCAACAATGGCACCCGTATTCTCGTTTAAAACATTCTCTGTGTTCTTTGCGCGGTTCTTCAAGAAATTTGCAAAATCTATATTCTGGCCACTTTGCTCCAATACCTTGGGGTCTATGATAGAACCACCAACTCCGAGATTATCGTTAAGCCCGGCGATAAGATTTTTTAGAATATCTTGAGTGCCAACATCCAGGTTTGTTGTTTTCGAAATTGTATCTGTATCTTGGACACTGATACTTTCGCCAATGGTTTTTTGCGTTGTGGTTTCTGCACCAGTCGTTTCTTCCGTGGTCTTGCCGACAATAGTCGAATCTAGGTCAGTGACTTGCGTACCTGTTTTAGTAGTATCCTGTGAGCCAATCGATGCGACTTTCTTGTCAGCTTCCGATTTGCTCGTTGAGCTTTCTTCGCTCTTGCTACCAAAGAGGGTTTCAAACAATCCCATAACAAACTCCTAGATTTTCACGTTCAGCTTACCGTTTAGAAGATCGAGAAATAACTGCTCTATATTAGATCGTTCGTCGTCTCTTTTCTCAGCCGCTTCTTGAACCGGCTTCTTTGTCTTTTGAGTTGATGTGCTATCAGCGTCCTTCTTCTTTGAAGAAGTTTTCTCCTTTTTGTTTTTTTCTTCATCGCCATCACCACCATCGGTCTCAGGCTTAATACCGAGCATTTCAGCGATTTTATCCATACCGGCTTGCATGATAATTTGATCACCAATACCAAAAACATTATTTACATTGGACGCCGCAGCAACTTGAGTAAGAATAGGATTTGGTTTGTCGCCACCTTGTCCGCGAGTTGCACCACCTCTTAGACTTTGCTCTCCCGACTCCATAGCAGGTGAAGTTGTCTCGATGCCGAGATCGTCGAAAGTACCTCTTATTGCGCCGCCAACAGTTTGTGCAACATTATGAGCTAAACTTGCAAGACCGGCTCCGGGAACAACTGCACCAAAAATAGCTCGCGCTACCGGGCTGAATACGCCTAAACTTTCAAGTGGACCTAGGGCACTGTCAGCTTTAAAGCCTGCATCACTCTTTTCTGCCGCACTTGATGTTGCTTTTGTTCCGGCTTCAGGTGCACCAAACCGCGCACCCATACCGAAGCCATCATTATCACTATCATTATCACTAGACGTATCACTTCCACCACGCTGTGCACCCGGATCTGGCATGTTACGATCCTATCTGCTTTTGTCGAGCACCCTGAACTAAAGAAAGAAATTCTTCTTGGCCTTTTGAAGATTCATTCCGAAGGCTGTCAACAGCATGGTGAACACCGCGGGTTTGCTGCGATGACTCAAGATGCAATATCGGACTCCAGGCAATTGCGCATCTCCACTCTTCGATATCTCTCTCACTCTGCGGATCTTTGCCCTCAATTTTTATATACCAAGGGCAGCGAAGAAGAACTTGCACACCAGCGCGTTCTCCAACTTCTTCACACTTTGCACCGAGCGGGCAATCTGCTATGACAACTTCCATGATCTAATTCTTCGTACACTTGATGACGTCAACAAATCGTATATCCATAGAACGCGTATGAGTATGTGCGCTACCGGAACCGGCAGCTGTAACTGAACCAGCTAGTGGATGTGTATGTGCACCGGCGGATACTGTATCTGGTGCACTTGATGCACCCGGTGAGTTGCTATTATTGTCTGCTGGAAGATTAGCTCCAGGCGTAACAATATTCTGCCCGCCAGAACCGAGTGCCCACGTTTGTAATCCATGAACATGTGCGCCATCTGAAGATACAGAAAAAGTATCAGCATGAGTATGCGATGCCACGCCGGGTGAGGTGCTGCCAGTAATTTTGCTGGAACCGAATATAGAGTCAAAGTTCGTTGCACCGCCTGTCGCCCCACCAGTACCATTGACAATTCGTAATGCCTTATTATCCTGGTCCATATCTTTTGACCAGCCGTTTGGCGCACCAGCTTGCACAAACAGCATCTTAGTGCCGCCTTCAAGCCGTGCATCGACATATGATTTAATTGCAACATCATCGGACGCACTTGGAGAAACAAACTTCGTACGTCCGGCTGAATCACGTTTGACAACTGTATTGCCACTGGCTGTACTAGCCGGCTGTTGTCCGTCAAGTATGTCAGCGTCTAAACCAGAACTGGCACCATCGTTTGTTATATCAAAGAATCCGAGAGCGCGAACAGCTGCTGCGGTTAAATGGCCGTCTACATATCCTTTTGTTGCGATATCGCCACTAACACTTGGGCTTATCACAGATGACCTACCAGCCGAATTACGCCGCATAATTGTATCAGCAGTATTTGCCGCAGTTGGATTTTCGCCGTCAAGTAAATCTGCATCTAGTCCAGAACCTGCACCATCAACGGTAAGTAAAGATGCTAAAATTTCTCCCGCAGTTTGGTCAATAGTTGCACCCGGTTCAATACCGTCTAGCTTAGACTGATCCGCGCCTGTTATAAAACCGTCAGCACCACCAGCAACAGCATCGGCATGAGTAGCACCACCAGCGCCTTCATGTGCGGCAAAATCTGATTTTACCGTAGACAGATCACTAGCCTGGCTTGCCGTCATCTTGCCATCTACAACACCAGTGGCAGCTGGCACATTGGCAACGTCTTTACGAGCCATTTCGTGCCCGCCAAGTGTGGCACCGTCATGCACTCGATTGGCATTGTCAGTGGTATTAATAGTAACTTCGCCAGACAGGCCAAGGAACAGATCAGCTGCCGACTTAGTATGCCGAATAAGCTGTACTCTCTTAATCATGCGTTACCTATCCGGGTCTCGAAGTCAGACAGATTAAGATCAATAAAAGGAAGTCGATCGTCCAATGCTTGTTGTCGTTTCTGTTTTACAAACAAAGCAAACTGATTGAGAACTTCTGCGGCAGTAAGCTCTTTTGAAAAATCTTTCGTGAACCCACGAATATCAAGTCCATCCTGAATTTCAGTTATCTTAATACTCATAGTACTAGGATCTTTTGATCTAATCCCTTCAAGCCGCCAAGTAGTTACCATCACACTCTCCCGGCTGGAACTGGATCAATGTCAATAGTTTTCAAATGAAATGACTCAGCGATTTCAAATGCTTCCATCCTAATAATATGATATGTACCATTGTTATAGCAAGTGAAATAACGCGCACGGCCGGTTGTTTCATCTTCCTCAGCAATTACAATATCAGTTCTCTCTTCCATAATCTCTAGCTGATCTTGATATTGATTATATCCATCCAATGAGCCAATGATTGTAGCTACATAGTCAGTAAAGGTAAAGATACCAACTCCCCAATCTTCATTGTCTAAGTTATCGTTCAACCAATCTTCATTAACATCTGGATCAAAACCCAGCCAATCTATGAACTCTGAGATACCCGGAGCTTCGAGCATACCAATTACTACATCATTGATAAGCGTAAATTCATCCGGCTCATCTTCTTCTGTTTGTGCCCGCCATAAGCCAACGTCGATAAACGCATCAATTGTGCCAAAAATAGATGTAAACTGCATCCAACCTAACTCAACTAAGGATGATTGTGCATTCAAATCAAAAACAAATTCAGTTAATGTAGAATCCTGTTGAATATCATCAGGTGTTGCGGGGCTTGGGAAACTGCCGATTTCTGTATATTCATACAGATCAGTTCCATTTACGGTAAACACCGTTTCATCGAATGTTTCCAATTGTATATAAGAAGTCATTATATTTTCAGTAGGAGAATTACGCGTAGGTGGTGTAAAATCAGATGTAAAGTAATGGAAGTTAGTTGGCAGCTTATCTGCATCTACGTTATTCGGATGCTCTTCTTGCTGCGGAAAATCAACGAAGTTGTGCATACACCCATCAGCGCAGAAATAACCAAAGTTGAAACCTTTATTAGTCTCTCCAGTGATTGAGAGTTCACCAAACGCTACATGCGAGCGATTAAACAACCCCCATTCATCGCGTGGTATATAGAGGACATAGGCTTTGGTGTATCTAAAGTTCTGTTCTGTTTCCGCAATGGAAACAATAAACCACTGGCGCTCTGCTTCAAATGTAAGACGTAAAATACTTACCTTTGTTATATCAAGTTTTGGTAATATCTGACGCCGAAAGAACTCCCCCATCAATGGTTGAAATACTTGCGGCACCTTACCGGTTGTTACATAAAAGCCGGTTTTCGAAAGCATAACATGTTCGTTATTCGCTGTCTCAATTACAGAGTATTGAGACAGCGGTATAATACCCTCATCCGCAGTCAATGGGAAATGACGAAATGGATTAATAGAATCAACAAGTTCTGATTTCATTAAGCCAGTTGAGGTATATGTGATAAACCCATCAAAGGTTGGAAGTACGGCTAGGGATACACCACCGCCTACAATGGCGAGAGATTGAATGCCAACACCTTTTTCAATATCCGTAGCAAGATCAGATCCATCATCAATGGCAGACCATTGAACATCGCTCTCACCTAGAATAACCAAACGCCCGCCAGCCTTTGAAACGGCGTACGGAGTGGTGATAACATTGAGAGTTAAAGTACTCCACTCATCTGTGAAAGGATTATAACGCTTTATACCAGAATCTTTCTTAGCAAAATAATGAACGCCCCCGACAATTGCTTGACTCCAGGGAAACTCTGTATTATTCGATGCATATGTTACTACAGGAAAAAAGATACCAGAAATTGTATTAAATTTTAAAACAGCCTTATCAGTAAATATAACCGACTCCGTACCAACACGGAAGGTATTAATCTGATCCGCATTCCGAATTTGAGCCGGCGTTATAATTTGCGTACCAAACGCAGAATACGGACCCTCGGCGTCAACCAAGAAGTTCTGCCCAGTAAGGACAAATCTATCTGTTGGCTGCCTACGGTCAAGCGCAGGCAGCAATCCTTTAAATTGGCGTGTCAGTGTCATCGAAGGAACAACTCGTATTTGACAGCCAACGGCGTTCCGACCGGCACAGTTACAGGATTTGGCAAGAGACCGGAATAAGAATATAGCAATCCACTTGTGCCGGAACTAACATTGGTGAGAAATGCTCGTTGAATAGACCGCGAGAAAGGACCTCCAGATGCTGTGAAGGTAAGCAATAACGATATTGCACGATGCGCGTCGTTAATGAGTTCAACGGTTGGCACGCCGGTTGTATTGCGCGCGAATCCCTGTCTTGCATATCCATTGGTCACCGTGGGTTCCGTGGTGATTGAGGCAAGCGTATCTGTTTCGCCTGGCGTTTCCTCACACAAACCCAGGAACCAATCTGCGCCGGCGGCAAGGTCAACAACATCCGCCTGCATGATCTGCTTCAGAAACGATTTCTCGCCTTCGTCCGTGATTAGATTCGGGACGATAAGTTCCTGCGGCGTGCCAGGATGAAAACGATATTGTCCGTGAATCATGTTCTTCTCCTAGAAGCGACCTTTGCCGCCGATACGGACTGACCGATACATTACGTTTCGCCGAGCCCAGTTAACGTCACAATAAATCATACCTTCAAGAAACAAAGTATCTGCGTCCTTCTTCGTCATATTCGGCATTTCTGGAATAACATGCTCGTAGCAATAATCATGCACAATCGCGGGCTGGATGTGCTTTCCCATTACAGGAACGATGCTTCGCGCGATTCGCGGAATGGATGCAAAGTCTGTCTTAAAGCCAACTGGCACATGAATATGAATATGCCCACCCAATTCGCGCTTCCAAGTACACATGAAAGCTTCACGGATGATAAACTTTCCGATCTTCCGATCCCATTCAGTACATGGGTTTAATGAATACTGAATACTCATTGGGACACCTTCCATTTAGTATCTGCCGGAAAGATTAAATTACCTACCGTCGCATCTTGACAAATTATATGATAAGCCACGGATTTGTCAGTCGTAGTTCCATATCTGTCTTTAATAGCCCCTACAGAAGCCGCACGACACAGCCACCATTCTGCATTTTCCAAAGCCGTCGCAGCTGCTTCCTTGCCTTTCTCACTTGCGCCCGAACGAATAGCATCACTGTACACACTAATGCCACAGCCGGAAAGGACAAATAACAATATGATACATAGCACCCGTAACATATTCAACTCCTAGAATATATGAACAATGATGCCACCGCGGACCAACACCGTCTTTCCATCATCTGTTGTAAACTGTCCATCAGCACCTTCTTCCAACAAGTCTCGGATTACGGCAAAGTTTCTAAACAAGTAGCGAATTTGCGTTATATCGTCGAACGGCGGCGTAAGATCTATAGTATTAGCACCGATAAACGGCGGTCGATTACTTAAGATCGTAGGCTCTAAAGCAGTTAATGTAAATTCGTGTACGTTTGGAACTATGATCTGGTGTAAGAAACTTAAGCTCGGATCAAAACCAGTTAAAGTAAATGTCTTAGGCGTAGGAGTCGCGACTATAATACCAGTGCCAAGTATTGGAGTAAAGCCAGTTAACGTAAAGGTTTGCAGCGGCGATATGATGTTTACCCCTAATGATATAGTGGGGGCGAAGTTATTTAAAGTGAAAGTTTTAAGCGGAGATAGTACATTGACTCCAGTGTTTATACCGGGGAGTAGATCAGCTAAAGTAAACGTACCTAGCGGAGTTATTATATTAACCCCGATTGCGATAGTTGGATCGAAGGGAGTTAATGTAAACGTACCTAATGGCGATACTACATTAACGCCAATACTAACAGTAGGATCAAACCCTGTCAGAGTAAACGCTTTCGACTCCGGGACTATAATATTTATATCCACGGCGCCGGCTTCAATTGTTGGATCGAAGCCAGTTATACTAAACACATTGGGGACTGGAGTCGCAACAAGTGCTCCAGTCCCCACAACTGGCAACGCTCCCGCAAGGTTAAATGTGCCCAGAGGGTTGATTACATTGACGCCGATAGCAATAGCAGGATCAAATCCCGTAAGTGTGAATGTTCCCAATGGCGTAACAACGATAAGTCCTGTACCGATAATAGGATCTTGACCAGCAAGAGTAAACGTACCTAATGGATTGGCAACGATAACACCAGTTCCTATTATTGGATCAAACCCAGTTAAAGTGAAAATACCCAACGGAGTGATAATACCAACACCCGTTTCAATCGTCGGGTCAAAACCAGTTAGCGTAAAAGCGCCTAAGTCATTAACTACAATAACGCCAGTGCCTACTATTGGCAATTGACCGGCTAAAGTAAACGTCCCTAATCCAGTGATGACATTTACGCCGATACTAATTGTCGGTAACTGACCAGCTAAAGCAAACGCTTTTGGCGCCGGGACAGTAATAATAGTATCGGCGCCACCACCCACATCAATCGTAGGATCAAACCCTGTTATAGTAAACACTTTCGGTGTTGGAGTTGCTACTATGATACCAGTGCCGATAATTGGATCAAAGCCAGTAAGTGTAAATGTGCCTAATCCGGTGATTATATTAACACCGATATTTATTACAGGATCGAAACCCGTAATAGCAAATGCTTTGGGCATTGGTGTTGGTACAATAACACCAATGCCAATTATTGGGTCAAATCCAGTAAGTGTAAACGTACCTAGACCAACTATAATTCCCACACCAGTCTCGATAGTCGGATCCAAACCAGCAAGTGTGAAAGTTCCTAGTGGAGTAGCTATCGCAACGCCGGTCTCAATTGTGGGATCAAGACCAGTTAAAGTAAATACGTTTGGCGTTGGTGTAGTAACTAACGCGCCAGTTCCCACTACCGGGTCTTGTCCCGTTAATGTAAACGTTTTCGGTGTCGGCGTATCAACTAAAGCACCAGTACCCACAGCCGGCAACTGCACCGCGAGTGCAAATGTTTTAAGTGGAACTGTAATGTCAACACCGGCAACAAGTGAAACGGTGAGATACTTGGTAACGCCGCCATCGTCGTAGATAACCAGCAAGTCGCTGGTGCCGACCCGACAGGACACGCGGTTGACCGTTACCGCATCCAGGACTTCTGTTTCAGCGCCCGCCGTGAAACCAAAATCTGACGGCTCAGAATTATGGTACATATCTTGGTCAGATGAACGAGCCTGAACTATCTGACCCGTGTTGCCATCAACAGCCAAACAGGCAGCAACATAGGGTGGTGATGTTGCCCCGTGGCCAAACACTGTGTCATCAAAAACGCCAGTATCTTGTGAAAATGATGGAGAGTCTGCGGGATCCCAAATTGCAACGGTAATGTCATTGTCACCATCGATGTATCCCACATAACTTTTATCATCGTTCTCAACAAAGCCGGGGATAATCCTTAGAGTCGCCGTATCGGAGCTTGTGGTTATTGAATGATCGCCGTCAATCGTATTGTCAGTTTTGATCGTATGGAGGAGAATAGTTGCTGTTGAATTGGTAGCAATTATATATATCCGCCCAGTTGAATCTGGCCCAACAGCAACGCCAACATTCTCGCGAGTGCCACTTACCGCGAAATCGGCCCGCGTCCAGCTTCCGCCCACCTTTCTTGCCCAAAAAATGCTGTCCGTCACTGAAGCCGTTTGTATTCCATTCCAGACAACGATCACATCACCGTTAGCGCGGATCGTACCCGAAACGCCCGGGTCGTCTGGCGCAATATCGAAATTAGACGGAGTGTCGATCTCGCCCACCAACTCATTCGCCACCAGCCACGTATCCGTCCCCGGATCATAAACGCTATATGCAACTCGTCCATTAGATTGCTGGGTGAAACAATGAATGTCGGCGAGGTAGACGGAGAAATTATTGTCCTGGTCGTCCCCCGCACCGTAGCCATTCCAAACAGACCCATTAAAGAAAGAGCCGTTCCCGCCTGAATAAGAATCAATAGTATCCCATTCGACACTAAAATCGTTGACTGCCGGGCCACCACTTTTTTCCAGAACAATCCAATAAACATCGCCAGTTGATACAGAGAGGGGTTGTTTAAGTGATAAATAGAAATCCAGAAATGAGGAGGTGATATCTGCATTGGGGATAGTTCTTGATTCAATTATTACGCCATCGGGATCGCCCGAGTTGTCGCCCTGGAGTGAAAAAATAACATCCTCTGTAGCGGACGAAGTGTTCTTGATGCGGAGCCTGAACGCAGCCAATGCCCCAGACAGAGCACTAAAACTTTGAGCCACCTTCGGCTGTGCAGCCTCACCAAATCCCGCACTTAAGCCCGTGTTCGCGGAACTTGCATCCGCCGTATCGGCGCGGGCCAGGACCGACCAATGACTTTCAATTGGCGCAACTGTTCCAACGATTGGAGAGTTTACAGCATCCTGACTTGCCCAATCGCCATCTGCTGGCGGATTAATAGATGTTTTAACAACATGCAATTGAGCACGATTAGATGTGGTTAGAACGGTGTACTTAGCAAGGGCGTGGATCTCAAATTTTAGATCTCTGCCAGTTTCGGCTGTCCAAGTGCTGCCATCAAGTGTTGCAACATTGCCATCGGCGTACGGATCAGCGTTATCACTTTGACAGACAAAATTACCACTCTGCGGTTCTCCTACCCCCGAAAGAACAATCCAGAAAACATCACTAGAAGTAACTGTATAGGGAACATCCAAACTGAAATGCTTTGCCTCATTGCCGGTGTTCGGAACTTCTACCGTTGCGGATCGAATTGTTACTCCATCCGGCTCTCCTGCATTATTTCCCTGCACTGAAAGCAGAACAGTTTCGTCTGGCGGAGAGCCATTTCTACGTAGTTGAAACACGAACCCGGTTATCGTTGCATCAATGCTGGTGAAGCTCTGGGCTACCTCATCAAAACCGGCCGTACCAATTGCTTCATTAAAAGAACCAGAAGATATTTCCACAATCGGGTCTTTGTCCGCGAACTCCCACGGCCCACTAAACCCATTCTGCCCCGCCAGAATGCCATCTGACAATGCAGTTAGATCTTCATTGGGAAATGGAAGGCTAAACCGACTAGCATTAAATATCGGCGCCCGTCTAAACGGGTGATGCCGTTGTGGCGGAACTCTGTAAATCCAATTACGCATTTAACACACCCTATGCGTAATTGAATTCTTCCCACACTACATAGCCGCGATAGTCGATGGCATCGTCAGGTGTGCCAATCCAGCACACAAACGCGTCAGTCGGACCTATAGAAAAACGAGAGTCCGGAAGTGGCACATAGTGGAAGCCAGCTGCCACATGGAATGTGTCACGTTTCATGACTGCGTCGGTACCACCAGTTGTAATAGTCGTATCCCCGAACCGACCCGTAGCGGCGGCCGCCGGATCACCCGGATTAACGGGCTGTTCTACTGCCGCTGAGCCAGCTGAACCAATGGTAAACCCACCTTCGAACCGAGAGATTTTTAGATCAATCATCTCAGCGGCGGCATCGCCAAATTCAGTCAACTGACCGATGTGCAGTTCATGGACTTTAATCATCTGACTGGCACCAGCCACCAAACTGAAGAAGTCCATATCCTCCGTTTCGGCATCTTGTAACATTGGAGCCGTATACATGATTCCCATGGCTTACATCCTTATGTATGTTTTCGGTTTTGTGAACAGCGCCCTTGGGTAGCCAATAGTAGGTGGGGGCGGCTTATCAACTGTAATTCTCGGCGTAACTAAATAACTATCAAATTGTGTAGAGACATTATAAAGGCGAAAATCAATCGTCTCAAGATCG
>SDBT01017717.1_pt1 | contig 11232 bp, 10 predicted proteins | sample 2277101 | NCBI WGS metagenome assembly SDBT01 (sample SAMN10404973, study PRJNA504765) | marine sediment metagenome | isolation source: marine sediment core GS10_PC15, 103 cmbsf | place: Arctic Ocean: Southern Knipovich Ridge | collected 2010 | reverse complement strand
GTTACGCTATAGTTGTTATAGATCATATAATGATCGAGGATAACGACGAAAATCGATACAATTGAAGATAGCTGCAAATGCTGTTATTTTGTCAATTGAAAAGGACAGAACCAATGGCTGTAAGTTGAATTCACCGGACTCAGCGACCGCTCCATCTCCTCACCGAACGGTTCCTCACCCGGAAAGTGCCCTCGCATCATGAAAGCGATCAGCGCCAGCGCGGATGTAGCGACCGGATACTGGGATTCCCAGGTTCCGTCGGGCTTCTGCGTCTTTGACAGGAATCGCAGGCCCTTGTCGATCGCATCTTCGGCCTGCCTGGTCAACTCCACCACCGGCTTCTCGGGCTTGACGGGCTCGGTGGCCGCGAGAGTAGGGACGACCAGGCGAAGCAGGACAGGGCGTCCGTCGACTCGAAAGCACTGATGGCACGGTTGTTAGGTAAAGAAAAGCCTGCTTACTAGGGGGATTATATAAAGCTGGCTCAGAATGGTCTGTGAGCCACTTTAATCAAAGATACACGCAACGGATTACAGCTTAGTGATTTAGAGGCACATTTGGCGATGGGCGTCAGAATCCCGGCCGACCCTCTATAGGTGATAACCCCCTATATCACTTGCCACCATACAACCATACAAACAACGGCATATACATCACTCCATTGCTGTTTAAACAAGAAAGTGAGCAAGAAATACAAAAATATGATGAACTAATAAAATCATTAACTCAGCAAGTGGAAGAAATGAATAACCGCACAATGCGGGAAACTGATGCCGAACGTGATGAAAAAGAATATCAACAGCGATTGTATCATCAAGAAGATTGGGCAGATATTACATAGATCGAATTAATTCTCGAATAATCCACGCCCAATTTTTTTCTTGCAATTTTCAATAAACAAAGCTAGCATGGGTTCGAGCTAAGGAGGAATTGTAGTAATGAAGCACCCTTTTCCTTTAAGCTTCCCTTTTTTTATGCCCGCGCTTGTTTACCATATCGATACGATCTATCCTTCAATCGCCTAAATTGAAACGCAAATTGCTCAAATATTTTTTTGTCTGAAATGATAACCGCATTTTCTTGATTCGTTTTGCTTGCTGCTTTGGTGAAATTGTATGAGCCGGTCCAAACCATTTTCGATGAAGAAAAAAGCGCAAATTTGTGATGCATCAAGCTGGATCCTCTGTTCATTGCAGGAGGATTATACACATATATGCGGCACCCTTGATCGCACAGCATACTTATTTTATTTGCCCGCTCTTTCAGGCACCCCACATCAGTCACCAGCTCAACAAGCACACCACGCTTTTTGGCACGAGAAAGCGCTCGCGCGATCTCAGGCTCTGTTACGATAAACACTGCCGCCTGTATCTTCTTCTGTTCGTGATCTATCAAATGAATAAGCTCTTTTTTCACATCATCGTCAGGCGAAAAGAGCGAACGAACCGAAGTTGATTGCGCACGAGTCGGCGCTCCATGATCTGAAATAGGCGCTTCAGAAAGATCAAAAAAATCTGGTTGGCCAACAATGAAATGTGTTCTGCCAAAACTTTGCGGTGCAGCAAATGCGAGCGTTAGATTCGGCTCTTGCAACGATTGCGCAAATGAGCAGTAGGAAGGTTCGATACTACTGCTCCATGTGAGCAGTAGCAGTATAGTCCAGATCATTACCAAACTCCTTTTTTTTTAAACTAATTCTTTTTTTATAAGATCATTAAAATTTCCATCTCATTTCTACTTCACCGCCAACATCGCGGCGCTCATCTCGAATTACTCGAAAGGTTATATCATCAGACAATATATATTCAAGCTCAAAATGAGTATCTTCCGTAAGTGAAAAGTTTTTTTCAATCATAGCGCGCCAGCGATCATTTACCACAATCTCAAGAGTACCACGTAATCCGCCTCTTCCTGACTGATCACTGAAATTGGGCTTAAGATGCACATGTATCTGCTTCATCCAGGGTTTAATGTACTGATCGAAAAAGTTTGATTTGTGAGAACTAAAAATATAATTCGTCATATTTTGCATGAGCAACGCAGGGATCACTGCATCAAGAGAATTTTCATGGGCACCGGCTATTAAAAGGCCAATGACTTGCTCCTCAGATAATGGCGGTGTAGATTCTAATAACACCGTAGTATCCTGCAGCGAACCGGTAACATTAAGCGTAATCAGGTGATTTTTTATGTTATTTTTTGCAATCAATTCAACAAATGGATTAAGCGGTTGTTCTTTAACAAATACAATCTCTCCTTTAGTGATATGCAACGGCTGATACGGAAATCTAATAGATCCGGAGGGCACTTGTATTGATCCTTCAATAATTGGATCCTGCAGAAAACCTTTAACATGCAATCCAACTTGCGCATTTGCTTGCAAAAAAGGCGTATCCACTCTAATGGGCTCTTTGGTTTCTATACTAATATCGCACGAAAGGGGTATCTTTTTATTACCGCGCATTAATCCTGCTGCAGAAAAAAGTTTCTTCTGTACCTGTTCGGAAAAAATATTTTCTTTCAGCTGTGCACGATTAATCATGATGTTGCCTGAAACGAGTGCGTGCTCTTTTTGTTTTTTTGAAAGCAAAAGATTACCGGATATTACGGCAAAAAGATCCTGTTTGGCCGTGACCAAGCATCGATCAATTAAAAAGGGCATATGAACAAACTGAAGCCCCCCCGCATCATTAAGCCACATCACACCTTCTGAACTAGTAATCGTTCCATTATGCAATGTACAGCACAGATCATTAAACCAGAGGCGCTTTCGTTTGAGATCACCTGTTATATTTACCGTTGCACCATTCACAAAATTATAGGTCTGTGGCAATCGTATGGTTGCGTTGTCGAGCGCTAGTTTAAGATGAAATAAATCGTTTTCTTTATTTCCGCTACATCGAATTTTTCCTTCTCCGTGTATCTCATGCTGCCAAAATGCTTCACATAATTCTTGTACAATGGAAAAATCAACGGTTGATTGATACTGTTTTCGAATAGCGTTGTAGACATAATCTACAATCTGATGCTCTTTGCTATCCCATATTTTCAATTGTGAAAAATGGAGTGGTTGGAGCTCTGCCTTACATTGATACCGATGAGATCCCACAAATCCATCCGATCGCACTATTCGTTCAGCATTAATAATACAGCTGCCCATAGATTGTATGTTTATATTATGCAAAGAATTAGACACACATATCTTATAATTTCCCTCCACACAATCCGTTGCCTTGTTGTAAGAAAGCTGCATCTGCGCATCCTGTGGCTGCACCGTATAGTGAGCATACTGAGCAAATGAAAATGGGGTTTCATTGCCAATAAAAGCTTCACCTAATTGCGCAAGCGCATCCCATCTAAATGATCCATGAAGCGCCTGATTACGTTCACCTTTTATATCCCAGATGCCATTCCAATTACCTTCCCTTTTTGCAAACGTAGCATTACATATACATGGCTGCGTGAGCCAAGGAAGTTGCAAATCTTCGCATATAATTAAGCCATCGGATGAACCCACATCATTAAGCGAACCTTTAAACTTCAATCCACAGGTCCCCTGTACGGGAGATTCAGTTGTATTAAAAAAAAGTTTATACATGAAATGAAGAGGAAGTGATGCAGTGGCTTCAACATATACATCATCATTTTTTTCACTAATTATGAGCGGATTAATACGCAATGAACGATCAATACTTTGCACCTGAAAACGTCCCCGATTATGGTGCCAATTACCCGTAATAAAACAAGTAGGATAGGTGCCTAACTGCACCATCGAACAGCGCACATCCAATTGCATTGCATAGTCCATCTCCTTCTCTTTTTTCTGCGTTGTAACGTTCATAACTCCATTTAAATCAGAAAGGTATGTATTTTCTTTATAACAGATTTCTCCACTTCGTAATCGAAAATGAGAATGAAACGAATGTCCTTCTTTACGCCCATCGCAATCCCAATGACAAACCGTTTTTATATCATTGTCAGAGATTGATAAAACTGCGGATCGCACTTTGGCTTCTGAGAGAAGAAGCGGCACCGGTAGATCAGGCCCTTTCAAAAGATCTTGAATATGAGGAAAAATCGCTGGTATCCCGGCTCTTACTTTTGAATCCGCCTCCAGATCTTTCATATGCACCCACAAAGGAATAAACCTATTCTTTATAAAATCAATCCAAGAAAATCCCGATCGATATATTTTTGTAGACCAATGCCAAGAGTTATCTAACGCTTTCATTGATAAATCGGTAACAAAAAGACGGGGATTAACCACATCAAAAAAAATAACGTTGCCAGATACTTCACAGTCAAATGTAGTTGCAAGTATGTGAGTAAAAGCATCTCCCACTTTTTGTTTTACCCATGGATCTTTCTGAGCAATAAAAAGCGTTCCACATAAACCAAGTAGGGTGCTAAGAATAATGCGTATGATCATGTTTGATTTCATTACGAGATTAAATGCCACGCATTAGTGTACTGATATTTACGTAGATAAGATACCGAAGAAACAGAGCAACTTAAGGCGTAGGTGCAGTGTTTACCACTATCAGTAAGATAGACTGCACCAGCTTGAATCACTCCATCTGGATGAAAAGAAATACTATTATTTACAAACGTAATTGGCTGCGTTATGAATGTTTCTGGTGAGCTCGGGGGCCCTTTTACTCCGTTTGCCGTTCCAAAACGTACTTGAGAAGACAGCCTATATTTTTTTCCATTTGCCTGATAGCTATTGGTTTGCCTATCAAAAGTAAGGGTTTGTGATTTATGAAGCATCAACGCTCTTCGTTGTAAATAATAAGAGACGCTATACAAATGTTCTAATTCTGCCCGAACCACCATACGCGTTAAGAATATTGTTTGTGCACTGGAAAGAAACACAAGAATTGAAATCAAAGCAATGACAATCAAAAGCTCTATAAGGGTAAAACCGGAACCATTATTCGCCTGCGGCCGCAACAGAAAGAACTTCTTCAATGGTGGTCAGTCCTTCTTTAATTTTGCGCACTCCATCCTGCACTAACAGCGTCATCCCATCTGCGATTGCTTGCTTTTTTAATTGAGAAGTATCAGCTCGTTCCATGATGAGCTTTGCAATATCATCGCTTACTTTCATTACTTCAAAAATAGGTATGCGGCCCTTATAGCCTGTTTGGCTACACTCTTCACATTTTTTTGGTTCATAAAAAGTAATTTTTTTAGCTTCTTCAGGCGTTATGCCTAATCGACGAAGAAGATCTTCAGGAGGATTATATTTTTGCTTGCATTTATCACACAATGTACGCACTAATCGCTGGGCAATGATAATAACAACTGATGATGCAATTAAAAACGGCTCCACTCCCATATCAATAAGACGCGTCACCGAAGCAGGCGCATCATTGGTATGCAACGTACTCAATACAAGGTGACCAGTAAGTGCTGCTTGGATTGCAATTTGTGCCGTTTCCTGATCACGAATTTCACCGATCATTACGATATCAGGATCCTGACGTAATATTGAACGTAATGCAGCAGCAAAAGTCATCCCTACTTTTTCTTTCACTTGCACTTGACCAATACCAGTAAGCTGATATTCCACTGGATCTTCTACCGTTATAATATTAGTATCTGGCTTATTAAGTGCAGAAAGAATGGAATAGAGTGTCGTCGTTTTACCAGATCCGGTTGGACCGGTAACAAAAACAATACCATTCGGTTCTTCAATCGCTTGGCTTACCCATTTATAGTCTTGTTCACTCATGCCCATTTCTTCAAGCGGTTTAAATGAGCGTGTCTTATCAAGTATACGCATTACCACCCGTTCACCAAAAGCCACCGGCAAAATAGAAACACGTATATCAATTGCCTTATCTGCAAGCTTGATATTAATACGACCATCTTGCGGAAGGCGTTTTTCGGCAATATCAAGATTCGCCATAATTTTAATACGTGAAATCAGAGCCCCTTGTATTCGTTTAGGAAGCGTCATAACATCCTGCATTATCCCATCTATACGAAAACGGACACGTAACTCTTTTTCAAAGGGTTCAATATGAATATCAGAAGCACCGCGCTTGACTGCTTGAAAAAGAATTTGGTTAACGAGCTTGATGATAGGAGCTTCTGTAGCCATCGTAAGAATATCTTTTTCTTCAATTCCCTCTAAAGCCACTTCTTCAAGTTCTTTATCTTCCTCCTCAAGCTCCTCCATCATTTGCTTGCCGCCTTCAAGCGGATAATACCGATTAATCGCTTCAATGATCACCGATTCAGGAGCCACTGCATATTTTACCTCACCCCCCAAAAGCATGGTGAGCTCATCAAGTGGCTGAAAATTAAGAGGATTACTCGTTACAACCGTCAGTGCCCCATCTTTTTTGATGGGAATGACCACATTGTCACGCAAAAATTGAAGAGGAATCTTGCCTAAGAGCTCAAGATCAACCATTTTTTCAGTAATTGAGTCGATATATTCATAGGAAGCATATGCCGCATATGCTTTTGCAAGTTGCTCTGCTGTTGCAAATTTTTTTTCAATAAGACAGCGATCCAATGATACGCCAGTAGATTCCATCTCTTTCTGGCACTCTTCAACCTGCTGGGTATTGACCACCCCTGAGGATACTAAAATGTCTTCTAATGCCTTTTTAATCATTGTATCTCCAGACTCTGTTCACCGAACAATAGCAGCATAACATACTGGGAAAAAGATTGTGTATATCTTTCTATGTATTATACTAAAATCGACAATAAATACTGCAATTAATGCTGACTTTGAAAGGGAACTATGTACTTCGTTCTCGCTCTTTGGGCCCTTTTTTCCTTCTGCACCACTTTTGTTCAAGCTGCCACTTCCATCCGTCAACCACGCATGCCGGAGGGTCTAAGCGCTAACAAAACCCCAACGCCTATTTCAAAACTAAAAAAGCCACAAGATCCAAAATTGGTAGATCGTACCCAATTCAAAAAGAAACGAAAAGGGCTCACTCATCGCAAAGTACATCACACATTTAGTAATATGCCCTATGATGAGCTTAAGGTGGCAAAAAATAAAGCTGTAGAGGGCAAGCACTTCGATATTGCAGCTAAATATCTTGAGCGCATGATAACCCTCTGTGAAAATGTAAACGAGAAAGCACAGTTGATTATAGAACTCGCCGATATTCATTTTTCTCAAAAAGAATACGATGACGCAAAAAAATGGTACCAAGAATTTGAGCGCCTTTATCCAGGCAATCAACTCATTGCGCAAGCAAAAAAGCAGATTATACTCTGCTCAAAACAAGCAATACTCGGCCCCGATCGTGATCAGGCCCCCACAGAAGAAACATTGCGATTGGCAAAGGAGTATTTAGAGCGGGATTCGTTTACACTCTATAGAAAAGAAATAGCAGCAATACAAAAAGAATGTGAAAGCATACTGGCTCAAGCAGATTGCGGAATCACCGAATTTTATATAAAACAAAGCAATTACCCCTCAGCGAGCCGGCGTATACAGCATATTCGTACCGCATGGCTTGAAAAAGTGCCAGAGGTAGCTCTCAGCCTAGCACACCTTGAAGTACAACTTGGAGCTGAGTGGAAAGATTTTAAAGTACCTGAAGAGTCAATAAAGTTGGCCCAGGCAACAGGTGTCAAAAAACCTTCTCAAAAAGCTGATATGACAACACGATTTTAAACTCCATGAATAACAAAAGAAAAAAAAATGTTGGCACATATGGCGAGCAACTGATTGTGCAAAAGCTTGAAAAAGAAGGCTTTACAATCCAAGCATGTAACTATACAAAGCGATATGGGGAAATAGATATTATTGCTTCAAAAAAAGATCTCCTTGCGTTTATTGAGGTTAAAAATCGCTTTAATCCGCTTTTTGATATGACAGAATTAGTGCCACGCTCCAAGCAACGAAAGCTGATAGCGGTTGCCAAAGAATTTTTAGCCCACTATCATACAACGGACGTTACGTGCCGTTTTGATGTAGCCCTGATAACTCGATCATGCGAAATTACGTATATTGAAAACGCATTCACTCAAGAGTAGTTATGAATGAATTTAAAAAACGCCTTGCCACATCGCTTGTCCTTGGCAGTTGCTTTTGGCTTTCGTTTATTTATTTTCCGCCAATAGTGTTTTCTTTTGTACTCGTAGGCATTCTACTGGTTATCATTTTTCACGAATGGCGCCGCTTTTTTGATTTAAAAAGTCCTTTTTTTTGGCTCATGCTCCCTCTCTATCCCATATTACCCTTTGGATTACTTATTTATATGAACCAGCATCCACTGTATCATAATCTTCTACTTGAGCTTTTTTTGCTCGTTGCCAGCTTTGATACTGGTTCCTATATTGTGGGAAGCATAATTGGCATACACAAAATAGCTCCGCATATCAGTCCCGGCAAAACGATTGAAGGAGCTTTGGGCGGCTATATTTTTGCTGTTATTGGCCTTGCGCTTCTTGAATGGTATGAGATGGGCAAAATGCTGACATGGTGGTTTATTCTTGGATTCACACTCTTTGTTTGTATACTTTCACTTCTTGGAGATTTATTTGAATCATGGCTCAAACGCCGTGCCCGCATAAAACATTCGGGCGATTCGCTCCCTGGACATGGAGGTTTTCTCGATCGCTTTGATGGCATTATGTTTGCAGCAATCTTCTTTTTCTTGTTCAGGGATCATTTGGTCCAGATACTAGGATAGCTTGTTTGAACTTCATTTTTTTAAATACTGCGCAACGTCAATCTGCTTTACCTGCTCCTGATCACCTGTCATCATATTTTTAACGAGAACCGTTTTATTTTGCTGTTCTTCAGCGCCAAGGATCAGAGCATAAGCTGTTCCCATTTTATTGGCACGCCGCATCATGCTCTTGAGAGAGTCACCATCCAAAAAGGCATCTACCGTAAGGACGGCTGCATGCAATGCATCTACGAGTAAGAGCGCTAACGGATTTTGTTCTGATGAAAGTGGCATCACCACATACAGTGGTTTGACCTGCGGTAATGAAAGAGAATCCATAATCGGCTCAAGCATCATCATCAATCGCTCAATGCCAATCGCCGCGCCTAAAGAAGGGTACTCTTGCTTTGAACCAAGCTCATTTGCAAGCCGATCATACCGCCCCCCCCCACAAAAAGCATTTTGCGAACCAAGTTGCGCACTCACAAACTCAAATACTGTTTTATTATAGTAATCAAGACCTCGAACCAATCGTGGATTAATCGAAAAGGTAACCGAAAGCAACGTGAGCTCTTTTTGCAATTGATCCCATTCTTTTTGAGATGCAGAACTCAAGTGATCTATCATTATCGGCGCATTCTCGTAGAGCTCCAAACAAGCCGGGTTTTTGCAATCAAAAATGCGTAAAATATTCTTCTCTTGGCGTACGCCGCACGTATCACATATCCCATCCAATTCGGCAACAAATTCTTTGAGCTTCTCAGCATAGCGCACTCGATCTTCATATGATCCTAAGAAATTAATCTGCAATGCTGAGCTTTGTATGTTGAGTTTTTCTTGAAAAAATCGATCCAGCATCGTTATCAAAAGAGCATCTTGCGAAATTGATGAAGAACCAATTACCTCTACATTAATCTGATGGAATTGGCGAAATCGCCCTTTTTGAGGCCGCTCATATCGAAACATTGGGCCATATGAATATACTTTCCAAGGAGTAAGCGGTTGAGCTTCTAAAAATGCCCGCATAGTGGAAGCCGTAGCCTCAGGACGCAGGCAAATAGCGTCCTCTTTATCGGCAGATTTTATCACAAACATTTCTTTGCTAACTACATCCGTAAATACACCGAGTGTACGTTTAAAGAGTTCTATATGCTCAATAATCGGAGTAGCTACTTCGGTGAAATGATAGAGAGATACATGCTCTTGAAATTGATTAATAATAAACTGAAACAGGTGAGTATCGATAAAATCTTGGGTACCCTTCACGCGGGATATTGTTTGCATGTTTTATTCCATTCCAAAATCTAATGAATATTTTACTTGGTTTTATTAATCGTAGATACGATCCTAACCAAAAGAATGCCTAGAGTAAAGTAATCTCTCTCCAAATAGTACACTGAAAGCAGTTATTAAGACAAAAAAATTGACTCCCCTGATTAAATCATGGTAAGAATTGAGAAGAAAAAGATTTAGTAATGTTCAACCCACCAGAAGGAGAGTTTGAATGAAAAGGCTTAACTCTATCTTGCTACTACTATTTGCTGTAGTAAGCGGAAGTCTACTCGCAACTGATTGCTGCCGCACTGAATGTCCCCCTGATAGTAGTTGTGATTGCGAAATAACTAGTAGATCCTATCTTGCAGTACGTCCTCATTTTCAATCTGCTTCCCCCGAATTGATTTCAGGCTTTCGCAGCGATCGTCTTCATGCTAAAGAAGATGGCTGGCACGGAGCAGCTCAGCTTGCCATTTATGGCAGTAAATCAACCAACAATCTGGATCTCGCGCGCTACTTTTTTCCATTCTGTAAGACTTCGCTCATTGTAGAAGAATTTGGTGACAATAATCAACCTGCTAGTGCTCCCTTACCAACCAGCTCTCGTCCAATTGAGATTCTCGCAAACCACTTTAATATCTTCACAGTCGATGGCACCCAAGGCGCTACAAACGCAAATGCGAATGGTTTTAAAAGTGAAATCTCCATTCGCCCCCAACAATCTGTAGTTGGTGCTGGTTTTCAAGTACGTAAAGCATTTGCGATGAATGAAGAAAAAGGACGTGGCTTTTATACGAGCCTATCCTTTCCTATTGAACGGGTAAAAAACGATTTGAATTTCGATGAAGTCATTATCAGAGATGGAGGGGGCGTTAATACCCTAAAAGATGGTGGGACCGCAGTAGCCAATATGACAGAGGCCTTCCAGCAAGAGCAATGGGCTTTCGGTAAAATCAAAATGAATGGCATGTCTAAAACTGGCGTAGCTGATGTTGAATTCAAAATCGGCTACGAATGGATTCAAGAAGAACCATTCCACCTTGAATCATATCTCGGCATTCTCATTCCTACTGGTAACAAACCAAATGTTCAATTTCTTTTTGAGCCAATTGTTGGCCATGGTCACCATTGGGGCATCATGCTTGGCAATAGTCTTGGTATTGAAATTTGGAGTAATGAGGCAAAAGAACGTTCATTACGCATGGAATATGCAAGCCACACACAATACCTCTTTAGAAATACGCAGTGCCGCTCAATTGATCTCGTGTGCAAACCATGGAGCCGTTATATAGAACTGTATAGA
>SDBT01017716.1_pt1 | contig 11233 bp, 5 predicted proteins | sample 2277101 | NCBI WGS metagenome assembly SDBT01 (sample SAMN10404973, study PRJNA504765) | marine sediment metagenome | isolation source: marine sediment core GS10_PC15, 103 cmbsf | place: Arctic Ocean: Southern Knipovich Ridge | collected 2010 | reverse complement strand
CTCCACAACTCACTGCAACTTTTGCTGCAACGTCAAGCCAGCTTCTTGCGATGACTGGTGTCTTGAGTCAGCCCTTCCTGCTGGAGAAGATGACCCTTGAGTTACCGTTTATGGCTGGACCTGGATGGATGAACGATCGAACGATCTTGAATGACGAAGTTGCTCGCGATATGGGTGGTCCTTGCATAACGTTCGGCCTGTTTCGTCAAGAGAGCGACACACTGCGTGAGTTGATCTTGAGTGGCTGTATCATCCCGACAGATGACAACAACAGTTTCATTTTTGATGAAATAACTGGCTTGAGCGCCAACACTGGTGGTGGTGGATTCTTGTCGTTCGGTACGCCGACGGCCATTGTCAACCCGATTGATCCCGCCTCCAGTTTGGAATATACTGGTTCCGTCACACTGAATATGCGTGCGACTGTCGCCAATGGTGTCTTCGTAGCAAGTGCTAGCATCTTCATCGATTCGAGAATCCGTAGGATCAATACGTTCGGTCGTGGCAACAACGCGCGTGCAAGTGGTCGTAGTTTCTTTGGGAAGGAGTTCACGATTCCAAGCATTGCTGAAGTGGAGAGACTAGAGCCCGCAGGTGCAGAGTTTCCGTCGTTCCGATTTGAACAGAGCACGTACTCGCCTTACCTTCTGTTCCCAGACGACAATCTCATCTTGACATTGACAAAGCATCGACCGGTTGCCACGGCCGCCCAGGTTCCAGAAATTCTTACCGGTTCTCATGATGTGGTCATCACCACGGGCACGTTGAGAGTGCGAATGTACGGTTCGTTGGTGCAAGGCGAGCAAGAGTTCCATGAGACTGTGAACCAGCTACTCACTTCACTTGCGGTGCACGAAGATATCCATGGCGACAATCCCATCGTTGATCAGTTCGACGTAGAAATTCTGTCATCTTTCAGTGGCACGTACGTGGATGATTTCATCACGGGATCGATCTTCGAAACTGGGAGCATTGCTGCTGGTCGAGATGGTCGTCGTGGTGTGAGGTTGAGTGCCGTTGGATCCACAGAGCGATCAGACACGGTGCCATTGACGAATTCTGTGTCGATTGAGATTCCGATCTCTCCGCCAAGTTTGTTGCGTGGCATCAAGTTGGTGAGTGCAACAGAACGATTCTTCGACACATTGCTTCCGCGGCCAGACAAAATCATCAAGCAAAACGGTGGTGACATCGCGCATTTCACGTCAGTCCCAATACGAAACGTCTTTCCCATTGGTCGGATTGAAGATGCCGTTCAAGGCTTCACTAACTACGCATTCGATACCAACTGGGACTTCCTCTTTCCGTTCGAGCCAAAATATGCGGGCATTGAACGTACGACCACGCCATTTCGTGATACGGCGTCAACCAAGAGATCAAATGGCGATGATCTAGAAGTTCTTCTCAACAACACTTCTGTTATTCGACCAGAATCGAGTGGGAATCAAGCTGGACCCGACGTTGACAGCACTTGGGTTTTGCTCGATTTTGTTCCACAAGACACGGGTGTCACCCGACAGAACGTAATCGCTTCTGACTTCAGATTGGCAAAGGCTCTCTTTGGTACAGGCGATGGTCAATATGGAGAGCCGATCTCGACTCCGGTTACACAGGCTTCGGCTGGCAGTCATTCGGACACTTTGATTCGTGGTTGGAAGTATGGTTTGTTGTCGGGAACGCCTTTGCGTCGCTCTTACGTTTTCAGGCGTGATCGTTTTGGTCAGATCCGAGACATGTTGGAACAATCACATGACTCGAAGTTCTTCTTCGAGGACAGTGCGACCACACAAATTTCACCAATCAAGGTGGTCTTCACAACTGTCGATGGTGAGCAGTCGTTCTCTAGCAACGTCAGCAACGAAGCAACGTCCTCGCTTCCTTACTTCGATGGCGAAGCGAGAAATCGAGGGCCGTTGCCGGCTACAGAATTCATACCGTAGCTTGATACAATCGGATCTATCTTCAGTACAATGTGGGTGCACACGACAAATCCGCTAGTCTGACAACAGGCGAGGAAGACGCACCAGTCGTGTGCACTTTGGAGACTCATGTCGAAGATAGATGTAGACAGATTCTATAAGGACATCCTTCATGCTCAAGTAGAGTTCGATCAGCAAGCTCAAGAACAATTCGACGAGTTCATTGACTGGTACGGACCGCAGAAGCTCATAGCATTCGAGTACTACAAGAACTACAAGTCGTTGGATGACGAAACTCAACTTGCGGCATGTGTAGCCATTGGCAGGGAAAAGAAGCTTCAGGTTAAATCGTACGTAGAGGCCATGCTCAAGCCCACGTTTGTGGAAAAGGGCGTCCTTGGTCGTCTCGCAGAGATGGCAGCCATCGATGCTGAAATGTGGTACAGGCGTTTCAAGCGAGACATTCTCAAGGGACGAGAGATCAACATCACCAACATCGATCAGATGTATCATCGCGGTCGCGGCATTGAGGGCGGAAACCGGAATGCTTCGATTATTGAAGAGGATGGTGTGTTCAAAATCTCTGTACGTTTGAGCAAAACGATTACAGTCACAGGCTCTCTTCCGCCAGAAAAGCCAGAGGCACTTCGTCGTCTTCTAGAGCGTGCAGCGAAGAAAAAGATCATCAACGATGGTGGTGCATCATATAGCGTGCGCATCATTCGTGGTGCTGACTGCAAGCATGATGTATTGATTGACTTCTGGGAAGAGAGGCCGGCATGTGCATTTGAATCACCAAGTGGATACCTTTGTGTTGATCTCAACTTTGGGTATGCCACCGTTTCACACTTGGATACTTCTGCCAATCTCGTGAACTGGTTTCGCATGCACACCGAAGCCTTGACCGGTGACCGGAGTAAGCTCAAGTATGGTGCGAGAACATACGCTCTTCGCAAACTTGCTCGAAAACTTGTTCGGTATGCGGCCAAACACAAGTGTTCGATCGTCGTGGAGAACTTTCGCCGTCGTCAGGGAGAACACGTTCCCGCCGCCTTCTCACGTTTCTCTACCAGCTTTCTCGATATGATCGATCGTTACGCTGGTAAGCGTGACAAGATAGATTTCGATGGATCTAAAGGTAGTCGAATCAACTACTCGATCCCAGTTTACCGTGTGCCATCAAAATACACATCGCGCATCCCGGCGTTGACAATGTACTACCAGCTTAACGGGTTTGACGAACCGTTCACAACGGAGTTGAACAAGACGGCAATCTACCCGGAGGACTTGTGTGCCTCGATGTTCATCGGAAGACGACATCTTGAATGGGACGAAAGTGTTACGGATCTGCACTTCATCACCAAACGAGGGAACAGATTCGTCAAGCGCTTCATCAAGAAGGAGGTTCTTCAAGCCATCATGGGTGACAAGGCGGAATCGTGGGATCGCATTCTTTATCCTCGACGGAAGAAGAAGGGCGAGGAAGACTTAAAGCTCAAGAAGAGCTTTGACACACGCGATAAGTTTCGTTTGCACCCCAAGCTCGATGTGGCGATTGCCGAACTGGAAGAGCAGACGGGGAAGCTGATTGATGACATCACGGTAGATGACGTCGAACATCGAGTGGCGGCATGAGTTTGAGACTCATTGAATTATCCAGTCTGACAACAGGCAAGGAAGAAGCAGCGTCAATGGGCCTCATGTTTTTGGAGACACCACATTCCGCTAGTCTGACAACAGGCAAGGAAGATCAAGCAGTGGTGAGTCTGACAACAGGCGAGGAAGCGAGGATGAACGATTTGATCGTGAATCCGTTCTCCAATTTAGTCGTTGGTCCGTTATCCATTAGTCTCACCAGAGGCGAGGAAGGCTGATCGCGGACCAACGACTTCTTTATCGAACCCATACGCTGCAAACGCGCTCTTCAAGGAAGTCGTTCCAGTCTTGCGGTACGCCCATGCCGCTGACCCACTCATCGACCTCGACGAACTTGGAGTCACACCCGCAGTACAAAGCGTTTGACTGCACGTCGTCGCCCTCCAGGTATAAGCTCCCGTTTGCGCCCATCTTGAAGAAGGTGCCCACGTAGTTCGAGGGCCCGTTGCCGTTCTCGATCAGTGGCTCGAAGTGGTCGTACTCTCCGATGTTCCCGATCAAGTCCGGGGTCGGCGGAACCGGAAATGCCACGGTGGGATACTCCAAGCCTTTGTCGAAAACTGCGAGCGTGACCCAACCGTCGCCTTGGCCCAGTTCATGACGACATAGGATCTGCGGATCGTTCGACCAAGTGAACTCCTCGAACAGCGATGCACCCGTGCTCATGAGGTCGGTATGTACAGTGCCGGGCATCCGCTCCATGTGCACCCCGTCCACCACGTCGTTCAAGATGAGGGTCCAGCCGCCACCACTGTAATAGTCATCCATCAGGCAGTACACCTCGAACGGGTCACCATCGTCGTTGGGGTCAACCCAGTAGACGCCGTCCTGGTCCTGGCCGTCGCCGAGGATGTCTTCACATGAGATGCCTGGACATTCCTCGTTGCCGTAATCGCATGCCTCGCCAGTGCTGCCGGTGCTTTCGCTCTCGCCGCCCGTCGAGGTATCGGTTTCGCCCGTCTCGCCAGTGCCATCATCGCTTGTGGCGTCGGCCGATTCGGAACCCTGACTAGAACTGCCGCTCTCGTCTCCTGACGCCTCTTCAGAGCCGCTTTCCTCGCTTGCTTCGGCGCTACTACCTCCGTCCAGCGAGCCGGTCTGACAGGCCACCAGGAGGCCAGAGAGCAGGACAATAGGGTTTGTGAGTTTTCTCATGGCTATACATCTCCTACTACCAGCTTAAGCATCGATGGAGCGTTCGTCAAGAGGGCAGTTCTAAACCTTTGAGGGGTCTCTATTTACAATGACACATGGCCATTCTCGACAGCAAGCAACGAATCTTCGACACATTGATCACCGAAGAGGGTAGGCGACAGCTTGGGATCGGTGAGTTCGACATTCGATTCGCCGCCTTCAGCGACAAGTTTGCCTTCTACGAACAAGATCTGGCAAGTGGATCGGCAGACGCTAACGAACGCATCTATCTAGAGGCAGCATCGCTGCCACAAGATCGAATCACTTTCGAGGCAGACGATTCGGGCAAGCTCATGCCTTTCGAAACGGGAGCCAACCTGGGTATCATCGGAGGTAAGCTTGTGTCGGGGTCGACGGCCAATCGTCGGACACTTGTTACCGATCGTGATCAGTTTGCCAGTCTGGCAGGGATCATGATCAGTGGTTCTGCGGAGAACTTCACCAAGCTCCGTATCATCGGAAGCAAGGACCAGCTGCGCGACACGGAGAACTTCACCCTTTCTCGCAAGCAGATCGAGTTCAACATCAGCGACGATGCACCAATCGCCCGCGAGAACATACCAGTAATCAGCGTGGACGATGTCGAGAGCCTTTTCCAAGACAAGCGTCTCTCGCACATCCCCAACTTCATGTTCTTGCCTCCGATCAACAGGGCTAACGTACAGGAGCCAGACGGTTCACCGTTGGGTCACTTCATCCCTCTGGAACAGGACGACTACACATCGTTCGAGTTTCACAAGAAGAAGAGGTTGCGCCCTCGAACGTTTCAGAAGGGCTCACGCGGAGAGTTCTCTGTGTTAGAGCGCACGCTTCAAGGCAAGGAACGAATCAACGTCAATTTCACAGAGACGTCTCGTGACAACAACCTCTTCGGACAGTTCTTCGAGATACGCGAGAAGGACATTCTGAAGCTGGACATTATCGACTTCGGTTCGTTCCCTTCAGAGGATCCGAAGAGCCCCGATCCACATGTGTTTTTTGCTGGCAAGGTGTTTGTCGATAGCGTGGGGAGGCACACGTTCGTGAACATCTTCACACTAGTTTTTTGCTGATGGTCAAAGTAGTCAAGTTCTTCAAGGTCGCCAACGTTCTCACGGTAGATGAGGACTTCGCTGCGCTTACTAGATTCAACGGTCGCGTGGGTCTTTCGGTGTACGAGTTCGCCTATATCATTGATACAATCAAGGCTTTGAATGCTGGACTCGTAGATGTCCGCATCCAGGTTCGTCCAGACAAACCGAAGAAGCCAGCAAGCATTTTTGCAGAAAACGATCTGGTGTTGGGTCCAGTCCTCAAGCCGACCGCTTTTCAGATCGTCCAGAACATTCAGCTGGCTCCGGCGAAGGAGAAGGACATCAAGAGCGTCAACGTCGCTGTAGTTACAAAAACAGTCGTGACCGAACTGACGGCGAACATCAGCAATGAGCTTGCGACAACCAAACCCAAGGTCGCGCTTTCGAAGTTCAACCTCCCACTGATCAAGAAGTTCAAGCTAAAGACGGTGGCAAGCATCAAGGAACAAAGCAGCAACACGAAGCCAGTGCTTCAGATCTCTGCACTGCAGGCGCTGCCGAAGAAGAAGACATTCCCGGCACTCACGATCAAATCACTCTTTCAGGAGAAGAAGGATCCATCAGAGATGCTTGTAGATGCGAAGTTCGTAACGCCTGCACCGAAGGCACTAAAGGGGTTGATCAAGCTAGCCATTCCGAAACCAAAGCTCCCGATCGCCAACACGATCTTGGCGAACATCTTGAAGGCAAACCCTGTGACCAACACGAATGATCTGATTGCCGAAGCAGTCGTCCCCGTGCTTGAACTGGAACAAGACCCAATGGTTCGAGTTACGAAGACGGTCAAGGTCTTGCAGGCCGAACTTGAGAAGAGCGATTCGTTCTTCGTGACTTTCGAGTTGCGAAACAAGGGAGGTATTGTGGTCGAGAAGATCGAACGGAAGGTTCCCCACGGTCAGAACATCAAGATTATCCAAACGCCCACGCAGCCACCCAGAGTTAGGGTTGCACCTGTGATGAATGTGGGTCGCAACACCCTCGAAGTGCAACAGCTAGACAGGAATGCATCGGTTATGCGTATGTATCGCAAAACCATTTTGCCTACCGTGCGGTTGGAGGATCTGGCGTATGACTTCGTCGAGGACATCCCATTGGCCGCGGCGGATGGCATAAAGCAGATCGTGGACTTCACGAACAATGTGAACAACACAATCTATCGCTTCGTGCCCGTCGGACCACAAGAAGAGCCAAGTGCGGAGTTTACCAACGTGGTCAGTCCTGGTGTGCGCAAAAGTGGCATTGCGATTCAGAAGGTCGAACGACCGACGTTCGCTGGTGTCATTTCCCATGTGGTCAAAGAAGGTATCCGCATCCAGATCGTGAACATCCCTCCTGGACCCATTGCAGTTAGGATCGTTCGACGTGACCGCACCCTGCATCAGATCAAAGACTCCGACTTCGTTTCAATCCCACACGAGACATCCAAGAAGGACATCGTTCTTGTCGATGGCGAGAACACACCTGGGTCGTTTCTTGATACCGATTTGGTTCAAGGGCACACGTACGAGTACTGCTGCAAGCTCATCTACGACACGGGCGATGAAGTGTTGGCAACCGGGTGTGACTTCATCGAGTTCATCCCGCTTTCCGAGGGTGTTGCTCGTACGAGGGTGACAGCGCCGACACTCGTGAATCGAGAGGGCGGGACCGACGTGACGTTCAATATTTTTACGAAGGTGCTGGCGAAGGATTTAGAGATCGTGAAGGATCTCCTTGAGAAGCAGGGGCTTGCTGAACTTTGGCAGGACGAGCTGAAGAACGAGAAGGACTCCCTACAGGACTTGATCGCTCACTCGATTCGTCGTGTCGATTTGACAACAGGACAAAGTGAGTACTTCCAGACGTTCACTGGCGTGAACTTCTCTGACTTTGACAACCGCGAGATTTCGTCAGTGTCACCACTGCGTACTGGGCATCGTTATCGCTACTACGTTTCGGCCCTGCTGCGTGCACCGGAAACACTCTTCGAAGACAACGCGAAGGAATTCGAGAACAAGATTGGTCTCAAGGTGAATGCGCTTCCTCTCAAGTTCAAGCATCCCATAGTGAAGCTGTTGGGCAACATCGTCACGCCCGCAACACTGAAGACAAATCACAGCAAGGATCCGTTTGAGTTTGGCAACATCGGCAATTTGGTCACCGTCGATGCCACACTGGAAAACCTTCGGCCTCGACTCACTCGTGCGAGAGCCATCAAGTTTAACAACCGGACCAACATCGTTCGCTGGGAAGTCCTTGGAGACAAGAATTTGATTGACCACTTCATCATCATACTTGATCGCAACGGTCAGGAAGAGATCGTCGGCAAGTCACATGCCATCTTCGACGCCGACTTCATCGAGTTCATCGACAAGATCGAGGCCGACGAAACTGGCTCGATGCGTTACCGCATCATTCCCGTCCTTACCAGCTACGAGCATGGCGCTCCCGTTATCACGAATGAGGTACTCATCTAATGGTTACTGGACTCAAGTTCAAATTCGGCAAGGTCATCAAGACCGCCAACATCAACGTGCAGGCGATGCCGCCTGACGAAGACTTTCCGCCTCTCGCTGACACCAATGTAACCTTCACTCCGCTCAAGGGTGCTGGCAACGTGAACAAGAAGGTCGTCGGTCTTGGCAAGGTGAAGAAGTCGCTCAATCTTCTTGGTCAGCAAGGGCTGCAATTCAAATTCATCAAGCCGAAGATCGCACTGCCTCCACTCAAGCTGATAAACAAGAACAGCCTCAACGTCAAGGCATTGAAGAAGTCCGATCTGTTCAAGGTCATGTCTTTCGTTGCGCAGTTCAAGAAGCCAGCAGCACTCAAGGGCATCAGTGAACAGCGCCCGGAGGTTCTAGCGCTTGTCGACTTCCAGCCAATTTACGCAAGGCAGTCTGGCAGGAAGCTGAACACGGTAGGTGAAATGATTGATCTGCAGATCGCTTCGAGACGTCTGCGTATCGACAACATCAAGCATCTGCTATCTGCCATCACTGGAACCGAGGATGCGAAGGACGTCGTCGGAGAGCTTACGGATGAATACATCGACAACATCACCAAGGCCAGAGAAGATGTTGAGTTCTTGGTGGGCATGCTGGAGACGCTCACGAATGCGAAGAACGCCTTGAACTTCCGCAAAATCACGGCTGCATCAAATCAGGTTATCGGCAGACAATCTCGCAACTACCGCGCACTCTTCACGGAAGAGTTCGGGTTTACGGAGAAGGGCTACAACGAGTTCTCCAATACGAAAGTCTTTGGCCAGTTCGTGTTCGACTTGCGAACCATCGCGGAACAATATTCTCCGGGGCTGCTCGACGCTTTCGACGACGATCGCATCAAGGATGTCGATCCTGTCACCTACGCGAAAGCCATCGATATTCGTGATGGCAAGTTCAAATTCCGTGTCGAGAAGCTGACGAAGTTCGGCTTCCCTGTCAATATGGGCAGTACGTTTCGCTTCATCAAACTGATCTCGCAGTTGCCGAAGAAGTTGGATGACCGCGCCAAGGTCTTGATTCTCACGCTCTCCAAGGAGTTTCGTGTGTCGGATGGCTTGGGAGAACCCAGGGTCAACGCCCTGTTGACGAATAGGTTTGGATCCACGAGCCCCGATCAAGGCAATCCATTCGACGACATCTTGGGTCGGATTGGAGAAAACATCACAGAGGATCCAGTTGGTCCATCGTCGCTGTCCAGTCTTTCACGTCTGACGTTCGATGACGATATCGTTTTGCCATTCGAGCGTGCACTCCTTACAAGCATCGAGGGACGAACATACTTCCCAGGATCACGGTTCCTGGTTGACGGCGTTCTGTCAGGGGAGACGCCATTCGATCTCTCCAACTTTACTAGCTATCAGAAGCGGTTCGTAAGCATCTCCAAGAGCACACGCACATTGTTCAATCGACTCTTCGCTCTCCGGGATAGGAAGCGCAATCTGTACGCGGACGATCTGCTATTCGGCATACTCGCTGATCTGTCAGCGATCATGGAGGCGTCAGTTAACGACAACAAATTTGGTGCCCTCGTCCCAATCGCCTTGTTGCGTGTCGGAAACTCCGACAAGAAACTCAAGGCCATGCTCCTCCAGTACATGATGCTGGTTGGTTTCAACGGTCAGTCGGTCGGCGGCGAAGCTGGTGTGACTGCACCGAATGAATTCTTCGAACGACTGGCGCTCGCAGAGGTTGACACATTCGCAAAGCTCACAGAACTCGACGGCCTGTCAGCGCCCGACGGAGAAGAGCCGGAATCGGAGTTCGACGTACCAGAGACGTTTCAACCGTTTGGCCCCAAGACGGAGACATCGAACATTCTTGCCGTTCGGTCGGCCATCATTGCACTTCGGGAAAAGATCGCGAAGAGGGCGATGAAGTCTGTTGCCAAGGGTGCGAAGGCAAATCTTGGACCGTTCCTTTCGCCTCTACATTTCACGACTTCGGAGTTTATCGAGATCATCAACAACAACGGCTTGATCTTCGAGATGATGGGACAGTTCATCGCGAATCTAGAAACGCTCACGAACTCACGGAACGGACATCTGATCGATGATGATTCGGGTCGCACTCGTTACAACAAGCTTACGTCGAGTACAATCGCAGCATTTGTCTTCGAGGCTTACTCCGCGCTGGCTACGAAGTACATCAAAGTAGGCTTTACTGCGGCTACCTCCGGTTCGATCATCTTCAAGACCAATCTGGATAGCATCAAGACGATCCTTGAGTCGATCAAAGACAACCTTGGTGTCATTGCGAACTCCACGAAGTCAACAGGTTATGGCGGCCTCGGGCTCATATTGAAAGCTCCGATCGCCCAGAATGTCGATCCAGAGATATTCAAGCTTAACATACCAGAGCAGAAGAACTTGCAGCAGCAACAAGGGCAAGGCGGGAAGAAGTTCAAGGGGTTCAAGTTCAACCTGAATACTATCCTCGCTGATTCATTGAATGAGTTGCGTGAGAAGCTTTCCCATGAGGACGACCTCTTGCGCGAACTCGTCGATCGTCTATCGAAAACGTCCGATCGAATCAACTCGTCGTTTTTTGCCATGAGTCAGTTCTTCGATCCCAAGGGACCAAACAACACGAGGCTTCAGGAGCTGGCATCGGCAGAAGATGTGGACGAAAGGCTGCCGCTCATTTCCGAAGCTCAAGTGCGCCTGTCGCAAAAGGCGTTGGCCGATCTCGAAGAGTCTGATGCATTGTCCTTGCGCACGAAGAAGGTAGACAAGAAGAGGAGGCGCTTCAGGATCAAGGAGTTTCTCCACAGGACCAGGATCAGAAAGAATCTTGGTATCTCGGCACAAAAGACCGTCGTCACGCCTGCCTTCTTCGACGACTCTGAAGTCTCGCAGGAGATTGAAGCGATGCTGTTCTTGCTGCTCGATCAAAGGACGTACCGTCG
>SDBT01017715.1_pt1 | contig 11233 bp, 9 predicted proteins | sample 2277101 | NCBI WGS metagenome assembly SDBT01 (sample SAMN10404973, study PRJNA504765) | marine sediment metagenome | isolation source: marine sediment core GS10_PC15, 103 cmbsf | place: Arctic Ocean: Southern Knipovich Ridge | collected 2010 | reverse complement strand
AAATTAGATAGAACCTTGCGAAATGGTTCTTTGTCCATGAATTGATCGAAAATGAGAATATCGTTAACAAGATCGCGAATATAGGCTGCTATTGATTCAAGACCCAGAGGGATAATATTCAAAACAAAAGCTAATCCTGATGGGCCAAAAGGTTTCACTAGTAAAATCCGGAAAAAAGGACCAGAATATAAAGTTCTCATTTAAATAAAAATCTTTAATTTTTTATATAGCTATCTAATCAATTCATAGTAGAAAAATTCTTAGATCTCCCCTCATTTAAAAAATGTTATAATTAATTACTGATGACATATTGAACTTATTTGAATTTTGGATAAAAGAATTAATGTATTCCAAAAATGAACAAATTTTAATTTTATTTTTGAGCAAATGAATATCTTAAAATATGGATATGTGATCCTGTTCCATGGTTTTCGCGCTCTTTAGAAATGACCTTTTATTTCTTTTAACAGAACGATAGTCATTTCTTTTTTTTTTTTTAATTATTTTTTTTTAAATTTCTATACATATTGTATAGCGTTATAATGTCTTAGTCAATTCTAAAGAAAATGAATTATTGATTATAATTTATTTAAATGCTTCTTTAAGCTCGTCAGTATTTAGATCCTTTCCGATTATAACCAATACGTTCTCAGATTTTGAACTCTTTTCCGTTATATAAATTTGGCTGAGAACATAATCAACCCTCATTGAAGTATTTTCGTTTAAAGAGAGAAACCCTTTCATACGGATAATATCACCATAAGTTTTTGATTTGATTTCCTGCTTGAGTTTTAAGGCATTATTTAGTTCATCTAACAATACTTTCAATGAATTTAAATCTTCTTTTTTAAGCTCCCTTAATATTATCATATATAATTTTTACATCTAATTTCATATTTTTTTATAATTATAATGTTTTAAATTGCTCCCATGTATAAGTGTTGTCTTTATTTTACATAATTTTCAAATAGTTAAATCTTTAAATAAAATATTCATTTTCACATCTATGAAATTTGGGTATGTCACAAATTTAATTTCGAATTATTCTGAAGCAAAAGATTTAGCAATAAAAGCAGAGGATGTAGGTTTTGACTCCTTCCATATAAATGATCATTTTATGATGGGAAATAGCCCGTTATTTGAAGCTGGGATGTTAGCAGCGGCGATAGCTATAGAAACACATAAAATGAAAATTGGCCATATTGTTTTATGTAATTCGTATCGCAATCCTGCTTTACTAGCTAAAATGATTTCTACATTAGATAATATCTCGAATGGTCGAGCTTTAATGTGGTTAGGTGCTGGATGGCTTAGAACTGAATACTTAGGTTATGGTTATCCCTTTCCCTCACCAAAAATAAGAGTTGACGAACTTGAGGAATCTCTTAAAATATTTAAAAAAGCTTTTACTGAAAAAATGTTTAGCTTTGACGGTCAGTTTTGGAAACTAAAAAGAATGAGAAATTATCCTAAACCAATTCAAAAACCATATCCACAGATCGTTTTAGGAACAAATGGAACGAGAATGACGGATATTGCTTGCAGAGAAGCAGATGGAATAAATCTGCCAGCCCTAACGATTGACCAGCTTCCCCAAAGGATTTCTTTTATTCTTGAAAACCTGAAGAAATACAACCGAAATCCATCTGACTTTGAAATCTCTCTTTTTAATAACGTTAAAATGGTAAATAATCAAGAAGAACTTGATAAGCTAAAGGAGGAACAAATTAAAAATGGATTTATAGGTTTTCCTGAAGATATTAAAAAGAAAATCGCTTATGTGGAAGATTTAGGTGTTAAAAAGCTGGTCTTTGCCTTCGAACCAACTGAACTAGAAGATCCATTCACTATTTTTCGTAATAAAGTTATGTAATTTCTTGTAGTAAGTATTGCATTTACTTTCTATACAGATTAATTTTTTTCATCAAACTTTATATTATCTTTAAATTCCCAAATTTAATATTTTCGTGAAAAAGTTCTTGTTTTAATATTTTTTATTAGTTTAAATCTACCATACATAATATTCTATATAGTAAAAATTTATAAGTTTATTAATGGATTATTATCTTGAAAAAATATTAATGATATTAAAAATATTAAAAATAATAATAATAATAAAAATAAGGAGTTTATTAATATGCTATTACATAAAGCTAATGAAATAAGAAGGAAAAAAGCAATGGATAATAGATGGGAGCTTTACGAGTTCATTAATAAAAATCCTGGTCTTACTACTTACAAATTATCGAAGAAAATGAATTGGACAACTGGGAAGATTGATTACTATATAAAGAAATTACTAAAAGAAGGACTTCTCAAAAATTCTACTGAAATCCTGAATGGAAGAGTAAATAAAACTTATTCTCCTAAAAGTTTGAAGGAACTTATTTAAATCTCTCTCTAATTCTATATTTTTTCAAATATTATCATTCATTTATCTATTTTTTCGATAGTATTTATTAATTAATTTTGTTAATAATAATATAGATACTAATTTTAAATATTACAGAATTATACACTAAAACCTATCTTAGATCTTATGTATTTCGTGAAATGAGACTTTCACGTGCTTTTCAATATATCTCAATAATATTCAGATGATACTTGGATAAGATCTATAAATTATGATCTATAACCTTTATTAATAATATTAATAATATCGATTTGTAACAATTCAGAAAAATTTTCAATAAATCTTTAGATGATTAAAATGAGTATTAATGATAATCTTGTGTCAAATGAAGTGAAAGACCATGAAAAAAAATCTATCCCTTCTAGATATGCTTCAGGAACTAAATCTCATAAAGTCTACATTCCAATTGTAGCGCTAATTTTTAATATTTATTTCATTTATCTTTTCATAGTTAGTTCTTCTACTGCTGAACTGATCCCTATTTTCCCTGGTACAGCGATAACAGATGTAGTTATACTTCTTATTGTAATCCCTCTGGTAAGTTATACATTAATTCTTTTATCTCCTTTTATAGCGATGGGTTATTACAAATTATATCGACTAATTTTCGGTAAATCTAAACTTTATTTTCTCGATATGAAAGTTCAGCTAGGTAATTGGACAACAAGTGCTATAGCGAAACGTTCGGTGACTCCAGGGTTGTTAATATGTGCTTTTTCTCAAGCAATTATTAATAGCACACTTATAATTATGTGGGTTGTACAAGACTCTCCTAACTTTATGATTTTAGCCTTATTCAATGCTGCTTTTCTTGCTCTTCCAATAGTTATCTTATTATTAGTACCACTATGGCTTTTATACGATTCAGGAGTTATGAGTAAGACAGCACCTGAAAAATTACTTCAAAAACGCTCCCCTGAAACAGTCGAAACAATTGATCAATTTTATATCAGTAAATTTAAAGGATTTGGCGGGCTTGCTTTCATTTTTAGTTTTGTTTCAATGATCGTTCAAGCTGTTCTACAAATGATCTCTCCTATAATGATTTTATTCGTAATTTTCTTACCATTCTTAGGCATCGCATTAATAATTCCGGCACAAGTCATATATGAAAAGCTTTTACCTAATATGACTAAAAAGATTCATGAATCGACAAAGCTTCATAAATCTGAATTAACTTTGATAAAAGCAGATGACTGTCCCGCTTGAAATGCTAAGTTCAGAAAGAAATAGAATAAGCACCCTTACAATCTCAATTCTAATTTAAATATTTTATCGTTCTTTTTTACTGGTTTTTCCACTGTGATTCCAACACTAATGCGGTTTTCTTTTTTGGTGATTATTGGCGTTTCTGTTAAATTTTTACGTTTTACTTGAATTGATGATATTTTCTGATGTAAATAAGTATCGGTATGAGTTCCTATAATATATATTTCATCATTTAATTTCAGCTGTCCTGATGATAACAGAATTTTTGCTGCTTTCTTTTCAGGGAAATATGATAAAACTTTTCCAATTTCAAATTTTCGATATGTAGAAATATTCCCTTCACTTTCTCTTTCAATTTCACTTCCTTTTGGTAACCCGAAATAGAATCCCGTTGAAAAACCCCTATTATATACTTTCCTTAACCGATTTAACCAACCTTCCACTTTTTCTTTTGTAATATCATTACTATCATAATAGGAATCAATAGCTTCCCTGTAGCATGATGTGACTTCTTCAACATAGATTGGGTCTCTCATGCGACCTTCTATTTTAAAAGCATCAACATTAGCTTCAATAAGTATTGGAATGTGTTCAATTAAGCATAAGTCTTTCGAGTTAATGAAAAAAAATCCATCATAAAGTAGCTCATTATCATTGTCATCATACACTCTCCACCGTCTTCGGCATGGTTGTATGCACCTTCCACGGTTTGCAGAATAAATTTGTGCACCACATGTTTCCGCTGAGAAATAACACCTTCCTGAAATAGAAGTACACTGAGCTCCGTGTACAAACGTTTCAATTTCGGTTTTATCCAGCGAACTTTTTATTGTTTTGATTTGTTCTAACGATAATTCTCGAGCGAGTATCAACCTTTCTGCTCCTAATTTTTGGTAAAATTTTGCCGAGTTAATATTAGAGATGTTCGCTTGAGTAGAAACGTGAAATTTTAACCCTATTTGTTTACATAATTCAATCGCGCCTATATCATGTACAATAATAGCATCTACTCCCGTTTCATATGCTTTTTTTAGCACTTTTTCCAAAAGGTTTAATTCGTTATCATAAATAATAACATTTGTTGTAAGGTAAGTTTTAATGCGGTTATCGCGACAAATATCTACTATTTTCTGAAGATCTTCAAGTTTAAAATTATCGCTAAACATTCTCATATTAAATGTTTCAACTCCAAAATAAACAGCGTCCGCTAACCCGATGATGGCGTTTAATGATTTAAAATTCTTTAAGGGTGCTAATAATTCAACTTTATGATTATTTTTCATACTTTTTCACTAAACTAAAAAGCATTTATCTCAAATAAATGTAAGGTGTGCTTTGTTATTGACAAAACAAAGATTTTTAAATAGAATATCATAAATTGTTTGTTTTATTTGTTGTATCAATAGTTCTTTCCAGTTCCTTTAGTAATTCAAAGTATTTAAAAAATTTTTTTAAAATTTAAAATAGACCAAAAAATCCTGTTGGAGATGCAAGATACCACAAGAAGAAGAGCACTAATCCTATAATGAACGCAATAATCGCCCAGATATATGATGCTTGTTTTTTATAGTTTTTATTTCGGTGTCCTTCTGCAGATTCTATCATTTTAATTTCAAAGTATGGCGAGGGTCCTCTTCTATACCAACCAATTACTCGTACCTTATTGCCAATGTATTTTTTTATCGTTCTTAGCCCGAATAGTAAATTACCAAAGAACGGAATCAGCGATTCATAATCAACATGCATTAAACCTGTTTCATCCTGAAAAAGCATATCCTCACCGAAATAGTAGCCTGGAATACCTCGCCCCACAATTGTTCCTTCCAAAATTGCTGGAATTGTCCGAATTGGTGAGGCTTTTATGTAAGTCACTAGTTCAACAACATTTTTTGGCTCGAATCCAGGTTTATATTTAAATCCTATTTTTAAAAGTACTCCAAACCCAATTAAATAAAATCCAATTGCCCAAAAGAGTAGGAGATTTATTAATAAATCATTAAGGAATGATGTTGAGCCTAGATCAAATAATCCTGCAGCGGCAAATATCCATACAATAGTCAAACCAAATAAAGCAATAAAAATAAGTATTGGTAGAAGAGTCATTGTTAGATCTGTCAAAAATTCAGGAATCATTGATTTTCCAGCTTGTTCTTCCTTTAATTTTCTAGCATGAGAAAAATCTATTTCAGGTTTTAAATTATAAATTTCACACTGAGAATTTAATCGCATAATCCTTTTTGCCGGTAATGGATGAGTGCTAAGTAATTGATAATATTTTGCCCAAGGATTAAACAGATCCCATGCAGCAGCTGCCTGTATAGTATCTTTAGAATATACACCTGAAGGGCCTAAGCTAGAAACAGCTAAAGCTTTTGCACCACTAGGGTCAAATATTCCTAATCCTTTAAGACCTCTGACCGCTGATTTATTCCTTTCTCTGATATTTCGATCAATCAATAATCCATAAGCAATTTTTACTAGAGCCGTTGATAAAGAGTTCGGATCTTCTGTTAATTGACTAGCGTGCTCATCAGCGTAATACTCCCTTATCCTACTTACAAATAAAGAAATTAAATATCCAATGAAGTAAGCTATAAATGATAATACCGCTATTATGATTAATGCCATTCTTAAATAGGACTCAGTTCCATCTCTCGAACTTCTTCCCGCAAACCAGCTTGAGTAATATGCCCATCTAGCAATTGTTAACAAAAGGAGGGGTATTGCAAATACTAGCGTCATTACTATGAAATCATTATGAACTACATGCCCTAACTCATGTGCAACTACTGCTTTTTGTTCGTCTTTATTTAAATATTCAAGGATACCTTGAGTGATTACAATTCTTGCGCTGTTTTTTGTCCATCCAAACGTAAATGCATTTGGATTTCTATCTCTTATGATTCCCATTCGGGGTGTTTTAATACCTCTTACTGCCACTACTTTATCAACTGCTTCTGCTAAATGAGGAAATTGTGCCTTAAAATGATCGTAGGGAATCCATTCGATACGATATATCCAACCAATAATAATAGGACCTATAAGATATTGCAATAGTATAATTCCAATAGTTAATCCAATCATTAACCATAGAGATAAGCTATAATATATTCCAAATACAAATATTATTGCATAAACAAGTCCAAACAATGCCATTATTGCAGCAGTCGAACTTAATCTTAATCCCATAATTTTTCACCAAATATTTTTTTAAAAGAAAAGTCTTTTACTTAAGGTATAATAGCTTGACTTTTAATTAAATTTTTTGCCTAATGAGAAATAGCCAAACATCTGATCCAGATAATATAATAATTTTAATCATCTTTTACTAATCATTAACTTTAATATAAAGTAAACAATTATATCATTGGATTTTTATATATCATTTAAAAATAGTATATATGACTTTTCTTTCAACTCAAACTGATTTTATGATGAACTCGGATCTAAGAATATTGTATAATGCCACGGACAACCTAATTAACCAACAATTTTATAGAGAAGGGCGCGATACAATTACAGGTCGAACTCCAGAAATCTTTCTTAAAATTAGTAAATCAGGGCAAATTATTCAAAAATTTAAGAATTTGTTTAATGAAAATATGGAATTATTCCTAGAGGGGAATTATTTAAAATTTCTTCTTCCGTTTAAGAAAATAAAAGGCTTGAATGAAGATATAATTTTTGAGATTAATGAGGAATTAAAAAGTAAACTTGAAAAATTAAGAGATGATATCCAAGATTCGGAAATTGTAATATTTTATACGATTGTTTTAAGTGCACTTATTTCAAGAATCAGAGATCATCATTTCAATGATGCTATTGAGGACATTAAAAATCGTGTAAAGAATAAATCGAGGAATATTCCTGAAAAAAGTATTCAAAGTGTTTTGGATGATCTTTTTATGAGAAATAATGAGAATATTTCCATTTTATATAATTTATCTTATCTTGATGCATTAGCATCATCTTTTAATTACAAGAAGGTTTCACACGTTTGTAAAATCCAAAAAGGAAAATTTATGAATAGAGTGGTAAATTTAATCTTGGCTTCATTTAATAATTAATCTTTAAAACAATCCATTTTAATTAATTTTGAAGTACTCCAGTTTTTATTTAACATAAAAATCGATTTCATCTTTCATCGATAGGATTTTATTGATAGTTTGAGAGAGTTTATCATGGGTTATCTCCTCTTTATCAAGTAGTGATTTTGCCAGTTCTTGGTATTCTTGCCATACTTTAGAATCTTTTGTAAAATTTTTTAGTTTAGAGCTGAAACTATACAAACTCAAATAAGCATCCTTATAATCTCCATCCTTTAAAGGTTTATTTCCTAAATTATAAATCGCAATATTGATTGATTCCTTTGTTTTTTTTAAATAATAATCTATTTTGAGTATTCTATCTTTTAATTCATCCCTTATCAGTTTTGCTTCTTTTTGGTATTTTATGAACCCATCATTATCTTTAAGTTGTTCTGAAATATCTATTAATTTTTCAGTTAATGCTAATTTTTCTTTAAGATTTTGTAAATTTATTAATCTTGAGATCAGATAATCTCTTTCTTTAATAGTGTTCTGTTTAACTTCAGCCGAAAGGTCCCCTTTATGAGTCCAAATATGATCTAAGATTTTACTTTGATTGTTTAAGAAAGATGTTCCTTCAACCAGCTTTTTCTTAGTAAAAATTACTTCAGTTAAAGGTTGATCTATAATGTCAAACTGTTCTCTTTTATGATCCCATTTAATAAATAATTCTTTATGATTTAAAATAACTTTAACTAATTTAGGTATGATTTTATTTATGATTTTATTATCCTCTTTATCGGCAATTACTACTAAATCTGATTCAGTTTCAGAGATATATGTAATTACAACAACATAGTCCCCAAGCTCTATTGTCTTTAATTCTTTAGACCCGCTAAGTATCATACCGGAAATGAATGATTTTAATGCCGCGAAAAAGCTTGAAAACATTTCTAACTTCCCATCGCTAATATCTTGAAAGTTTTTATCATACATAAGTAAGCCAGAATTACTCTGATAAAGGAATAATGAATATAACATGTAAGATTACCTATATTACAATTAATTTCTAATTTTCTATTAATAAATAGTTATTAGGTTGTAAAATTACCCCCCTTATAATTAATTTCTAATATACCTATAATTACCAATATTTATGTTTTAAATTATTATAATTTTTACTATTTTTTTTTATTATCTTTTATAGTTCTCTATTTTGAGAATCTATAGTACATATATTTAAAATCATTCAAAACCTTATGTTAAATGTTAAAATATCAAAGTGGTATTTCTGTCTAATCCAAATAAAGATAATCCTTCATTTCTGAATAGGTACAGTAAAAAAGAACTATCAGCTGAAAATGCTATAAGGGAATTTATAAAACCTGGTGACAGGATCTTTATCGATTCTGGGTGTTCTGAACCAATTGACCTTACATCCAAATTAATTGAAATTGGATCCGATTTACCTGATATTGAAATATTACAATTTCTAAATCTTTCGGAATTCGATTATTATAAAAGTGCTGGAGGCTTGGAAGATTTATTTAGACATAATGCTTTTTTTATTGGAAAAGCCCTTCGAAAATACATCAAAACTGGATTTGCTGATTATACACCTATGTTACTTTCGGAAATTCCGCGTTTATTTCAGCTTGGACAAATGCATTTAGATACAGCACTTATTCAAGTAAACCCTCCTGATAAATACGGATACTGCAGTTTTGGTATTAATGTTGACATTGTAAAGTCAATTTCCGAAGCCGCAGAATACGTTGTAGCTGAAATTAATCCAAACATGCCACGTACCTTAGGGAATTCTTTTATCCATATGAATGATATTGATGCATTTGTTTGTACTGATCATGATATACTTGAGTTTAGTTATGGTCAACCAGATGATACAGCTAAAAAAATCGCAAAATTTGTCTCATCCTTAATTGAAGATGAGTCTACCATACAGATGGGTATTGGAGTTATTCCCAATGCCGTAACGACTGCATTGGAAGATAAGAAGGATTTAGGAGTTCATAGCGAGGTGTTTTCTGATGGAATCATAGATTTAGTCGAAAAGGGCGTAGTAACTTGCAAGAAAAAGACAATACATAAAGGAAAAATAATTTGTTCCTTCGTTATTGGCTCGCGGAAACTCTATGATTTTGTAGATGATAATCCTATGATTGAATTTCATCCTAGTGAATATTGTAATGATCCATATATTATTAGTCAAAATAAAAAACAAGTAGCAATAAATGCAGCTTTATCTGTCGATTTAACTGGACAAATTAATGCAGATTCTATAGGACATAAATTTTATAGTGGTATAGGAGGCCAAGTTGATTTTATCAGAGGTGCAGGACGTGCGAAAGAAGGAAGACCAATTATTGTCTTGCCAAGTACAGCAACTTTAAAGGACGGGAGTATTATCTCTCGAATCGTTCCTTATTTACAACCTGGTGCGGGGGTTGTTATCACCCGAGGTGAAGTACATTATGTTGTGTCTGAATGGGGTATTGCTTATCTTTATGGTAAAAGTATTAGAGAAAGGGTTCTTTCAATGATAAACATTGCCCACCCAAAATTTCGGGAAGGATTATTAGAACATGCGAAAAAATGGAATTACGTATACTCAGATCAGACACTCCCAAAATCAATAGATGGTAGAATTTCACTTTATCCAGAAAAATATGTAACTACCTTAGAGTTAGATAATAAGAAAATTATTATAAGACCTGTCAAACCTACAGATGAAAGAAAGCTACAAGAACTTTACTATTCTTTAGATAAGCAAGATCGATACTATCGCTTTTTTGCTCCTGTAGGAGAGTTTCGTCATACAAAAATACAACCTATTGTAAATATCGATTATTCCACTAATATGATATTAGTGTGTGAATATACAGAAGATAAAGTTCACCAAATACTCGCCATTGGTGGATTTTTTAAAACTCATAATCCCACAATAGGAGAATTAGCTTTCACGGTGCATGAAAAATGGAGAAACCTTGGAATTACTAAAAAACTTGTTAATTTTTTAGTTACAATTGCAAGAGAACTTAAATATAAGGGTCTTGGGGGTTCTATACTTCTGGAAAATAAGCCAATGGTTCACATTATTAATAGTACGGGATATCCTATTATTTCAAAAAGTATAGAGAGTGGAATATTAGAGTTTATTATTGATATTACAAAATAAGCAATTATATGAAAATCTAATTCATTCTCTAGAATCTCTAAAATATTTAGCTATTTTTATAGCAAGTTTCTCTTGTTTTTTCCATTCCCCAAAAGCAGATCCTTTTGATATTAATTCTTTTATCGCTTCCTGAATAGAATTGTTAATTTTACTAACTGGTTCCATGGCAAAAGGTGTTTGTGGTAATGGAATAAAAGAATGCATATGAATTCTTGCCCCTTTTTTAACCAATTCTTTCATAACATTTATTGTGAGCAGTATATCTTTTTCATTCTCATGAGGAAGACCAAAAATAAAATCTACATTTGCTTTTAATTTCGCATTTATCGTCAATTCGACAGCTTTATAAACCTCCTCTACAGTATGCCCTCTATTACACATGTCTAA
>SDBT01017714.1_pt1 | contig 11233 bp, 11 predicted proteins | sample 2277101 | NCBI WGS metagenome assembly SDBT01 (sample SAMN10404973, study PRJNA504765) | marine sediment metagenome | isolation source: marine sediment core GS10_PC15, 103 cmbsf | place: Arctic Ocean: Southern Knipovich Ridge | collected 2010 | reverse complement strand
AAGCTTGATAAACAAAATTAAAAAGATAAACTGCGCCCACATCGTAATAACCATTGCTAACGCAACACCACTCAAACCCAATGCAGGAAAGCCAAATTTACCAAACACAAATAAATAACAAAGCGCTATTGTGAGTGGCGTAGTTACATAAGTAATCCGTAAATTAACCTTCGGCTTAGATATGCCGATAAAAAATTGCTGCAAGGCAAAACCGCATAAAGCCGGCAATACCACGAATGCCGCAAAATGAAAATAACCCACAGTGATTGCAACCAACGCAGGCTTTTGTCGAAAAAAAATCAAGACGTCTGGCCCAAACCACAGCAACACAGACACAGGAATAGCAATAAAGAAGGCTAATAAAACACCCTGACGCACTATCATCCCTGCTTGTTCAGGTTGTTCTTTACCACACTCATGGCTGACCAAAATACCAACCGCATATAAAACAGTTGCCCATAGTACAAACAGGGTCAGAAAGGTTGAGGTTGCTAACGCGGCAGCAGCTAATTCTTGATGACCTAAACGCGCCACCATAATCATGCCCACAAAACCACTGACCACGCTAATCATGGAGGTGCCAATAATCGGTACCGCAAGACGCAGCACTTTGCGCGCATCGGTAAAAAATAATCGATTAATCATGACAACACCTTTTTTCGAGGAAGCCGATCAGGTTACCACAAATGCAACCACCATTGCCATCACATAAACCCATTTTGGTCTATACTTAACGATAGGATAGTTAAATACACACATAACCTAGCGGAGGAAAGACATGAAATTATTTATCCTATTCATAGCAACTGTCATTACATTTGGTTTAACCGGCTGCAACAGTGAGGATCGCGACAAAGCAAAGGCCGCATTACATAAGGCGAGTGACCAAACCGTTGAAAAATTAGGTAAAGCACTAGACACAACAAAAGATAAACTTAAAAAAGCATCTGATGATGTGAAAGGTGCGTTGGATGATAAAGACGGTGGCGACAAACCTGAATAGTTATGATGCAACAATGATATTATGCCGGCCTTACAGGCCTAAAATCTGTTCTTGATATCCAAACCCAGGCCTGACGGCCTGGGCTATAATATGTCGGCCCGTTGGGCCTGTTTAAATGCGTGCTAGCTAATTAGACTTATTTTTTCCCAAAAACCTAATTTCGAGAGGTACCCTTTACTGCCTCAATACTCGCCGAAACAATATAATCAGCGGCGTTCATCTTGGATGACCATGTTTTAATAAATGCTTTACTCTCATCTTTAGGTTGAATCTTAATATCATTAAAACCACTTTGGTTTAACATCTTAGTTAGTGCGTCAACACTCGATGCACCAGCCACACATGCTGTATACAGCTTGATATCTTCTTCTATTTCTTTTGGCAATTCTATTGATGTCACGATATCTGAAATGGCTAAACGACCACCGGGTTTTAATACACGAAATGCTTCATCGAATACACGTTGTTTATCGGTTGATAAATTAATTACGCAATTTGAAATGATCACATCGACGCTATTATCTGCGACGGGTAAATTTTCAATTTCACCCAAGCGAAACTCAACATTTTTTAGCGGAAATTTTTCAGCATTTTTACGTGATTTGCTGATCATCTCATGTGTCATATCCACACCAATAACGTTGCCTTTCTCACCGACCTCACGTGCGGCTAAAAAACAATCGAATCCGCCCCCGCTGCCAAGATCTAAAACCACTTCATCTTTTTTTAAAGCAGCAATGGCTTTTGGATTACCACACCCCAAACCCATATTTGCCCCATCGGGAATATCTTTCACGTCTGCTTCACTATAACCCATGCCCATTGATACCTGATCAGCATTTGCATTAACACCATTACAACAACCCGAAGACGATTTTACATCAGGCGATGATTCTGCAACCGCTGCATAATTCTCACGCACGGCATCACGAATTTGTTGATTTGATTTACTCATTACACTCTCCTCGTTGACAACATTCTTCAGTTAAAAATTCGATTAAGCGATTTAATTGCTTGAAATTTGGTTTACAATAATACGCTTGTTTTTCTGGTGTTTGACTGACCAGCTTGACTTCAATTAGCCGCTTGAGGTGATGCGACAGTGTTGAACCCGGTATTTTCAACTCTGTTGCGATTTCACCGACCAGCAAGCCTTTAGGCCCAGACTTTACCAGAAGTTTATAAATGGTGAGTCGCTTAGGGTGGCCAAGCTCTGCCATACAATTTGCTGCGTGTTTAATATTCATAGTCGTGCAGTTTATCAACACACCAGCACTTTGTCAACTATATTTCTAGAAGTATCGAAATAACTAATCTTTTGATTGCGCCCGCATGACCTTAAGGTTATTATATTGTGCTTATAAAATAACAATAATCAGACGGTCACCTATGCTAACTGCCAAATCAGTGCAAGCGTATCATTTTATTCGGCGATTTATTCTTCGTCACAACAGCTCTCCCAGTATCAGTGAAGTGGCTAAAGGGATAGGCATTAAATCTCGCGGTGTCACACATCGCTATATCACCACTCTCGCAGAAGCGGGGCTTATTGAGTTTCCGGCTTTTAAAAAACGTGGGATCAAACTCAGCACAACTAAATCACTGCCTTTGAGCACACTGCCGATTATTGGCTCTATTGCGGCAGGCCCACCCAGCAACAACACACAGCTGGAACAGACACTAGACCTTAGCGACTTATTATTAAATGAGAAAATAGCCGTTATTCGTGTTAATTCAGAGAGGCTACTCCCCTATAAAATTTGTTACGGTGATTATCTAATTTATGAATTGCAAGAAGAGGCCACTGGCCAAAGTGACGTTCACCTGCTGTTAATTGATGATGAGCAACTGGAACTTGTCTACCTTGGCGAACAATCAACAGAAAAACTGTATTACCAACTGAGCAATAAACCAAGCCAAGTACCACTCAACATCGAATTAAGTAGAGCTAAAATATTAGGCATATACCGCGGTGTGCTTCGCCTACAATCAGCACTCATGAAATAACAATGAGAATCACTTGCATGTTCTCGGTTCAGTTCGTATACTCGCCCATTCTTTAGACCTTAAGGAAACACAATGGAAGTGCTCTCTAATTTGCAGCAAGATCTTTACCGTCACATAAAACGTTTTATTTTGCGCAATGGCTATTCGCCTTCAGAGCAAGAGCTGACAAACACGCTGACTGAAATTAACTCGCGCCGCACACTCAGACAAAACATTGATGTACTTATTAATGCGAATTATATAAAAAAAGCGCCGACGAAAAAGCGTAACCTGGTGCTTGTTGATGGCCGTTACCCTATTCGTGAACTGCCGATTTTGGCACAAATTACTGCCGGCAAACCTTATGAGGCGCTCGAATCTGACCAAGTACTGAACCTAAGTGAATTATTATTAGGCGCCAATCGCTATGTACTGCAAGTGATGGGTGATTCCATGAGTGGCGATAATATTTGTGATGGTGATTACATTTTATGCGAACGCACGAGCGTCGCCAGCGATGAGCAAATTGTGGTGGCATTAATTAATGGTAAAGAAACCACACTCAAACGAATGCAAGAAAACAGCGATGGAACCGTGACACTGCTGTCATCCAACCCCGACATCCCACCGATGCTCTATCCCTCTGCAGACGTTGAAATACAAGGCGTTTATTTGGGCCTTATTCGCTTATCATGAAATAATCTTGTCATGGTCTTCTTGTTTGGCGTAAGCAAAAATTACGCTGCCGCCTTTAGTTAAGTCAATAAACCTGGCGCTAACCGCAGGGTCAATCGCAAAACAGCCCCAGCTTCTGCCCGTACGATGATATCTTGTGACAAAGCCCGGCGTTGCATACCAGGCAGGATGCACCACAATATCACGGCGCATGGCATTATTATTTACACCTTTTTCCAAACCATTTAAACGCATCGAAAACCCGTGTTCACCATGATAAGTATAGGCCGTCGTATAAACACCCAAGCTAGTTTCGTCAGTGTTGAACTGATTAGAGAAACGCTTAGCATAAACCAAACCACTGCCTTTGCCTTGCGTTGTATATAAATTCATCAACACTTTATTATCTTTTAAATCAATCACCCACATGCGCTTGGCATAAGCTGGCATATCAAAATCAATCACGGTTAATACAGTTGAATTCTTCACCTGGCCGCGCTTCAGTGCCCACTCATACCCATCAACGGCTATCTTGAGCGCTTGTGGATTAAGCTTAGGCGCATTAGCCAAAACGGCTTTTTGATCAATGGGTTGTGTGGTCTGAGCGGGTGTGCTGGCAAGTGAAACACAAGAGAAAACTAGCGGCAATAAAAAAGCCGCTATTTGAGTCATACGCATGGAAATCACCTCATATTATTGATGTACGATCCATGTAATTGTTTAATGAAGCGGGCAAGCTTACCGCATTGATCAGATAATTGCCATACCTAAAAGAGAACCTTGGAGGCGCTCTTAATATTTACCAATCTTGTTAACGAATTGGGCTAAAAATTCTTTTGGAGGCGAACCGGCAATGATTTTTGGTGTGCCACCCGTGGTTTGAAATACCAGGGTTGGGGTTTGGCTGAAACCAAATTTTTTCATGAAAGCCATATTCTGATCAAGCTCAGCCTTGAGCTTGGATGTAATCGGGTTCATTGGGGTAATACCGCCCGTTTCTGTACCGCTGATGAACGTCGCTTCATTCATCTCAAAGGCTTGCGCAGGATTTTTTGCACCCATAATTGCAGCCGCTTTTCCAGGGCTTGAGGGTTTAATAAATGTCACTAAAATCCAACGAATTTGCACGTCACCTTTGTCTACAAAGGGTTTAATGGCTTCATAGAAAAAATGACAAGCACTGCAATTGGGTTCCGCTAGGACATAAAGTTGGTGTGGCGCTTGCTCACTACCCATTTGTACCCAGTTAGTCTGTTTTGCTGCCGCTAATGCTTTAGGGGCATTAAGATAATCCCCAGTCGCGGCCAAGCTAGTGCTGGCAAAACATAACAGTGCAACTATCATCAGTCCAAATTGGCTAATTTTTTTCATGGAAATCTCCTTAAATTCAATCATGCTGCTAGGGTAACAAATAATCAATACCATGTATAATAGCAGATTCATGATACAAGGAGAAAATCATGCAGATTATGATCGCCGGTGGTACTGGCTTTATTGGGCAAGCATTATGCAATCATTTCTTGGCGAAAAACCACGACATCACTATTATCGGTCGTGATCCCGATAAAATTCATCTGCTCTATAAGCAGCGAGTTAAAGCGCTTACCTGGAGCCAAATTGATGATGACCCCACCTGCCTAAAATCAGCTGATTTTCTGATTAACTTGAATGGTGAAAGTATCGGCGAAAAACGCTGGAGTGAAACACAAAAACATATCATCGTGGCAAGCCGAATACCCATTAGCTCACTGCTTGCAACACATTGTGCTCAGTTAGGCTCTGCCGCACCAGCGTTACTGAATGCCAGCGCTATCGGCGTTTATGATTTACAAACTGGCGTCGCAAATGAACTGCCGATTGCCTTTGACGAAAATACCCCCATCGATTTTGCGGCAAACCCAAATTTTCTCGCCAGGGTTGGTCGCCTTTGGGAATTAGCGACACAACCTGCCAAAGATGCTGGCGTGCGCGTTGTTAATATGCGCTTTGCACCTGTCTTAGGAAAATCGGGCGGGATATTAGCTAAACTTAAACTCCCTTTCTCACTTTGTATGGGCGGGCCTATCGGCTCAGGCCAACAACCTTTTTCTTGGATCGCGATGGCAGATGTCATCGGTATTATTGATTTTTTAATAGAACACACTGACATCGAGGGCCCAATTAATTTCGTTGCCCCCGAGTGTGTCACGCAAAAACAATTTGCTCAAACACTTGGCAGCGCATTAAATAGACCCAGCTTTATGCCTACACCCAAGTTTGTGTTAAAAGGTCTATTTGGAGAAATGGCAGAAGAGCTTTTATTAAAAGGCCAACATGTAAAACCCTCTCGTTTACTTGAGTTTGGCTATCAATTCCAATATCCTAAGCTTGATTTAGCACTTAATGAGATTTTTACTAGTCATGAATAAAACAAAAACTGGCGTGCTTGTTTGCAATTTAGGCACGCCTGACGAGCCGACAGCAAAAGCGTTGAAACGCTATTTAGCTGAATTTTTATGGGATCCACGCGTAGTCGAAATCCCCAGGCCCATTTGGTGGCTAATTTTACATGGTATTATTTTACGCACCCGCCCAAAAAAATCAGCAGAACTCTATAAAAAAATTTGGACCGATCAAGGGTCGCCTTTATTGGTTAAATCACAATATATAGTTGACGGCATTCAACAACAGTTAGGTGATAATTATCTTGTGACACTTGGCATGCGTTATGGCTCTCCCACTATCCGACAAGGTTTAAATACACTGCGAGATGCTGGCGTGCAAAAAATACATGTTTTACCGCTGTACCCACAAAACTCTGCCACCACCACGGCTTCGACTTTTGACGCAATCAGCCAATCACTAAAATCATGGCGCAACATCCCTGAACTTCTGTTTGTAAACAGCTATGCTGTTAATGCTGATTATATTACAGCACTAGCAAGCTCGGTGATCAACCATTGGCAACAACATGGGCGAGGTAAGAAACTCATCATGTCATACCACGGCATACCGCAACGCAATGTTGATTTAGGCGATCCTTATTTTAATCAATGCCAACAAACGTCGTCTTTATTAGCTAATGCGTTGCAACTTAATTCAGAACAATATCAAGTGGTTTTTCAATCTCGATTTGGCCGTGCTAAATGGTTACAACCTTATTGTGTTGAGACACTAGAAACATTAGCCAAGCAAGGCTGCAAGAATGTTGACATTATTTGCCCTGGGTTTCCTGCTGACTGCTTAGAAACATTAGAAGAAATTGCGATAAGAAATACAAATCTCTTTCGCCAAGCCGGTGGAGAACAGCTTAACTATATACCGGCATTAAATGACAATCCGGCACATATAAAAATGCTCAGCAACCTTATTTCACCCAATAAAAAAACGTTAAATCAGGTGCTTGAATACCAAATAAAAACCGAAGATAAGACAAAAGAACAAGAGATTTAACCAAACGCCCGCCTTGATCATTTGGCGCATATTCACCTCACCGCTACTAAAAACTACGGCATTGGGTGGTGTTGCAATCGGCAACATGAATGCGCAGCTGGCCGCTAGCGTCGCCGGAATCACTAGCAATAAAGGGTTAATCTGATTGCTGGTGGCAAATGCCGTTATGATCGGCAGCAAACTCGCCGTTGTTGCAATGTTGCTGGTCAGCTCTGTTAATAACATCATGCCGCCGATAACGCAGGCGACGATAACGGTAAGCGGCAAATGATTTAGCAATGACAACTGATCACCTAACCAAATACCCAAGCCTGAGCTCGTTATTGCTTGCGCCATACTTAAACCACCACCAAATAATAGCAACACACCCCAAGGCAGCTTCACTGCATCTTTCCAGTGCAATAATGGCTCACGTTGCTTAAACCTCACTGGCAATGCAAAAATTAATAGTGCTGCAAACATAGCAATTCCCGTATCTGAAATTCCTGGAATTATTTTTGCAAACAACGGCCTGAGCACCCACAAACTGGCGGTGAGAATAAATATCACCAAGACTTTAAGCTCACCACCTTTAATGGGGCCTAACTTTTGTAACGCCTGCTGAAAAAGGTGGCGACTAGAGGTTTGATTTTTCAACTTGCCTGCTACTGGCATTGCAATATAGGTTAAAACAAAAAAGCTCAGTGGCAAACCAACAATAACAATTGGCAGTGCTATCATCATCCATTTAGCAAAGCTGATATGTAGCCCTATACTTTCTTGTAAAAAGGCTGCCATAAATGCATTGGGTGGCGTGCCAATTAATGTGCCGATACCACCAATGCTTGCCGCGTAAGCAATGCCCAACAACAACACCGGTGCAAAATTTTTATGTGCCACATCATCCAAATGCGATTTATTTAATTGGATAATTGAAAGTGCAATGGGCAACATCAATAAAGTTGTCGCGGTATTGCTGATCCACATGCTCAAGAATGCCACCACCAACATAAACCCAAAGATTATAAGTCTTGGGCTGCTACTGGTATGGCATAATACTTTTAACGCAATACGCTCATGCAAATGCCAACGCTGTATGGCTTTTGCCAGAATAAATCCGCCTAAAAATAAAAATATAATGGGATGCGCATAAGGCATTGCCGTTTGTTTAATCGGCAATATTTGAAATAAGGGAAATAATAGCAGTGGGATGAGCGCCGTGACTGGAATAGGGATTGCTTCTGTAATCCACCATATGATCATTAAACTCACGATCGCAAGCGTGTGCCAACCGGCAACGGATAGACCACTTGGAACCGGCAAAAATAATAAGATTAATAAAACAATTGGACCCAGAATTAATCCGACCTTCTTCACCTTTGAGTTCCTTTCAAATCATTATTGTATAAAGCAGCTTGTTAAGGCCCAACGGGCCGATATGTTAAAGCCCTGGGCGTAAACCCTGGGCTTTAACATATCGGCCCGTTGGGCCTAGGACAAAAGAATAGAATCAAGCCAATAAATTAAAAATCATTTTCAGCCCAACACTTTTATCCAAGCTTAAAATTGACTCTGGATGAAACTGCACAGCTTTAATTGGCAAACTTTTGTGCTCAATCGCCATCACGACACCGTCATCACTTTCTGCAGTAATGGTTAATTCGCTTGGCATTTTTTCTTTCAATGCATACAGTGAGTGATATCGACCCACTCGAATTTCATGATCCAAATCTTTAAACAAGCCATTACCCTTTAATGACACAATAGACGGTTTACCATGCATCGGTTTATCCAAAACACCTAACTCACCCCCAAAGTATTCAACAATACCTTGCAAGCCCAAGCAGACGCCAAAGATTGGCAAGTTAGCCGCCAATACCATATCAATGGTTGCCTTAATATTAAAATCTGATGGGCACCCAGGACCTGGCGATAACACCACCCAGTCGGGATTAGTCTCACGTAACAGTTCGCTATTGAAACCGCACCGTTGGGTTATCACTTCCGCACCTGTTTGACGAAAATAATTAGCCAGTGTGTGTACAAACGAGTCTTGATGATCGACCAATAATATTTTTTTGCCTGCACCCGGTTGATTATGCCCATCAAAGCCCGACAAGGTGTCCTGTGATGTTCGTGGTCTTTTAATGGCATCTAAAAATGCTGATGCTTTTAATTCGGTTTCCTTTTCTTCTGCAGCAGGATCAGAGTCAAACAATAAGGTTGCACCCGCACGCACTTGCGCAACACCATCGTTAATTTGAATAGTACGAATGGTCAAACCCGTGTTCATATCGCCGTTAAATGCTAACCAACCAATGGCGCCGGCATACCAACGTCGCGCTGATTTTTCATGATCTTCAACAAATTGCATCGCCCAGATTTTTGGCGCCCCCGTTACTGTGACGACCCACATATGCGATAAAAATGCATCCAAGGCATCAAATTCAGGGCGCAATACGCCTTCGACATGGTCAACCGTATGGATTAAACGCGAATACATTTCAATCTGTCGCCGACCAATGACCTGCACACTGCCGGGCTCACAAATACGCGATTTATCATTGCGGTCCACATCCGTACACATGGTTAATTCAGATTCATCTTTTTTCGAGTTGAGCAATTCCAGAATTTGCGTTGAATCACTAATGGCATCTTGGCCACGCACAATGGTCCCTGATATAGGACAAGTTTCAACACGCTTGTCTGTCACTCGAACAAACATTTCCGGTGACGCACCGACCAAATATTCCGCATTACCCAAATTAATAAACGAACCATAAGGCGAAGGGTTGCGCTCTCGCAAGCGACGAAAAATTTCAGATGGTGCAACTTTACAAGGTTCAAAAAAAGATTGACCAGGAACGACCTCAAATAAGTCACCTTTAACAAAAGATTTTTTTGCTATTTCTACTATCTTTGCAAACTCACCTTCCTGATGATCACGCGACTGAGCCACCGTATCGGCGGGTTTAAAGTCCTGTTTTTTACCGCTGCGTTGCAACCCATTTGTCCTGTTGCCATCAACATCAAACTCATAACGATTAATCATCGCCTGTGTTTTTTGATGATCAACCACGTAAATCTCATCCGGTAAATACAGCACCAAGTCACGCTGACTATCATCACGATCCAAACTTTTCTGCAACGCTTCAAACTGAAACACCATATCATAACCAAATGCACCGAATAATCCTAAGTGCTGGAAGTCAGCACAATAAAACAAATCAACAATCGCACGCAGCACAGAAAAAATAGACGGTTGTTTACTGCGTAATTCTTCGGGGAAGCGTTCGGACGTTTTATGAATCTCACCAGCAATTAATTGTGACGCCGTTTGATTTATCTCAACACCTGTTAAACCAGACAGTGCCTTAGAAATTGCTGGCAACAAAACTTCACCACGCGAATTCAACGCTTCAACCTCAAACGAAAAAGCTCGCGCTGTGATGGCAAGTGGCGGATTAACAAAACCGATATCCCAACGCGTATAGCGCCCCGGAAATTCAAAATTAGACGCATAGAGCGCTCCACGCTCACCATCCAAACGATCAATCAGTTTTTCGATCGCCTGATCAAATTCCAACTCAACCTGTTCACGAGTCACCACCACACCCCCACGGGTTTGATAGCGAGTCAATTTGTTCTGCACAGCGGTATCACTCATCGTCTAAAATCATCATCTCAATAGGCCAAAGCAAAGGTTATCATACAAAAGAGTAAGGAGTGAATGAGCAGGATCAAATTAGATTGATACAGAGGTCTTCATTATATAAGGTTTGTGAAATGCTTACTTGATCGATTTATGCTCTATGCCGTAATATGGGCAATTCGACGCGCCCGTAGCTCAGCTGGATAGAGTGTTGGCCTCCGAAGCCAAAGGTCACAGGTTCGAATCCTGTCGGGCGCACCATATGAGATCGAGTAAGAAAGTCAATCTAGCCTCCGCAGACACAGCAGCGAGTCGTGATTGTCTATTCAATGCGCGTGGTTACCATGATCATGTGCTTTTGTCTTTTGTTGAGTGCTTGGTGCGATCTTAGTTTTGTCATGCTGTTTATGCTGATGATCATGCCCTTCATCAATCAATTTAGGTAACGATTGCACGCCTATGCCATGTCGAAACACCACTTCTGCACCATGCCACGCTGTTGTCAT
>SDBT01017712.1_pt1 | contig 11236 bp, 21 predicted proteins | sample 2277101 | NCBI WGS metagenome assembly SDBT01 (sample SAMN10404973, study PRJNA504765) | marine sediment metagenome | isolation source: marine sediment core GS10_PC15, 103 cmbsf | place: Arctic Ocean: Southern Knipovich Ridge | collected 2010 | reverse complement strand
AAAATTGCATTTGATTTTGATTTTCAGGTAAATGTTGAGCCACCATTTTTTACAGTAAAGTTTTTTATGAGGATTCAATAATGATAGTAACTCCACAAGACTATACGCCTTCACATGAAGAAGAAGTGAGCCTGGAGGGGCCAATTTCTGAAGAGGCTTATAGAAAAATAGGACAAAACAATAACTGGCTGATTGATCTTAGACCAATTGGAACTATTGCTTTTATCAATGTGAATCAGTTTGGAGGAAAAACTCCAGACAATACTATCTGGCAGGAATGTGATGGATCAGAGATTGTAAATCCAGACTCACCTCTAAGAACTATTGGATTGGATCAAAGCTTTGTACCTAATATGAAAGATAAATATCCAAGGATTGCTGCAAATGACACTGACAATCCTTTGGCTGGAACTCAGAACCATGATTTAGCCCACAATCATCCAATGGGAGGGCCATCTTCTGTTGGTGGGGGTTTGGATGACAAACGGAATAGATATTTCAGAGTGGTTCATGCTCATGCAGTTGCCATTCAATATGCCACAGATCAGTTTTTCAACTTTCCATTGTTTGTTAAATATATTGCTTATATGAGGGTGGTTTAATGTTTTCACATTTAGTTTTGATTGATAAGAGTCCCTATTTTCTCTATTGCAAAGATGAAGAAGACGCTTTATCAACTGCAGCGAAGGCTGGAAGTCATGTTGTGGGGATTGCCACAGGGGATGAAGGTGGAATAATTGTAAGGAAGCCAAGATCTGTGATGACTCTAGAGCAAGAAGAAGTAAAACAAATTGATTGTGATGATGATTTATTAGAAGAATCAAAATTTCTCAACAGCCAAAATTTAATTGGTGAAGAATTAGGAAAGTTAGATGCCAAACCAGTACAGCCACAGATCGAAAAAAAGGCTTAAAACCTGCCACATGGATTTGGAGATCATCTTCTGTGAAGTGTTGAAGACTTATGATCATTCAATCCTTGATGGCCACAGAATGAAAGAAGAGCAAAATAGCCTCTATGAGAAGAATTTATCCAAGCTGAAGTTCCCCCTGTCCAAACATAATAAAATGCCATCAGAGGGCGTAGACGTTGCTCCTTGGCCTATTGATTGGAAGAATACAAAGAGGTTCTATCATTTCGCAGGATACGTTTTTGGGATAGCTGAGAGGCTCCTAGATGAAGGCACAATCACCCACAAGATCAGGTGGGGTGGTGATTGGGATTCTGACAATGATTTGGATGATCAAAATTTCATGGATCTAGTTCACTTTGAAACAGTCAATCCTGACTAGCAATAATTAAACTTTGATGATTTTGACTTTGATTCCAAAAGCTTTTTCAATAATCTTAATTCTTTCTTTGGATTGTTTGATTAGGTGCTTTTGATTTCTATCAATAAAGTCAAAGTAGAATGCAACTTTTTTACCAGGAAAGTTTCTTAAAGCCCTTCCAGCATTTTGAATAACTTCTTTTTTAGATCTACCTGCTTTAAGATTAAAAACAGCTCCACAAGCTTTTGTATCAACACCCTCCCCAATTACTGAAGTTCCAAAAATCATTGGTGATTCTAATCGGTTGAAAGATTTAATAACTTGTTGATTATGTTTTGCATTATTGTCTTTTCCATTGATAAAAATAGAATTATCAACAAGGCTTTGTAAATGCTTTCCATGTTTAATGTGTTTAACAAGAGCTAGAGTTGGGGTGTTATGGTTTATCAATTTATTAATAGTTTCAACAACAATTCCATTGCGTTTTAAATTGTCATCAATGAAAGGACTAAAATCTTTTTTATAATCACCATCTGGAATTAAATGACTATTTGTAATATCAAAGAAAATTGCACACATAGGGACAATATATTTTTTCTTTATAGCGTCAATTGTACTGAGGTGATAAAGTTCTTTTGATAAAACAGATTCAAGAAGGATTTGTTCATAACTTCCACTAGCAAAGTTGGTAGCTGTTCCAGCATGAATAAAATAAAATTGATTAAGATGAGTTCTATTAACATCTCTAATAGTTTCATTTGTAGCGTGATGCCATTCATCAAATATGGCTGAATGATAACCTTTCCACTGTTGAGGATCTGTTGAAGATAAAGATTGATAGTTGATAACTGTAATTGGTTTGGAATTAAATCTTTTGTCATACATCCCAACCATTTCAGATCCAAAACAATCTTCAAGATACTCTGTTGTTTGTTCCTTTAATGGTGTTGAAGGGGTGATGATAATTTGTGGACAGCCTAGCTGTTGAATATAATCTTTAATGATTCTAGTTTTTCCAACACCTGTTGGAATAGATCCAACTCCTCTTTCATTATTTAAAAAAGCTTTTGTGCAAAGAACTTGATCAACATAAGCTGGAGGCTCTTTAATTTTTGTTGAAAGTCTTAAGTTGTTAAACTTAGGATAGATTCTATTATCAAGGATTGTAGGTTGAAGACCTTTTTTCAACAGATAATCTTCAATTCTCAAAAGAAGTCCAGTTGGAAAAAATCCATCTTCATCTATTAAATAAATTTTCATTTCATCTATTTTATTTTTTCTCGACCATTTATTCGATCTTATATATCTAGGCATGTTGAAATAAATAATGGTTTCTCTAAGAAGTTTAAAATTCTGTTGGCCCAGATTTAAGATTCTGCATTGTGTATTTTCACGTATTATTGATGGCTGCATTCATAGTTATACTTAAAAACACTATATAGAGAGATGGTTTTTTAGAAAAATAATTGCACTTTTTTTTGAAAATAATTGTCACTCAACAAACTGTTGAATTGTATAATAGTCTCATTAGACGCTAAAGAAACTTATATATAATAGGATAGTTGAACTTATAAGTTGAACTTAAGTAAGTTACATGTTGATAGTCTTAGTGTTGAGATAAGAAAAGGTATAGAGAAAAGATTTGCGATTTTTTCAAAAAGCTTGCTCCGCAATTATAAATCACAAGTAGAAAATAAAAGGAGACTTTTTATTTATGATTGAGCAAAAGATGAATTTCGACGATGAGTTTCAATTAGGAATATTTGAACTCATGTGCATTGACTCTAATTTCTGTGAAAGAGCCTGTGATCAACTCAAGCAGGAATATTTTAAGAACAAATACTATGCGTATTTTTTCGACAAAATAAAAAGCTTGAGAGATGAGTTTGATCAACCACCATCCAAACTGCAGTTGCAAAATGAGCTTCTGTCTTTTGATGAAGCCAAAAGAAAACCCTATCAAATGTTGATGGACAGAATCTTTGTCCCAAAATTTAAGAGGGACCATGACTACATCAGGGAAAGGCTCACATCTTTTGTCCAGAAGGCAACGGCTTGGCAAATAAACAATGAGATTGTGAAGAATTCCAGCAAAGATCCAGAAAGAGTCTGGAAAACTATCGAGGGATTTGTTCAAAGCTACAATGATATCACGTTTAGCAATGTTGAATGCCAAAGTGTTGAACAACTTGCGTCAATCATAAGAGAGAGTAAAGCAGACTGTGGGAGTCTGATACCAACATATTTGCCGTTCATAGATAAGAATCTTGGAGGTGGAGTGCCCAAGGGAACACTCACTGTGGGCCTTAGTGGAACCAATGTGGGCAAATCAATCTGGTTGATGAATTGTGCATACCATTTGATCAAAGATAAGAGAAAAGTCTTTGTGGTGACTCTGGAGAGCTACAAAAGCCAATTTATGCTCAGGTTAGGAGCTAGGGCATTGAAATGCTATTACACCGACCTAAGATTCGATCAGTTGAATGACAAGCAGCGTAGTGATTTGGAGGATTTTCAGAGGGAAACCAGAGGGCTCCTTCAACATTATCATGATGCGTCATTCGGCTTCACAATTGAAAAGCTGGTTCCCATTATCAGGCAGAAAAAAGAGGAATTTGATTTCGATGTGTTGATGGTTGATTATGGCCAGATCCTAAACAGTGCCAAAAAATTTAACGATATGAGATTTGAGCAGGCCTACGTTCATAGGGGCTTGGCATCATTGGCTGGTGAATTGGATGTGGCAGCGATCACTGTGGCTCAGGGCAATAGAGAAACCCAAAGAAAAAATAATGAAGGCAAGGGTCTGATCAGGATGGATGACATCTCTGAGTGTTTTGAAATAGTTAGAGCCGCTGCCCAGGTTTTGACGCTAAACAGAAGTGATGAAGATTCTGAAATGGATCGGGCCAGAATCTTTTTAGACAAACAAAGAGATGGACGAACAGGTATTATGGAAATATGTAAGACAGACTTTCCTCACATGTGTTTTTACGGCTCTGAAGAGGAAGGGCTTGGATTTATGCACCATGAGGAATCTTTGAAAGAAAAGGACCACGTTGGCATATAAATTAATGACAGTTGGGGATGAATGTTCAACAGCCTAATGTTGGCAAGGGATATTTATGTGTGATCAATCTAGAGAAGCTGGGACTGTTCAAAAAACTATAACTGAATTAAAAGAGTTGAAGTTGGAAAACCCCTGCTATTGGAAAACAGATGAACAATTGGAGCCAAAGTGATGAAAACTAAAGCTAGACTTCAAATGTTGAATTATATTATTAATTTTTGCACATCTAAAAATTATGGAGATGGTCTAAATAGTGGTGGTTTTGGGGATTGTTATTTTGAACCTAAAGACAAACCCATTCCAGGTGATTTAGTTTCACTTCAATCAGCTCCTTTTAGCGAATGGTATTTATCTTGGTATAGAGAATATGTAGAAGACAATAAACTTGGTGGTGTTCACGTATTAGAAAGCATTGAAACTGGTAAATTATGCAATTGGTCAAATGTTTCATTTTGTGTATTAAATAGAAAATTAGTCAATGATCATACAATTTGGAAATGGACTGATCAACAATTTAGATTTAAAGAAAAATGGTTTCGTGCTTGTTATAAGAAACGTAACGCCCACACAGACTTACCTTGTTTCCCAGAATTTAAAGAAGATCAATCTGTTACTTTAAAAATTAGAAAAAGATTTGGTTTAGGTGATGATAGATCTAAACAATTTAGCAATTGGAAAAAAGTTTTAGTTAAAGATATGTTAGAATTTTATGACTCTATCCCAGATAAGATTTGATGGCTAGAATGATTAAATATCCAGCCAATTGCTATAAGTGCAAAAGGCTTTGTAAAAAAGGCGAAGGATTTTTAACTAGGATAAACCGCCAATGGTTTGCCCACTGTTACGAATGTTTTTATAGAAAGGAATAAAATGAAACTATCAACAGTAATTAAAGAATTAACCAAGCTCCATAAAAAACATGGAGATGTCATAACCACAATCTATTCAGATAAATCTGAAAAAGCTGAAGACATTCATGGTTTTGCAGTTGCCACAGAAGATGGCTATGACTCCAAGGTGATTGAACTCAACATCTGTGCAAAAAATACTAGTGATGCTTTCATGGCCAATGCTCAAGAAGCTATAGACGCATGACCAAAGCTGAATTTGTTCAAAGAAGAACTAAGGCAATTTCAAAGATGCTCGACAGCCGCAATGAACATGGGATCTATCCCACCACAGTTTGCTTTGCAGAACTGGATGATTTATTTGATGAGCTTGTGGACTATTTGAGTCCTACACCATTTAAACTAGGCCCAAGCCATGCTCAAATGTATAGAAATGATCAAAAGCTGAAAGATCGAGCATGAAATCTAAAGTTTCAGATGCCTTTCTGCTTAAAAGATTCAATAAACAAATCATGAAGTTCCCAGTGAGCTGCAAATTCTGTGATCAGAGCATCACATTCATCTTTGCAGAGCCAAAAAATTATCCAATGAATTTTAATGGAACCAGACATGAGTGTTGGAGAAACGAAAAAAATAAACCAAAAGTAAAAATAATTAAAATAACTCCAGAGCTGCAAGTAAAATATAGCAAGGATAAAAAAATATCATGAACAGAGTTGAAATGCTTATGGATATGTTGGCAGAAGAAGCTGGAGAGGTTGTTCAAGCTGCCATAAAATGTAATCGGTTTACTCCTGGTGAAGTCTATCCTAAAACTGGAAAATCAAATTCTGAAAGACTGCATTTTGAGTTGAATGATGTCCTGGCTATAACCACATTGCTTCAATTGGAGGGAGTTCTTCCAAAAAATTTAATTGATTGGGATATGCAGAAAGCAAAAAAAGCAAAGGCTGAAAAGATGCTTAAATATTCAAAATCATTGGGGACATTGCAATCATGAGAAATGTTAGAGCAAGAGCAATTAGAAAAGCTGCAAATGAGTTGAGAGATAAATATCCAAATTCAAAGTGTAATCTTTATAGAATGTTGAAAAGGCATTACATGAAGTTTAAGAATTTAGAGCTGCCAAAATCTGAAATCATGAGAGGCCTCTAGTGAGAATGACCGATGGGCTGATAACAAGCCAACACAAAGTTCAACACCTTTTAACAAAATTTCCAATGTTGAGAGATTCAGATAAAAAGCTTTGGCTCTCATATCTAAGACATTTTTGCGGCTTAGAACAGGCCATGAATAGAAGAGTTCCATATCAAAAGCACCTCGTAAACAACCCTTATGAGGTCTTGAAATCAATTATCTTGCAGGATTCAACACCCACAATGGAAACTATCACCAGGTCTAGGAGAAAAGTTCAAGAGAATTTTCCAAGTTTAAAAGGTGAAAAATCAAAAGAGAGATCTCAAGAAGCTGAAAAAGTTAAAGAGTGGGCCACAGCATGAGAGGAAAAATACTTCCAAGTGCTCTCAAAACTTTGCCACATCCTAAGATGATCAACACCATTGAGAACTCCTCCACCAATGAGCACTCCTCGATGATTGAAATAACTGAAGAGTTAGTTGAAAAAGAATTAGATAAGGAATCAGACATCACTGTTGATGAGATTGCCGCTTTAAATAATGATCTTAAGAGGTGGAGGGAACTTGTAATTGGTATTAAGCAGCGAGTAGAGCAGAACATGGCTGAAAAGAAGGCTGATTCTTTAGCTCAGGGTGAGGGGAATTTTGCAGCTAAACAGGAGTGGAATGCGTGGAAACGTAAGGCTGGATTTTTTAAGAATTTAGTTGAGCAGAGATTGACTATGTTAAAGTTTAGAATCCGTGAGCAGCATCAAGAAGAAGATGATAATCAGGTTGTGTATAAATTAGAATTGAATAAGAAATTAAATTTGATAGATAAAAAATTAGATTTAATTTTGGAGAAGTTGAAATAAAAACTGGAAAAAAATGATTAGCAGAAGAACAATAGCTTGGATAATTGTCAAATTAAGCAGATTAGGAATGTTTGGGCCAGCGAAAACAAAAAGCGTCAATGAAGTTGAGAGAAAAATATCTACTCATGAATACAGAATGTACAATGAGATTCGGTTTTCAGGGGATAAGGTGAAAAGAAATTGGAAATAAATATAGAAAGGAATTAAAAAATGGCAGGAGAACTTAAAGAAATGTTGACAGTATTGTCTGATGTAATTGGAAAACTTCCAGATATGGCTCTTTGGATCTTGTTGGGCTTTGGATTGTTCAAGTTGACAATTCTGCTTTCAACCACTGGAAGTCTTCTGTATGGCTTCAAATTGTTGATCACAAGAGCCTTTGATTGGATGGATGCTAAAAGGGAAAGGCCAAAAGAGGTTTCTGTTGATAAAATGTTTATCACATCAGATGGAACCTTTCATCAATTCCTGGCAGCTATTGTAAGAATAAAAAATGTTACTACGCCAACTAAGTCAATTGGAAGTGATTATATTCATGGCTGTGATGTAGGCTGGCTCAATCAAGCTATTGATATGAAGCTGGAATATGATAAAGAAAATAAATTAAACAGATTTGCAGAATAGGATAGTTCAATTATGAAAACCTATGGCAAAGAGTTGATACTAGACCTTCACAACTGCAATTCTGAAAAATTCAACAGGAGAGATATTGAAGAATATTTCACAATACTCTGTGCAAAAATAGATATGGAAAAATGTGAGCTTTTCTTTTGGGATGATGTTGATGTTCCTGAAGAAGAAAAACAAACAGAGCCACACCTAAAAGGAACTTCAGCAGTTCAATTCATAATGACTTCAAACATTACAATTCACACCCTAGATGATCTTGGGAAAGTGTATTTGAATATTTTCTCATGCAAGGATTTTAAGTCTTCAATAGTAGAAGAATTTTCAGAAATTTTCTTTGAAGGTGAAATTGTTAATACTACAGATATTGTAAGGATCTGATATGAATCTAGTGATGATAATTCCAACTGGCCTTGCGGCTAAAATTGGTGGCCATGCTGGAGATGGGAGTGCTGCAGCTAAATTGATGGCTTCAACTTGTGATTTATTAATCACCCATCCAAATGTTGTTAATGCTTCAGATATAAATGAAATGACAGAAAACACCCTATATGTTGAAGGCTCAATGCTGGACAGATTTTTGTATGGAGAAATTGAACTGAAACAAGTTTATAAAAATAAAATCTTATTAGCTGTAAATGAAATCACAACCGATGTGATCAACTCAGTCAATGCAGCCAGGGCTACAATTGGAGCTGAAATTGAAATATTAAAATTACAATCTCCATTAGAAATGATTGGGACTGTTAATATTAGTGAAATTGCTGGTGGAAAATTTGCAGGAGTTAATGAGCTAATCAGACAGGTTAGAGCTTATGATTTTCATGCGTTAGCAATTTCAACTCCAATTCATGTTGATAAAGACACTGCAGAGAATTATCTAGAACATAGTGGAGCTAATCCTTGGGGTTGGGTTGAAGCTCAAGTTTCAAAACTCATCTCTAAGGAAATTAATAAACCTGTAGCACATTCGCCAATGGACAATAAAGATTCTGAAGTTTATGAAGTGATGAAAAATTTGGAAAGACCTGTAGATCCTAGAATGAGTGCTGAATTAGTTTCAGTTTCATATTTGCATTGTATTTTAAAGGGATTGCATAAAGCTCCTAGAATTGGAAAAGGAATTTCAAAAGACGATGTTGATTTTTTAATATCGCCCACTGGGATTTGGGGTGAGCCGCATAGAGCCTGCACAGAAGCTGGCATTCCAATTATTATGGTGACTGAAAATTCAACTTATGAAAATAAAAGAATACCAGGACACTATGAAATTATTCGAGTTGAAAATTATTTGGAAGCTGCAGGATACATTCAGTCAATAAAGGCTGGGGTTTCAGTAGAATCAATTAGAAGGCCATTAAAAAGTGTGGAAATAATATGAATGATTTCCAAAAAGAATTAGAATTACTTAAAAAGTCTTATGACTTCAAATATCTTTCGACTTTGAATGAATTTGTGATTAAGAAATATATTGAGAGTTTTAAATGTGACACTCCATTCATTGCTCACCAGAGCTTTACAAATGTGACATTGAATTCATCAAGTCTTTTGTCTACTCTCACTTGTTTTGCATATAATTTGATGAAGCCAGGAGAAATTACAGGAACATTGCTCCCAGGAGCCACAAAGACTTATTTTGACACACTAAATAAGCAGCTGGAAACTTTGCATCAACATGATCTTAATAAGAAGTTGCTACCAGTTAAAGTAAGATTTCAATTGTTGGAGGATTAAAATGGACAAGAAATATTCATTAGCTCCCTCACCAGTTCAAAAGTTTTTGTTGGCAATTACAATACTTTGTTGCATTCAAGTGATAGCTGGATTCTTTTGGCCAGTTTACAGCGTTGCTCAAATGCTAATTGATATTGCCATCATTTATCTTTGCGGTTATGCAAATGTTTCATATAGAAAGAAGGTTTTAAATGGATGATAAAAATTTTGAAAATGCAGCACTTATTAAAAAACAGATCAATCAATTAGAAGAAGATCTCAGGTTTTTTGAGAGAACAAAACATATTACTATAAGCTTTGAAAAGATATGGATTAGAGAGGGTGGCGGGTCTGAGCCAAGGATTGAAAATGAGAAAGTTTCAGAAGAATATTGCGAATTTATAAAATTAAATGTCACAGAATCCATCAGGAAAAAAATTCAGAAATTGAATGAAGATTTTAAAAAACTATAAAAGGAGAGAAAAAGTGGACGGTAAAGAATTTTGGTTGTGGGACTACAGAGCTGAAGACAGATGGCATAGGTCCACAGTATTTCTTGATGAAAAAGGCTACTCAACAGATGGTAATTATTATCCAGTGATTGGATTAGCAGAGAAAAAGAGGGTTGAAGATAGTAAAATAATCACTCTGCCTGCACCACCAAAAAATTAATGAATTCATTCGATAAGTTTGAAGCAGATTTCAACTTGAAGTCATTTTTAGATGAGAATGATTTCAAGTGGTCTGAAAATAGATCCCACATAGTTTTAGAAGAATGCCCCAATTGTGGGAGCAAAAGAAATTTCTTCATTGATAAGGTGTTGAAGAAATGGCTCTGCTTTTCCTGTGTCAAAACTGATGATTTTTCAAATACTGATGGTAGAGGGAACATGTGGACTCTCTTTCTCACCTTGGGCTTTGATGTTCAACAGATCAAAGACATTTATCAACATGGAAAGGCTTTTGAATATTGTGGAGAGTTCAACTTCCACATGTTGACAATGGAAGATCAACTTCCTCCTAAGGAAATTGTTGAAATATTCAAATTGCCAACACATTTTGTTGAACTTGATTGTTCAACACAATCCATGATCCTTTTTCCAGAAGCTTATAAATATTTAATAAAGAGGAAAGTTGAAAGTTCAAAAATCATCGGGCAATTTAGGCTCAAATATGACTCACTCAACAAAAGAATCATTTTTCCAGCCTACAATATCAAATGGCAGTGCATGGGGTATCAGTCCAGAGACATCACCGAAAGGTGTCAAGAGAGCCAGCCAAAATGCACTAATTATGAGTGTGGCCTGAAGTTCAAATACTACTTTAAAGGGGAGGAAACAGCTCCTGTGAGCTGTCCTGAGTGTGGTTCAACACTAGAATGGGTCTATTATCCAAAATCACTCAATTCTAGAGATTTTCCCAAAACAAAATTCTTTTTCAATGAAAATAATATTGATTGGAGCCAGGATGTGACCTTAGTGGAGGGACCATTTGATTGCATCAATGTTCCAAATGCTATTGGATTGCTTGGGAAGGTGGTCACTGATGATCAATTCAACATTCTTTTGGAAAATTTAAAGGGTGTAAACTTAATTCTTTATTTAGATGGAGATAAACCTGGAACTTTTAGCACTGAAGCCGCTTACAATCTATTAAGGCCATTTCTAAACATAAAGATTGTATTTTTAAAAGATGGTGATGATCCAGGGAATTATTC
>SDBT01017711.1_pt1 | contig 11237 bp, 20 predicted proteins | sample 2277101 | NCBI WGS metagenome assembly SDBT01 (sample SAMN10404973, study PRJNA504765) | marine sediment metagenome | isolation source: marine sediment core GS10_PC15, 103 cmbsf | place: Arctic Ocean: Southern Knipovich Ridge | collected 2010 | reverse complement strand
AAATTTCCTCTATAAACAGAGTCATGTTTTTCTTTCCCACCCCCTTGGTAGTCAACCGGCCAACCCCGCTGCCGTTGTCCAGATAGAAAATTTCCTTCTTTAAATACTTGAGGCCATTACAAAAACGCTTTACCTCTGTGTCCCACCATGCAAGCGTTTCGCCGTTCTCGTCATTCTCAACCAGTTCACGCAAAGCCACGCCCTTATACCACCGCCTTTGCCGGTCAGTGATAAACTCAATCGGGTCGAGGCGTTTGTACGCGCCACCCTTCTTGGCATCCTGCCAGACCTCTGACATTGGCACGTCGAACGTGGGAATGCCGTCAATTATGTCAACTATTCGGTACGTCTTCATTGCCCAAATCCTTCATACAATCTATCGGCGAAACTTTTTCCAAAATCATCTTAATACTATCTTCCCTGCTCGGCCACTTCTTGAACGTATCAAAGACCGCAGCGTAAAACATCTCTTTATCGTAGATGAAATTCTCAATCAACTCTTCAGCAAAGGACATTATGTATTCTTCGTATGCCTTATTGAGAATTGCCAAGGATGATTTTGAGGGCTTGCCTATTTTAGGCTCAGGCTTTTTTGTTTCAGTTGGCTTGGGTTTCACGGTTGAATTACTGTTTTTCTGTGTGTCTGCGTCTTCGGTATCGTCGATTGCAAACAGGCCATTAAGGGCGTATTTTCGTGCGTAAGATGACGCGGCCCCTGTGATCTGGCTTACGTCCATCCCCTTCTTTGTTTCTGCTTCGCGGGCAAAAGCCCACACTCTAATACTCTTCCATCCATTTTCAGTTTCTACTCCGCTTGAGAGTATCGCCTCTGCCTTAACATAGTATCTATCCCCAACAAGGACTATTTCATCCCTCATAAGAAGCAATAACTCAGCCTCGGCCAACAGTGGCTTTACGGCCTCCATGATGTCCTCACACGACCTGTAGTTATAATTACCGAATTTGTTGAGTTGGCCCTTCGGCGCTTTCAACCCAGCTTGAATGTTCACCAGTTTTTCCTGTATGGTTTTCGCTTCCATGTTAAAAATCCTTTCTGATAAGACCTATCATTTCTTCTAATTCTTTAACAAACTTCTTGACCACCAACGCCAATGCCTTGATATATGTTTCGTCCCTCTTTGACCGCTTGCAGAAAAACGGCCTGCACTTAACTTCTGGATCGTAGCTCACGAAATCACACCACTGACGCCCTGTGATCCATAAAATACCCTGCATCTGCGCGTAATAGCCGGTCGGCACGGTGTCTTTGTCTATGTAGTCCAAGTGGGTTACCGTGTTCGGGCATTTAATTTCAATCACACCTTGGTCACCAACAAGTCCGTCAGGAGAGCCGCCCACCCACTCACTCATAACCACAAAGCCCACCTGGACAACTTCGCATCCGGTTTCGTTGGCATACGCCTGTTTTGCAGCCACCTCAGTCTCGCTGCCCCACTCCATAGCCTTATTGGAAAAGCTATTTCGCAGGGGTTTGCCGGTGAGGATTTCGGCCCGAAGTTGTTTCATATAAGTCTTCCGTGTTTTGCCTTCACCTTTTGACAAAACATCCTTAAACCTCGAAGCCGTAACCTTTCCCAGTCTCGCCAACAACCATTCTTCTGAGCCTTGAATACAATCTATTATTTCCATAATTAACCTTTCTAATCTAACAGGCCAACTCCCCTTCGCCATCACACCTGCGGTGGTATAGTCGCGCTGAGTCAGCAACGCCGCCATCCTCGTTTACTGTTAGATTCCATTTTATTTCTCCAGAAAAAGTACATGAGTAGGCTTGTCCGCGACTTGGCCTTTCGTAAGCGGTATACGTCTTGCCACCGGCCAAATCGTTCCATCTTTAAATTTGTAGCCCGCGAAATTGGGGATGTTTAAAGCAAGGCCCAATCCCTTTCGGTTCACGTCTTTATAAATGAAGTATAGACGATTATTAGCTTCTTTTACCTCACACTCAACTATCTTTTCTTCTGGGATTAGCTCGAAGGTGTACGAACTAATACGATACTCGTTGCCAGCTTTGCCCTCCATTGTTATAAAGCAGTCGGAAGTAAATATATGCCTAATGTTTATGCCAGATACGGTATATATACCCCTTTTGAGACTTCCACCCCTTCCGTCAATTGGCGTTATCTTATACTTTCTGCCTACTTCCGGCCCGACAGACTCAGGCGGTGATTTTATCTTTTTAGCCCGCTCTTCTTCTAACAGCCGGGAAAGTTCATGATATATGTCATTGGCGGCAGAAGTAAGGCCTGTTAAGTCATTGTTATAGCAGGCTGTAATCATCTGAGACCAAGGCTTTATGCATTCCCCCTCACAATTTTGCTTCAAGGGGCAATTTGTCCTATCGTCCAACTTATCATGCCGCCTACATAAAGCACAACTTCCTAAATCGTAAAGAAATATATCACCCCAAGAGGCTATCTTTCGTAAAATATCATACTTACACACACCACATTCAAGGGCTGCTTCTTCAGATTCCTCCGCAGCTATAATCGTTTCCTCTTGGGTTGGCATCTTGGCTGAATCTGGCGTGTAGTCCGGGGAGATGCGGTAGACCCAATTATGGTAAAGTTTTTCTGATAACTTTTCCGGCCACTCCCCACTTTCATTCAGAAAAACAAGGTGTTCTGTCAATTTCTTTAGAAGTTCCTGCTTCTCAGAAGACAGTTCTCCATACTGTGCTAAATTCTCTTGCAGTTCTTCAATAGTATTCATCTTTCATTTCCTTTCAATAATAGTTTCAAAAAAGACGGGACGGCCAGCCCTCGCAAGCTGTCATCTGCCCAGCCGACCGGAAATTTCCAATCCTTAACTGTGCAGGTTGTGCGGCATTAACTCCGCTTATGTTAACCGCCCCGATTAAATCTTTAAATGCCATTTATTCATTCCTCACTTTCATAAACTTATCACAGACAAAACCACAAGCTGACGGCCTACATATTGCCGGCAACGACTCCTTTGGGCATTGGCTTGATTTCATCCAGTGTTCGCAGTTGCCACATATCTCTTCTTCATCGATTCTGCCCATCATTATTTGTGTATATGAGCCCCAATCAACATATATCATTTCTTCATTCCTTAAAATAATTTTCAAATAAGAGTGCGGTAGTTATGGCCGCTGCCAGATATTTTTCGGGGGCATAAATTTAAAACCCTCTGGTCTTGTTTAAGGAAACAATCAGAACCTACAACCAGCCGACCGCACTCTTAACTTTTCAAAGTTGCCCGTCTCTCCGGGCTGTCACGCCTTTTGCCTGCAAGCTCCGATTAATAGGTCGGCAGACGTTGCCTCCTTGGTTTACGAAACCAATGCTCATTTAAGAGCAGGAACTACCCCGACAGGAATCGAACCTGTATTCGACTTAACCACTACTACCAATATCGCATTCATGACTACTACGGGGTATTAACTTTTCAAATAACAAGTGTGAGTTGCAGGCCGCATATCCGTCGCTTTTGTGCTATACCACTTGGCGCTTATAGTCTCACACTTGTAATGGACGAGGCAGGATTCGAACCTGCATGATTCATTTACCTCAGGACTATAACCGTGAGCTATCTGAGTCTGATAAGCTGCGATAACAACACATAGGAGCCACTTATACTCCGTGCTATCCTTCAACTGTACCTAATATTACTATTAGTCAAGGACTTCAGCTATCGAATCTTTTGTCAGTAATAGCGTCTGCCAATTCCGCCACTCGTCCCAATAATGGGCGGGGCAGGAACAACCTGCCTTCCGCCCGCGAAGTAAGGACCATGCGTAGTAGTCGCAGAGCTAATTAAACATGGCCCTTTAAATTCATGCCCCTGAGCGAGAGATGGAAAGGAGGAGAAAGCGATTGCTCAGGGGCGAGGTTTAAAAGTATGGTAGGCAAGAATCACGTCTTGCTCATAGAGTAAGGTTATCGCAATCTTTAGTTGGCACCTTCAAATGCGACTATGAAACCCCTCGTTTCATCGGCAGTGCCACGCCGCTACCATACTTATTGATTACTTGCACGGCCTCACCAGAACCGTGCAACAAATGGAGGGGTAATATAATGACAAGCCAGCGGGCAGGAGGTCTGCAACAGTTTTGTCGGCATCACTTGTCTGCGCGACCTTTTATTTATTACACGGAGGCTTTTTCAGCACCGCCCTGTCAAGGCTACCACGCCACCGCTGGCTGTTTTGCAGCAGCCCTCGCAAAAGGGCCACCGAGCACTCTCTACGCTTGGTAGAGGTACGTTTGGGTGGGGCGGGCAGGATTGGCATACATATAGCTCTTTCGAGAATCTTCTACCTGCTTGGGCCATTCGCATCACACCCTATAAGTGCGGCCCTCATTTTGTTAGCGTTTCACACACGCCGCCGCCCCATTAATTTGTCGCTATTGAATTTTCAAAGAACTATCTACTTTATTCCCAAGGCCATTCATCGGCCGTGTCGTTGTCTTTGGAAAAATCAAGATCAACGGACTCTTTTAGCCATTTTCTTCCATTATAACTTATCTGCAACGCTTCTCCTTCTTTGGGCGCAAAGCCGAACATCTCCCGGCAAAGGGAAGGGGGGATGTTCATTGGCGAAAAGCTTGAGCGATCTTCAGGGCTAAAGAAGCATGTCGCACCCGTGTAGTAACAACAGCCCCTTCTTTTTCTAATCCCAATCTCTTCGGGGTATAGTTCACAAAGACCCCTGCCAGTATCTCTTGTTAAATAAAACATGTTCATTCTCCCTTAGTTAAAAGTTACCTCTAAATACTGCCTACCCCAGTTTAGTGCTTCTTGATGGGTATCGAATAGTAAATCGAGCCTATTCCCTTTAATCGAACCACCTCTATCGAGGACTTCCACAGGTTTCCCCCCAGCGTAGCCCTCAATCGTTAACATCGTACCAAATGGAATAGCGGGGGGTGCGGCAACTAAGAAGCCCACAGCGGGCGCACCGGAGGCCGTAATACCATCAGCGAATTTACCACAACATTTTTCACATGGGCAGTAAGCTGACACGTTCATCAGTTTGGTTACTTGCCTCTGTATGGGCTTAGGTTCGGGGATGTGGAAGGTGAATTTAAGTTGTCGTTGATAGGCCATGCCGAAGAGCCAGCCCATGAAATAAACTATTGCGGTTAATGCTATGACTACTACTGTTTTCATTTCATTCTCCTTATGCTTTCTATTATTTACTTTCAAATCCTACGTAAACTATAAAACACTTTTCGGCGGTTGTCAAGCCTTTCTTTAAAGATTTTTCAAAATAATGTTGAAATCGGCGTTTTTGGGGGAATAAGTGGGAAAAAACTTTAAAATTAAGTTTGCTTTTATTTGTCGATGTTGTATAATGATAATGCGTTTCTAATTTATTGAAAGGAATGAACGATGGAAGAACATACAATGATATTTGAAAATAATTGTCCACTGTTAAAAGCGGGGCTGTGTATGTTGTCATTGGAGGATGACGGGCCGTTATCAAAAACAGAACAACTCCAAGCCGAGAATGAAGTTCTGAAGAAACTCGTGAGGTATCACTATGTAATGCCCATGAATACGGCGGGAGATTACGATGAAAATATTGCATGGATAACGGAAGCTGATAAAGCCCTGAAAGGAGAAAGAACGATGGATGCACTGACGCGAATTGAAAATATGGCGGAGTACGGTTTTGCTGATTTAGACTCGGAAGAGTCCGGGAATATACACACCGATGCTTTGGAATTAATGAAAGAAGTCAAGCAACTCCAAACCGATACTTCAGTGTTAAAGTCTATGCGGAATACAGTAACGCAGTACCTTCAAGGAAATAAATGGAATTGGAGTGATAGTGTGGTTGCGGGACTGCTAATTCGGTCTATGTTTAGTGACGAAGAAATTGAAGCCCTGAAAGGAGAATGAACGATGGGCAAAATCGGCGAACAGATATTAAACGAGTGTCCCTATACTGAATGTGTAGGCAAGAAAATCCTAACGCAATTGGAATACCAAACTGTATACAATATCGAGCTTGAGCAAAAGAACATGCAACTTCAAATCGAGATAAAGGTATTAAGAGAAATAACAAACATCAAAGACCCTGAGCAACATTTTGAGCAGATTATGACTGCAAATAAGCAACTCCAGGCTGAGCTTGTACTGTTAGCAAAGTTGGCCTCGGACAAACCTGAATTTTTTAATCCTATGGAAGCTATGCGTGCTAAAGAGCTTAGGGATAAGATTCTTAAATCTTAATAGAGTAGGAGAATCCAGAACAATGAGTGATTGGTATGATAAAATAGAAGAGCCTGTAAAGGCATTAGTGAAATTGTTACGAAATAATGGGTTTAACACAAATTGTTCTTGTGGGCATAAGATGAGCATAGAAATGGAATGGTATGGATTTGAGGAAGAAATGCGCAGACTTCGCAACTTATTATGCGAAAATGGCTATAACGACTTTGAATTGCGCCTTTTTTGGCCCAGTTCAGGAATCGGACAATTTATGGAGGTTAGATTACTTAATGAAAGCTAAAATTGTAAAATGGCATGACAATTTATTTTCTGTTCACATGACAGTCAGGAGCGGTTCACTTGAAACCGGAAACCACAAAACAGCCAAGCTTGCTAAAAGAGCGTTTATTGATATGTGCAACCGCTTAGGTGTAGATAAAAACAGGTGGGAATTTGAAAGTTAAGCAATCTTAATAGAGTAAAGGAGAATGAACGATGGATAAGAATAAAGAAGTGAATGGAACAATAGGCGGCAAGTTGGTCCATTTCGATTGTATTGAGGATGGATTTGAGGCACTGGTGAAACTATGCCAGCTTCAAGAGGCCGAGCTTGATAAGCACCGATCGGTCCCAGAAGGCGTGGATAAGTTAAAGCAAATCTATGAAAAATGTAAATGCAGCATTACTATTGCTGTAAACCATCATCGAGATTATTACATGACTGTGGAGCAGCGACTTGATGAATTACGCGCCCTTGACTGCCCGCCCGACATCCCCGAAGAGATATGCGAAGAAATGATACGAAGAGACACTGTAATCGACATACAGGTTTATCCTGATACTCCTAACGGATCGTACAGCGTTTTCCACTATGACTTGGATAAAGCGCTTGATTTAATGTTGGAAGCTATAGAGTAATTGAGGTTTTTTTGGGAGAATCAAGATGCTGACAGAAGGAAAAATTGAATGGGCTGAAAGTCAAGTAAAGAAATGGGCAAATAAACATAATCTCAATTATAGACAAGCTCTTGAAATATTATCTGATGTGGAAAGTTATAAGGACTTATGGGAAACCGTTTATTTAAGTGAGTTCTTATTCAAAACCCTCCAAAAAATATTAAAAGAAGATGAATAATAAGGACATATTGAAAAAGAGTCTATGCTAAATCAGTGGAAAACAACACAAGCGGGGTCTGGATAGTTTGGTGCGTCCAGTGTTGAACCGAAACGGTATTTGATCGGGCAAAGCTGAGATTAAGCAGAAATTAGGGTCAGGATTTAAGAAGCTCTCTCCCTCAAGCTACATAAAGACAATACTATCGGTTATCTTAAAGATACCGAGAAACCCGCTTTGCGCATAAAGTTAGGTGGCGCTAATAAAGTTAGGGAAAACAATAAATAATTGCATTTTTATTAAGGAAAAGGCCCAAAAACCGCATATCCATGTCTATTATAGAAGGGTGTAGTTTTTTTAGAGCATCATGGACGCAAGAAAAAAGATATTGCGGCATATTACAGCCAAACAGTTACAGGCTTACGAGCTTTATGACGCAGGCTTTACTCAAGCAGAGAGTGCGGATATATTAGAGATCGACCAAGCAAACATATCAAGAAGATTAAATGGGTTATTCCTTAAATACCCCGCACTCAAAAGGCCTGACATAAACGTCATCCAGTATAAGCCTGAAATACACGATTCCCATGTCCAGGTGCAATTTTGACCAAAACAGAACGCCAACTCCGCGATGAATACAAAAAGGCCGTCAATGACGATGACCATGAAAGAGCGGAGAAGTTGGTAAAGGCTTTGATTAGGATTGAAGAAGAGAGAAAGAAGAAGCTAAACAAATAGCTCTTTGACATAAAAATATGGGTTTACCTGTAAGGGGGCTGTGCATATCGCAAGCCCCCCGTAATTAGCGTGAGTTTACGTGCTTATGTCTCGGCGCTTACTATGGTTTATCCAAGTTGCCCTCTTTCGGGTAATTAAGCAATAGCCAAGGTTTTCCAGTTCGGCCTTCAGTTCAGCATACTCGGCTGGCTTTGCGGGCTTAGTAGTTCTTATGCAATGAAAGTAATCGGCCCCCCCATGTTGCCCGACAAACACATAACTTGAGCACGACCCGCCGGCATTCGTTCCGGGGATTTCTGGAAATAGGGCCAGAATTACCCCGTCTGGCCACTTGCGAAATATAACCTTTGTATACGGTTCCATAATACCCATCCTTTCTAAGATTTTAAATATTCCCTTATATGCTCTACTCGTCCCAATTTATCGAATCGCACTCGTTAATCACTTTCGATATTTGTTCGGCATCACTTGCTATAGTGCCAAACCTTTCAGCCACCGTTGCCGTATTTATCTTTTAAGACTTTTTCTTTTATTTTGTTCTGTACGAAGATATCCTCTTTTCCCGCTAACTCCCACCCTATTGCTGTTTTTGCCAAGTCAATGCACCATGCCGTAGAGAAAAAACCAAGGCCTACGGCTTGCATGTACGATTCTGACAAATCAATCACCAAGGGATGGATTGGGTTTGCCTGACGGGTAGTTGTTAAAGTTTTTGGTTTAAAGGTGCAGTTTGGGTGAAACTTTGGGCAAATATCTCTCGACATTCGACAGTAATATAAACTTTCTTTGCCGCATTTTGCTAAATGTTCAACATCACTTCTCATAACATACCATCCTTTCTAAGATTTTAAATATTCCTTAATAGTCTTGGGCTGCCACCTAACACTCCCCCCTATTCTAAGGGGTTTAGGCAGTGAGCCTTTTTCAGCCAGCCTAAAGATCGTCCTGGTTGACAGTTGCAGCATTTTCGCCACGTCCTTCACGGTTAGTAGGGGGCAGGGGTTACAAAAGTCATTCTGAATCATTTCATACCTCACTTTCAGCTATTGCTTGTAACGCTTTTTCTGATCTGTCAACGCAAGAGTTTAAAAACGTTGCCATAGCTATAAAATTTGTTTTATATATAGCCATAGATGGTTTTTCTGCACATTCCTCAGCAAAATGTGCGAACATAGCAAATATATTTGGAGCCGGGCCTGCCTTGCACGCTTCCAGTAGCTTATCGTGGTCTCTTTTTGTTTTCGGGGCCGATGCAATAAGTTGGGCGTTGGCTTCGGCTTCGCCAACATCAGCCATCACCCGCGTTACCCTGGCGATGCAATTTTGGTTTACCGCAATCCAAAACTCACGCCTACCAGGTTGGTCAACTGCCACAACTGTCCATTCACCTTTTGTAATACTCATTTTACTACCTCACTTTCTGCTAATTCCTTAACTTTGTTGTCTATTTGCCTTGCCAGACCTTCCACTATTTCAACTTGGTCGTCTATGTAGTCCATCCCATAAACCATGTCGTAATGCACTCTTAACCTCTCAAGTTCTGCCTTTGCTTCCATATATTCAGCTATTAATTCCGCTAAGCTCATAATATCCATCCTTTCTTAACACATTGCCAAGTAAACTAACAAAGCCAAAAACACTATTTCTTTCCAGTTATCCATGATAATTACCTTTCACAATTTGGGCAAGAACACTGAAAAACGCCTATCGCTGCCTTGTCAACCTCAAACCAATGCTTGCAATCTTGGCATTGCCAATGACACTTAGGGCAAATCTCTATATCCTTGCATATTTGCCCATCAACTAAACTTTCATAGTTAAGGGGCACAAGGTCAGCGTTACAAGATAAGCACAAATGCTTAATGTTCAAGCTTTCGGTTGCCATAATATTACCCTTTCATTAAATTGTTATCATATAACATCTATCGTCTTATACATGAGCCAATACACTACTATCTAAAGATTTTACATTATGCCATTCGCCACCACAAAAAGCATACTTGCCAGCCTTTAGTTCTCCATCGTACTCGGCCCAGTCGTTGTTTGGCTGATTATTCAGGAACTTGTGGCCCTCTTGTGCGGTTCGGCATAACCTGATTAGTTTGCGGCCCGTACATGGTCCGCCAGTTGTAATTGTTTTGGTTATCTTCACAATATTACCCTTTCATTAAGTTATTGTTTCTATGTCCTTCATCGTCCTAAAGTATACACCATCATCACCATTTGTCAAGAGAATAATCCAAGAAACTTTCAAATAAACAGGTAAAGCCATATAGACTAAAGACTTAAAATCTTCGATCAATACGATAATAATTATGACTGAACAAAACAAACAATGTGTTTCTAATTATAACCAAATACAGGGGTATAACAGTACCAAAGAACGAGAGATCGTCCAACAGGCACAAACCTGAGACGTTTTTTAAGGCAATAATGGGTAAAACAGACAATAAGACGGTATTAAGCGAAATTAAGCCCTGTCAGTGCGGTAAGGAACCAAAGACCATAAAGATATATGAAGCAATGGCAATAATCTGTAAGTGCGGTCATCAGGTGAATGATTCAAACATAAACACCCTGATAGACAAGTGGAACGAGTACAACCAAGTGCCGGAAAGATGGGAATGCCTGACATAAGAGATGACAACGTAGTTGAACTGGTAGCAAGCACCTATTGCGCCAATGGTCTTAATAAGACACAAGCAATGATAAGCGCAGGTTACTCAGAATGTTACTCAGACAGTGGGGATGGACAGGCAAGCGTATACGGTAACGAACGGGTAATGGCAGCGATAGCAGTAATAATAGGGGAAAAGAAGGCAAAGACGGTAGCCACACGAGCAATGAGACAAGAGTTTTGGACCAACACAATGAACTCCACCGATCATAAAGTCAACATGGGCGACAAGTTACGCGCATCTGAACTCTTGGGCAAGTCCGAAGCAGACTTCACTGACAACCTGAACACCAAAGACACAACCGTCCCCACATTCACTGATGAAGAGGAACAAGCGCTCGAAGCATCAGCCAGTGTATTCAAGCTAAGCCTCGTGAAGGGGGCTGACGTGCCCTCAGATGGACGAACAGAGAATAAGGCTAATAGTGCCAGTTAACCAGTAAGGAGCAGAGAATGGAAGACAGAGGCCATACAGAGGCAGTCAAGGCTCTGCTCAAGGCCGGCG
>SDBT01017710.1_pt1 | contig 11237 bp, 9 predicted proteins | sample 2277101 | NCBI WGS metagenome assembly SDBT01 (sample SAMN10404973, study PRJNA504765) | marine sediment metagenome | isolation source: marine sediment core GS10_PC15, 103 cmbsf | place: Arctic Ocean: Southern Knipovich Ridge | collected 2010 | reverse complement strand
GGACATCCTGGGCAGGATTGACCTCATCTCTGATGATGGTGTCATCGAACTGAAGACCAGCGCCAGATCCATCAACCAGCGCACGGCTGATACTTCATTGCAGTTAACCCTTTATTCGTGGGCTTATAGAATGATATTTGGCCGCGAAGAGAAGTCGCTGAAGACTATAGCTCTTCTCAAGACGGCCAAGTCCTCGATACAGACAATAGAGACGTGTCGCACAACTGAAGACCACAGCAGGCTGATGGAGCTTATATCTCAGGTTATCCGAGCAGTTGAGCTGCGAGTGTTCTATAGAAATCCAGCCACAAGATATGGCTGCGATGGATGTGTCTATCGCATAGCTTGTGGCGGAGTGTGAAAGCAAAAGTGAAGGGAAGGTAAATTAAAATGGCAACACTAAACAAAGTATTCTTGATAGGCAATCTCACGCGGGACGTGGATCTGAAATACATCCCTTCAGGACCAGCAGTGGCTAACTTCGGCCTAGCTGTTAATCGGACATACACAAATTCCGACGGCGAGAAAGTGGACGATGTGTGCTATATAGACGTCGTCGCATGGAACAGATTAGCTGAAGTTGCCGGCGAATACCTGTCCAAAGGACGCCCCATCTTTGTGGAAGGAAGGCTGCAGATGGATAGTTGGGAGCAAGAGGATGGACAGAAGAGGTCGAAACTGAGAGTCGTGGCCCAGAACATCCAGTTCCTAGGTGGATCAAGAGATGATGATTCCCAGGGGGAAGCTAAGGACGACGATATACCTTTCTGACGAAGCATCAGCACTCTCTAGTTCTTTAACAACAACATGGCGTCGATGGGGAAGGTATTATTACATAATATCGCCATCGACGCTTTTTCTATATGGGATTTTCTGAGAAGTAGAGCAAGAACAGCCCATCTGTGTTCTGGCAGAAATGGAGAAAAGCAAACGAGTCTGTCGCCGAGACCATTACAGAATGTGGGCAAATTTTGTGGTACACAGGATGACAAAGCCGCAAAGCCAAATGTCTGACCAATTGCTGAAATGGTCTCTCAATTATCTGCCAGAAGAATCACACTCAAATAGATATATACCATACCGAGATTATTTTCATCCCAACTATACTTATATCAGCTATACTCCAAGTTCTCCATATCCTTCTGAAAAAGTTATTGACATTTTATTAGAGTAGTTCTATACTAGGAATGTTGGAAAAAAAATTCTTAGAAAAACGTAAATAAAAATTCAATAAAAAAAAGACGCTTATGATCACAACCCAAGGAAGGAGGGGTAGACTTGAATCTCATGTCCCTAACGCCACACTTCAAAAATATCCGCGACCCTGACTACTTCTTTAAGTCCAAGGAGCATCTAGAGGCATTGGAGCGACTCCGATACTCAATAGAGAGCGAGGAGAAGCTGGCTATCCTTACAGGCGAGATTGGCGCGGGCAAGACCTTCACTAAGACTGTGTTCAAGACCATGCTTCAGGATGAGAATTATCGAGTAATTGATATACCTGACAGTTCTGGGACATTCAACCAGATCCTCTATGACATCATCTGTCAGATGAAGGGCGATCGGTTCCTGAAAAGCAGCAATTACCGCACAAATGTGCTGAAGAAGCATTTTGAAGAAGAACTGGCTAAGATAGCCATTGATGAAGGCAAATATCTCGTCATATTCCTGGACGATGCACAAGCAATCGGGGGAACAAATGCCCGCCCAAGCGGTCACAAAGCCCACCTGGAGCAGATAAGGCTGCTAACAAACATCGACCTCCAGGACAAGAACCTCATGACAGTTATCCTGATAGGACAGCCTGAGTTGCGTAGATATGTATCAGAACTTCCACAACTTGAGGACAGGGCTGCGCCACCATACCATCTCAATGCGTTCGACTTCAAGACCACTCAGGAGTATATCAACTTCCGTCTATCCAAAGGCGGGTCCTCGGACATATTCACATCAGAGGCAGTTCGAACAATACTATCATACTCAAAAGGTCTGCCGCGGCGGATAACAAGAATGTGTTACGTCTGTCTGTATGTTGCAGGTACCTTCGAATTAGATACAGTGGACGACCGCATAGCCCAGATAGTATACGACGATTTCCGCATAGGAAATAGGAGATGGGAGCGAGATGCAGAACGGGAACTCGAGCAACAACCAGCAGAAGCCAATTAGTCTATCAGAACTGAGTTTCGCAGACCTGGCCAAGATGCGACAAGAGAGGGCCACCACAGCAAAACAGAAACAAGTGGTTTCAGAAGCAGTTCCAGAAAAAACAGAAATTGAGGAGTCAGAGGAGGAAATTTCTCCGACGGAGGATGTCGTGGTGGAGTTGCGCGACGATGTCGACATCCAGGAAAATTTCTGCAAAACGCCTAACGCCAAATGGAAAATTGCCCCCCTACAGGATCCCAAGGAGTTCTGTGTTTACGATTATCTGTATAAACTGAGTTACGGCTGGCGTCGTAATGCCTGCCGCGTTGGTTACGGCGCTATTGTAAACCATACAAGCATTCCCTCAAGAAGCACTGCCATAAGGGCAATAGAGGGGCTAATGGAGAAGGTGCATATAATCAGGATTGAAGAAAGAACCCACAGTAAGGTGGGTTCTTTGTATAGAATATTATCACCAGAAGAGATCCTTATCCAGGAAGCTGGACATAGATATTTGGGTGGATCAACAGTAGAGGCAATGGAACTACTAGAGGATAATGTTAGTGAGGTTGCCAGAGCATTATCTCAACTTGAGGAGCGTGTATTTGAGAGTGATGAGGCGAAACTACGCGCGGCGGAAGGCATCTTAGGTATGTTCAAAATGAATATAGTCAAAATGAATATAGTCAAAATGAATATATCCGAATCAACTATAGCCAAATTGAATATAGTCAAAATGAACATAGTGGGTACTCAAAATGAATATAGTCAAAATGAACATAGTGAAGAAAACGGCTCTGCAAGCGGGTCCGCCACTATACCCAAAATGAATATAGTCAATTTGACTACCAACAAAGATCTTTTAAAAACAAATTTAAAAACAACAGAGGAGCAAAACGGTAGCCTAAGTGTAGCGGAGGTTCTTGTTGTTGTTTCTTCTTTGGAATTCTTCAAGGAATTACCGGAAGCCACAATAAGAAACTTGTGTGCGGAATACGGTTGCGATAAAGTTGTGGAAAAGATACAGTCGCTGGACCAACAGTATAAGAACAAGGAAATGGACAATCCGGGCGGCCTTCTAACAGACGCATTGAAGAATGATTATGCTCCACCCAGAAAAGTGGTGAGAAGACAGAAAGCCAAGCAAGCAACTGAGGAAGAGGAAAAGCAAAAGAAAGTGGAAGAAGAAATGCGACGACAAGAAGAGGAACTTAGGCAAAAGCTTTCCAAGCAGAAAGTGAAGATGGGAAAAAAGAAACGCGCAGATCTTCGGGAACAGGCATTGGAGGCCATACATGATACGGACGGCATCAAAGAGGAATTTATCACAGATGCACTGATCGAGGCCAAGGAGAATGAAATTCTGAAAAAGGAAATGGAGGAAGAATAGCATCTCATAGACACCCACTGTCCAATAGCAACACCTGCGGCATTTTCACCATTATCGCGGCACTATCCACCAATCTCTTGAGCGATATTACGCATCTCGATATAAGAAAACAGGCGTTGCTATACCAAAGGCTATATTGTCATAATCAATGCCAAGATTAGAAAGACAGCGTCAGTATTTAGCCCCTGAATATGCTCCCTAAAAATGCTTCTGAAGTCACCCATTCACATATGTATGTCAAGTCGTGAGTCATGTTAGCCTGTGGCAATTCTTTGGAGGAATAACTTAAAAACTCTGTTATTGTCTGTGATTCTTTTCAGCCAGAGAGAGCACCTAAAAGCAGTCCTTGGGTAACAAGACTTCCCATATTCTGCCAATGCCACCTAATAAAACTTCGCCACTATTTAGGCTACCAAAATATCTATTACGTTGAAAAGAGACGTCATAACGGACCAAATTCGGAGGCATCTCAGCACGCTGTAATGGACTCCTGGATTTTTTGCATCGAGACGAAGTCAAAAAAAACTAATGACAAGAATTATCACCCATGATATAATGTGCCATCGTTCTAGCACAGGGTTGCCTCTCTTGTGGTATCTTATGAAGCCCTCACAAATCTGGATAAACTTCGGTTCCATTACGGAACTGATTAGAGCCCTTAGCGGCAATGCTTCAGATATCAAGCCGAAACACTGCCACTGTCTGTGACTCTTGTTAGCCAGAGACAACAGTCAGCACCAGTTTTAGGGGACTGCAAGGGCTCCCTACTATTATGACGCAAAACACGTCTTTTTGCTACTTTGGGGAACAGCACTATAAGTCCGAATCAATTATTTTCTCTATTTCTAACGTTCTGTTATTACAGTCACTAACCCTATGAAGGTTGGCGGCGGCGCAAAACGTTAACAGCATACATACAACTTGACGGAGATTTGATTTCCAAAACCTTGTACTATTATGAGCAGATTCTCAAATCTTCTGAGAAATTCTGAAATACCAGCTGAAGCCAATCTGGAGAACGGCAGTGCTTAGAGACCATACAATACACCTCCTTTTGGAGTAATTAGGGGAACTGAAACCGCGAAGTTTATAGCGAACAGCATCATTATATTCATTTCGCGGGTTATTATTACCCGATATACGAATAAAACCCTTTTATAATAACGCTTTATGTCGATTAACAAATAACTAAAAATAGGACGACTCCCCTCCCCTTGGTGGATGTAAATTAGGCGGTGCGCCCCCACAGAAAAATCATTATAGATGAAAACGTCGATTGCTAAAGCAACATCAGAGATGCCACCCCGACTATTTTCCAATGTCTTAGCAGACAGCAAACGAAAAGCGTCCGATTTCTCAGACGCCGATTTATTTCTCCGATAGATTCTGGGATAGAGATAATACTTGCGATAAGCCGCTTTTAACAGGTCAGCTAACCGACTTCTTTTGATGCGTATTATATAAACATGCATTTTTGTTAGATATCGTTTATAGATTCTTTTCACTTGAATCACCTCCTGAGATTAAGATTAGATTACTAATTACGGATTGTCAAGTTGTGTAATCTTATAAGGGGGCATTTTGAGTTTTTTTGAAGCTGCTTTTTACAGTATTTTGTTATTCTATCTGCTTCCCCTATCAATCATTGTTGGCGGGATAGTATTTGTTGTGAAATGGAGGAGACGTAAAATGCAGGAAGAATTCCAGGAGGAAAGTATACAAGAGGAAGAAGTTCAGCCGAGCGGAGGGATAAAAAAGCCACTGTGGAATCTTTTAATTGGAATGCAAGGTTGCGGTGTTAGGATTTTTGTTGTTGTGGCAGTATTCATGACTCTTGGTATTATTTCTGGCTTCAGATCACACGCTATAACCGGATTCATTTTCTTAGTTGTATTTGGGTTCCCTATTTTCTTTAGTTTTAAGTATGCGGTTACAAAGTGGAAAGAATGGCAAAAAGGTGAGCAGGAAAAACCTGGTCCAGAAGCTCAAACAGAAAAACACGACAAAGAAACAAATCTTGCCAAAGGCCCTTGGTATAATGTTTATGAGATGGACTGTGCCTTCGGTTCTGGTTGGATACCGCCATTTACCAACCCTGTAAGTATAGAACCACCATTTATTGATTTGGGAGACCAAGATAATGAATACCTTGAGTCAACGGAGCTTATGTGCAATGGCTATAATATTCCTGCTTGCTATATCAAAACCTTATTTGAGGAACAAGCAGTGGATGTGAATGATTTTGTTTGTTTCAATATTGTGCTTCCAGAAAAACAGGAATTAGCTTTTCATCAAATGGAGCAATTCTGGGTTTCTACACGAAGGTTTAAGCACCCTGTAAGTTTTGAGATAATATCCAATGGCGATATGGGAAGAGTTATTTTCCAATTTCTGTGTCATCCCGAGAAACAAGAACAAATCAGGCATCAATTAACGAGTATCTTTCCTAATTCTTTTTTCGGTTCAGAGGAGAATAACATTGATTATTTAACGGTTTGGGAAGAAGCCCATCCACGCTTAGATTACATATTCCTCGTTAGTTGGCTTGGCTTAGAAAAGTATTATGCTTATCCCTTGCCAACTCTAACAAAATTTGATACTAAAGACCCCCTGATTGGCATTCTAAGCACATTCGCAGAAATACAAAAAAACGAGGCAGCTGTTTTTCAAGCTTTAGTCCAGCCCGTCAAGCAAAATTGGAAAAAACAATTACAAGGCGAAACCTTTAGAGAAGTAATGCCCGCTGCTCAGGAAAAGGGAGAACATCCCTTGTTCGCTATTTGTCTTCGACTGGCAATTTTAGGAGACAACGAGCATTCTACAGAAAGTGTTCTGCAAACTTATGTGAAGAATGTCAGAAATGATTTGTCAAATTATGGAGACGAGACAGCAAATAAAATCGGAATTGAGTCGCGAAGTATCATTGAAGACACATTGGGATCTATATACGAAGGTATTTCAAGAAAACCTTTTATAAGGGATACTAATGAAATCAGGGTTGACAACGAGTATCGTGCTATTTTTGACCGCACCACTCATAGGCACGGTTTTATCCTGAATAGTAAAGAATTGACCAGTTTATGCCATTTCCCCTCAAAGAATTTGCAGCATCCTAAACTTTTAAGACAGGAGGCTGGTATAGTGAAAGCCCCAGACCAATTCATTGTTCCAGATGGTTTGGATATGCCATCTGGCGTTATAGTGGGTGTAAATTGTGGTTACAAACCAGAGGAAACAGTGTTTGTCCCAGATGAATTACGGGCTCAACACGCTTATATCGTAGGAAAAACCCGTCAGGGGAAGAGCGTCTTAATGGCAAATATGATTATTCAGGATATTCAGAATGGCAATGGGGTCGGGGTGATTGACCCGCACGGAGCACTGATTAAAGAGTGGATTCTGCCCCGTATCCCGAAAGAGAGAAAAAACGATGTAATACTTTTTGACCCCGCAGATGAAGAATATCCAATTGGTTTTAATATGTTTCACGCAGAGACACGGCTTGAGAGGCGTTTAGTTAAGAACGATATCGTTGTAGCCTTCAGACGATTATTTCAAGACGCATCGTGGGGAGACAACATTGCCACTATCATACGAACCACAATTGATACTTTACTGGCTGATAATAGCCGTATATACAGCTTGCTGGATGTCGTTAAGATGATAAACGATGAAGGCTTCCGTTATGAAGTGGTAGAGAGAATACGAGACCCGCTTGGCGCTCTAAGGAATTTTTGGCTTGACCTCTATCCCTCATATCAGGCTTCAACTATTGGCGCTCTCAAGAGAAGATTGTTTGATGTTTTAGGAGACCCATTAGTAGGTAATATACTGGGCCAACAGAAAACGACTTTTAATCTGCGGGACGCAATGGATAACCGAAAGATATTTCTGGCTTCCCTGTCCAAAGGAATTTTAGGGGAGCATATTTCTAATGTATTTGGCGGACTGTTAGTGTCCAAAATCCAACTAACAGCAATGGCAAGAGCGGCCCGGGCTACTGAAGATTCAGTCCCGTTTTATTTCTATGTAGATGAGTTCCAGAATTTTACGAATGAAAGTTTTGTTGAAATCCTCTCAGAGTCCAGCAAATACAAACTCTATTTGACAGTTGCCCACCAATTCGCCAGTCAATTGCCTACACGTATCAGAGACGCGATTGCTGGAAATGTAGGCACGTGGTTTGTGTTCAATTCCAGCCATAAAGATGGCAGAGCGATTGAAGGAGAGCTGGCAGCCGGGATTACCGCTGACGATATTGTCAAGCTTCCCAGATTTCATACTTTCACTCGTATGGGAACGGCTCAAAATACTTTTTCAATGGCTACTATATTGCCCCCAGATCCTAATGAAACTCACGCTAAACCCCACGAAATAATAGAAGCCTCCAGGGCAAAGTATTGTCGAGAGCAATCAGAAACGCCTATTGCAGACGAAGAGGACGACGATGAGTTTACTTTCTAAGAAACGGAATAGATTCACAGCCCAACCAGTCAAATCCATACAGATAAGAGACAGGGACTATGCAATCTTAACTGCCCTCTATGAGTATGGTATGCTGACCACCTCCCAGATAACCACCCTTTTCTTCGGAACCCACAAGAGAGCCTGTGTCAGGCTAAGAGACCTGTTTGACGCGGGAATGGTGCATAGGATTTTCCGGCCAGTGGTAGTCGGGTCAGCAGAAATTGTATACGCTCTGGGTAAGGAAGGGGTATCCCGTTTAGCCAAACACCTGAAGCTTGACAGGAAGAACATCAACGAAGTGAGATTGAGGTTTGAACAGCCGAGATCCCTTTTCCTTGACCATTATCTTGAGATTAACCAGTTCAGAGTGGCGTTGTGTGTAGCCGCTGAGGCAGATGGTTATAAGCTCAAAGACTGGAAATACGAGGGAGACCTGAAAATAAAGAAAGCAGGAGAACTTCCTAAAGCCATCAGAGTAAAAGACCCAGAAAAGGCAGGACGGACTATTCCTGTGGTCCCTGACGGATTTTTTACCCTGGTGAAACCCGACAGCAGCACCCATCATTTCTTTTTGGAAGCAGACAGAGGGACGATGGAGCCAGCCAGATTCAGACGCAAGATGCTGGGGTATGCCTATTATAGGATGGAGAGAATTTACAGGCAACATCTGGGTATCTCTGGGTTCAGAGTGCTTACCATTACTGACCGAGTACCCAGCTTATTGGATGTTACCGCCCGGATAAATCCCCAACGGCTCCATCCAATGTACTATTTCGCAGATATAGAAGACATCACGCCTGAAAAGCTATTCTCTGAAATCTGGAGCGTTCCCAGTGATAATCGTAATAGAGCATTGTTTTAGTATTTATGTTATATGATTTCTTATCGTGAAAACGTCTGATGTTTTGATAATAATAATTAAAAAATAAATCGAGATCGACGTTTTCGCGTAATTTTTGAAAAATCATAGCAAAGAACACCAAAAGAACCATCGGATATCTGCGAATCTCAACAGCGGATCAGGCTCTGGACAAAAAAAGTCAGACATTCTCTACCTTGTCAATGAAAAGAAGACGTTTCTGGTCTTTTCTCTTTGACACACACTGCTTAAGGCTGATACACTATGTCCCAGTGTGGTTGGCTGTGTTTGTTGAGTTGTATCGCTTTAACCGCCTTTGGGATTGGGCTGACTGATCTGTAATACCAAACTGATACTAATGGGGTTGATCTTGGTAGTGGGTGTGAGGAGTCCGTTTTGGATGGCGGCGAAGATGGACTGCCGGGGCGCTCCTAATTATTTTATTATACTCGTTCGGTACTCCTCTGCAACACAGCGTCCTGCTGGGAATATTAGATCACCTTCTTGCTACAAGGGATTAGTGCGATGAATCAGGTATATAAAGCAAATATAACAGCAGGCGCGTTGCTTGTACCTGAAAGCAGAAAAATAGCCGATCTTATGCTCAGAGATGTGTCGGCAGATGAATGGGCACGAGCCATAGAGGAGGAAAACATCCTCCAGAAATTAAGCGCATCTTCTGCTAAACGAATAGCGAATCTTATCAGATCTCGCTTGGAACTGATGAAACCAGAGCTATGGGAAATGGTCAGAGATGGCGGAGCACAGAAATCAACACATGCGGTCTTTGCGGCGGCTATCAAGCATTCTCGTATCTTAGGCGATTACCTCGATCTTGTGGTTCGTGAGCAGTTTCGTCGTCTTGAGGAACGCCTGACTCCCAGGCTGTGGGAAGATTTTCTCCGAACGTGCAAGCAACAAGATCCAGCAATGAGTGATTTCTCTCTGTCAACAGCCAAGAAAATGCGTAATGTTGTGCATAATATACTCTCTGAAGTGGGGTATATTAGAGATTCACGCTCCTGGGAATTGCAGAAGGTGGAAATAGACGCGGAAGTATTGAGCTATCTGGAAAACAATGATGAGCATTATGTTCTAGAGTGCATACAGGTGTGCTGATGGGAAAGAACAGAACATTCGATGAGCGGCTGAACGAGATATTGCCTACCATAACGTCCAGCAATTTCCTTGAAAAGAGAGGACTAGGCAACGAGATCCCTTTCTACATCTTTGATTATCCGCCGGAGGATGAGTTACAGCTCAGAAAGCATCTTGTCTTCCTGATTGATAGGATAGGAAAGCAGTATTCCCATATAGAGGTCACTCATGTGGAACTCTTTGGTGTGATGATTCGCTACCTAAAAGAGCGAAATCTCCTTGATAAAGCATTCGAAATGGAAGCACAAAAAGGATCTGAAGCTCTGTGGAAAGCGCTTTCTGCATCGGTCAAGCCGGAGCGTTTCGTGAAGACGATACTTGCCAATCAGTTTGACTTCGCGCAATGCGACCTCATCCTGATGAACGGTGTCGGAAATGTATGGCCCTGGATGCGCGCACATTCTTTATTGAATAACCTCCAACAGGTAACAGGTGACGTGCCATTGGTGCTCTTCTATCCAGGCGCATACGATGGGCAGGCGCTTCGTTTGTTTGGGAAATTGGGCGGCAATAACTACTACCGGGCCTTTCGGCTGGTACAGTAAAAGGGAGAGATTTATATGAAGATTGGTGAGCTTTTTAGCAAGAATATTTTCCGGCCTATCAACGGGGTTGTTAAGGCCGATCAGCAGGATGATGCATCAGTTCGTCAGGAGTTGGAGGAATTCGTCGTTACCAGAGAGCTGACGCAACATCTGGATCGCTTCTTCACAGTCTATCTGGATGCCTTAGACAGGCCGCAGGATGTTGATGCTGTGGGGAAAATTGGAGTCTGGGTTTCTGGCTTCTTTGGCTCAGGTAAATCCCACCTCATAAAAGTTCTGCACTATCTTTTCAAGAATCAGACGGTCGAGTATGATGGCACGGAAAAGCAGGCAGTGGATTTCTTTGAGGACAAGATCCACGATGCCATGCTGCTTGGGAATATCAAGCGAGCTGTGGCAAGGGATGCGGATGTAATTCTCTTCAATATCGACAGCAAAGCAGACCAGTCAAAGGGCAGGGACGCTCTTCTTGCGGTCTTCCTGAAAGTGCTGAACGAGTTGCAGGGATATAGTCCGGATCATCCGCATATAGCGCACATGGAGCGGTACTGTTAATGGCATAATAAAAACGGCCAATTATAGCGAATTAATAACGGACATTTATGGCGGAGAAAAGTACCCACTTATGGCGGTTATGGACATTCCATAGGAACTGTGATACGGTTATCTT
>SDBT01017709.1_pt1 | contig 11238 bp, 7 predicted proteins | sample 2277101 | NCBI WGS metagenome assembly SDBT01 (sample SAMN10404973, study PRJNA504765) | marine sediment metagenome | isolation source: marine sediment core GS10_PC15, 103 cmbsf | place: Arctic Ocean: Southern Knipovich Ridge | collected 2010 | reverse complement strand
GCCCGATTGTTGCGATTCCTCGATCGGCTCGACTTACACGACGGCGAGACCGATCTGACCCGGTCGGCCGAGCGTTTCGCCGCCGCCTATCAGCCGCATGGGCCGGTCGTCGTGATCAGCGACCTTTACGATCCGCGGGGATTCGAGCCCGGATTGGATATCCTGCGCCATCGGGGCTACGAACCGTCCGTCGTGCAGATCTTCACGGCCGACGAAGCCGATCCGGGATTGTTGGGCGACGTCGAATTGTGCGACATTGAAGGTCGAGACACTCAGCGGGCAACCATTACCGAACGGGCCGCCGCACGATATCGCCAGGTCTTCGCCGAGTTTCATCGGTCGGTGCGAGATTACTGTGCCGGCCATGCCGATCGCTGTCTGCAACTAACCAACGACATGCCGGAAGACGAGGCTCTGTTGACGGTCCTCGGACTGAAACCATGACCTTTGCCAACCCGACGGCGCTGATCTGGGGATTGCTAGCCGTCCCCATCATCGGTGCCTACTTTCGACGTGGACGGATTCGGCGCGAGACGACCGCGACCGGCATGTTCTGGCGTCGGGTCTTGGCCGAGCAGGCGTCTCGTTCGGCGTGGGAACGATGGCGGCGGCCCGTCTCGCTGGCCGTGCAACTGATCGTGTTGACGTTGATCGTCGTGGCAATGGCCGAGCCGATCGGTTCCCCGCCGAGCCGGATTGTCCTGGTTGTCGATAACACGTTGTCGCCGGCTGAAGTGAAGGAATCGGCCGGGAAAGCGATCGACCGATTGCGGCCATGCGACCGGATGGCCATCTTGACGACGGCCGGTGCGGTGGGCGTTCGCTGCAACTTTACGGGCGAAAAGGCGATTCTCCGCGATGCATTGGCCGGGATCGAATGCCGCGACGGGCCAAGCCGGGCGGATCGAGTCGAGGGTGTGCTTAAGCGAATGAACGACGCAAATCGTCCGCCGGTCGTCGCGTTCTTCATTGGCTCCGGGCAATCCGACAACCAGAGTATGCCGAGCAACACGCCCTGGTGGAGCTTCTTGGCCTGTGTGGCGATGGTGGCCTTGGCCGCCGAATGGGCCTTCTATCAAAGACGGTGGACCTGTTGACATGACCGAATCGGGCTGGCAATTCGAGATGATTCGGCCGGGATGGCTCGCCGCCCTGGTGGTCGCCGTGCCGCTGGCGGTCTATTACTGGCGGCGGAGTCTGATCGCCTTTGGCCCGGCGCAACGGCTCGTCTCGCTGGTCGTCCGCGTGCTATTGATCGCATTGCTGGCGACGGCGCTCTCGGATCTGCGAATTATCACACAAACCGACCGGCAGTTCGTCCTCTTCGCGATCGACGAAAGTGCGAGCATCGGCGCCGAGTCGCGCAAGGAAGCTCGGGCTTTCGTCCAAGAAGCCGTTCGCCACTCGGGCGAGCACGCGACGGCCTTCCTGACGTTCGCCGATCGGCCGGGTGAGGTCGAGCGGACATTGCCATCCGAGTCTCGCAACGCACGTCCGGGAACGGCGATCGACGAGGCGATCTTGGCCGCGCAGCTCGCCATTCCCGCCACCCATGTTCCACGAATTGTGTTACTAACCGACGGCAATGAGACCACCGGCGACGCCCGAGCCGCGGCCGAAGCGACCTCGATCCCCATCACGACGGTTCCCTTGCCGGGCCGGCCGAAGCGGGAGGTCTGGATCTCGGCCGTTCGCCATCCCGGGCAGGTTCGGCCGGGCGAGTCCTTTGTGGTTGAAGTGATCGTCGGGAGCACGCACGACGACCAGGGCACGCTACGGCTTTCGCGCGGCTCGGCGGCGGTCGTCGAAACGGAATCGGCGGTCCACGAGGGCGAAAACCTGTTGCGAATCGAGTCATCGCTCGTCGACGTTCGAGAAGCGAAATATAACGTACGGCTGGTTGGCTTTGACGATGAGCTGAAGCAGAACAATCGGGCCGAGATCACCGTGCGGGTTTCGGCGAAACCGCGCGTGCTGCTGATCGCCGACGAGGGGGACGCCGCGGCGCATCTGGGGCCGGCTCTGCAAAGCCAGTTGATCGAGGTCCGAACCATTTCGCCCGACAATGCACCGAGCGATGCGGCCGAGCTGGACGCTTTCGATGCGGTGATGCTCTGCAACGTCCCGGCCGCGGCGTTATCGGAGGATTGCGTCGGCGCGCTCGAAGAATACGTCGTACGAGGGGGCGGCGGATTGGTGGTCGTCGGCGGCGATCAGTCGCTAACGCCCGGCGGATACCGGGGGACGAAGTTGGAGCAGCTCCTGCCGGTTACATGCGAACCGCGTCCCGATCGGCCCAAGCCCTCGCTGGCCATGGTCCTGGTGATCGATCAGTCCTTTTCGATGCGCGAGGGTGGGCGGATCGATCTGGCGAAGCGGGCCACCCGACAGGTCATCGAGACGCTCGATCCGGCCGACCAGATCGGCGTGATGGCCTTCGAGGAGAAGAGCCGATGGATCAGCCCCTTGGCCCTTTGCGACGACAAGCCCCAGTTACTTCGGGAGATCGCCACGATCGAGGCGGCCGGCGGCACGAACATGTATCCGGCCATGGAAAAGGCCTATCTGGCGTTGGACGAATCGTTTGCCGACCTGAAACACATGATCGTTCTGAGCGACGGCATCTCGCACCCCGGCCCGTTCGACAACTTGGCACGCAAGCTGGCCGACTCGGGCATTACGGTCTCGACGGTGGCGGTCGGCGACGAAGCGGCCGCCGATCTATTGGCCGACATCGCACGGCTCGGCGGTGGGAACTTCTACGATTGCCGCGATCCGGACGACGTGCCCGAGGTGTTTACTACGGAGACGGCGATCGCCGGGCGGCTGGGGATCGACGAGCGGCCTTTTCCGCTTCGAGTGGTCGATCCGGCCCGGGTGTTCTCCGATTTCGACCCGGCCTCGGCACCTGCTTTGTTGGGCTACGTCGAAACGCGAGGCAAGCCGACGACGCACATTATCCTGGCGACCGACGACGGACAACCGCTGTTGGCCCGATGGCGATTGGGCAGTGGCACGGTGCTGACATTTACTTCCGACGCCGAAGATCGCTGGGCGGCCGCCTGGTTGCGTTGGGACGGCTTCTCGACGTTCTGGAGTCAAACGGTCCGCCATGCAATGCGACCCTTGCCGGCCGACGCGGAGACGGACATGGTGGAAGTTGCGCCGGACTATCATGCCGAGTTTCACATCCGCCCGACCGCCGACGTGTTGCTACGAGAGATCGCAAGCGTTACCGGCGGGCATTATGTCCCGAAGCCGGCCGACGTGTTCGCAGCGACCGATCGAACGATCCCCCATACGTTTTATTGTTGGTCCTGGCTGTTGTCGGCCGCCGTCTTGTTGTTCGTTTTCGACGTAGTGTTGAAGAGGATCGATATGCGATGTCATCTCGAAACTGGAGCCAAGAAGAAATGGAACCACAGATGAACACAGATGAACACAGATAAGCACCGAGAAGGGAAGAAGGAAGAGAGCCAACATGCTAATCGTCAACTCGCGTCTTCGGATCCCGCTGCGGGAGTTTCAGTTTACTTTTGCCCGAAGCTCGGGGCCGGGGGGACAGAACGTCAACAAGGTCAACACGAAGGCCCTGCTGCGATGGGCCGTGATGAAGAGTCCGAGTCTGCCCGAGGCGGTCCGTAAGCGGCTGTTGGCGAAATATGGCCGCCGTGTAACTTCCGAGGGCGATCTGTTGGTCGTCAGCCAGCGATTTCGCGACGCGGGTCGCAACGTGGCCGACTGTCTGGAGAAACTCCGCGCGATGTTGGCCGAGGCGGCCGTTGTGCCAAAGACGCGTCGAGTAACCCGGCCGACCAGGGCATCGGTCCGCCGCCGGCTCGACAATAAGCGGCGGCAGTCGCAAAAGAAGCGACAGCGGCATCCGGGGTTCGACGATTAGCGGCGACTGAGCATTCGGGGTGGCTGGCGGCATACCGCAGCGGTGCCCCAGATCGCCACGAAACTGGGGCACCGCTGCGCTATGCCGCCAGCCAGCCATTCTACACGGCGGAAACCGCTACCACCGGGGGGGGGCGATGCACGAATTGGGCGCAACTACTATAATACAGAAAGCAAAGTTGGCTTTTCTCAGCGGAAGCACCGATTCCGATCCCATCATGTCCGAAAAGCAAAACATCGACGGAGCCCTTCGCGATTGGGCCTATCAACCGGGCGTTATCAGCGCGCGGACCATCGCAGGCGAGGACGACCGTCAGGTGCTGCAAATGCGCATCGAGATGGGTGTGCTCCAAATGGAACTGACCGGCCGCCCCGACGGCGAACGGCCCGACGGCGAGGAGACCTATCTCGATATTCTGATTCAGCGGTCGCTTCGAGACGGCGAAGCGTTCGAGCTGACCGAGGACGAGTGCTTCGAGGTCGATCGTGAATTCCTGCAATTCTACCATCGGCGGATATGCTTGTTGGCCCTGCGCGAGTTCGAGGGGGCGGTGCGAGACGCCGACCATACCTTGGCACTGATGGACCTGGCCCTGGAGCACTCCCCTGACGCCGATTGGAGTCTGTCTCACGAGCAGTATCGCCCCTTTGTTCTTTTTCACCGCACTCAGGCCGTGGCGCTTCAGCGGATCCAGGCGTCCGATCCGGCAGCGGCCATCGAGGAGATCAACGGCGGCTTGAAGCGAATGCGCGGTATCTTCTCCGCCATGGACGTCGACGATCGATTCGACGAGGATCCGCTGGTCGGCCAGTTAGTCGAATTGAAGGAATCGTTGCGCCAGGAACATAGCGTGGGCAAGACGCTGGCCGAGCAGTTGGCCGACGCCATTGCGGCCGAGCAATACGAACGGGCCGCCGAGCTGCGCGACAAGATATCCCGACGCTCCAGGTAGCATCTTGTTGACACCGGGTGCTACTGCCGGCAGGTTGACAAGTTAAGAACCTGTCCCGCCTTGTCAATCCGTCGGTTCCACGGCACAACGTGGCTCGACGCCGAGCAAGTTCCGCACGAAATAGTCCTGACGACGCCGGAAACCGTAGGGCGATTCGGCGATGCCGTGGCCGCCGCCCGGAACGACCAGCATATCGAAATCCTTGTCCGCCTTGATCAGGGCATTGACCACTTGCATGGTCGAGGTCGGATCGACGTTGCGGTCCAATTCGCCGACGATCAGCAGCAGCTTGCCTTGCAGACGATGGGCCTGAGTTACGTTCGACTGCTCGGCATAATGGGGCCCGATCGGCCAGCTCATCCAAAGCTCGTTCCACCAGATCTTGTCCATCCGATTGTCGTGACATCCACAATCGGAAACGGCCACCTTGTAGAAGTCGGGATGGGCCAGCATGGCGCGCGTCGAACTCTGTCCGCCGGCCGAACCGCCGTAGATGCCCACGCGCGAAAGGTCCATATACGGATACTTCTTCGCCGCCGCCTTCATCCAGAGAATCCGATCGGGAAAGCCGCTGTCGCCGAGGTTCTTCCAGCAGACGTCGTGAAACGCCTTCGATCGGTGCGACGTCCCCATACCGTCCATTTGCACGACGATGAAACCTAACTCGGCCATTTTCTGGGAACTGAAATGCGACTCGAACCGCCTCGGCACGAACGAGCCATGCGGCCCGGCGTAGATCTTCTCGATCACCGGGTACTTCTTCTTCGGGTCGAACGTGGTCGGCCGGAAGATCACGCCGTGGATATCCGTCTTGCCGTCGCGGCCCTTGGCGACAAAGCGCTCCGGCATCCGCCAACCGGTCGCCAAGAGCGGCGCGGCGTCGGATCGCTCGAGCTCGCACATGAACTTTCCGTCGGAACCCCGGCGCAGTTCGTGGACCGGCGGCATGTCAACCCGCGAATAGGTGTCGATCAGGAATTGCCGGTCGGGGGAGTATTGGATCGAATGGGTTCCGTTTCCGTCGGTCAGGATCGTCAAGTCGCTGCCGTCGAAATTGATGCGGCAATAGTGGATATAGTAAGGGTCCTGTTCGGGGTAGATCCCGCCGGCCTGGAACCAGATTTGGCGATTCTGGTCGTCGACTCGATCGACTTTTCGCACGACCCAAGGCCCTTTGGTAATCTGGTTCTTCACGTTGCCGGTTCGGGAATCGAAGAGGTAGAGGTGGTTGTATCCGTCGCGTTCGGACATCCAGACGATCTCGCTCGCGCTGTCGAGATAGTGGCAATACTTCTTGCCGGCATAATCGACGAACGTCTTGCTCTGTTCGTTGATGATGAGTCCCGCTTCGCCCGTCTGTGCGTCGACGGCGATGATCCGCAACACCTGATGGCCGCGCTGGTTGTAGGCGAAGGTGAATCGTCGAGAGGTCGAACACCACCGGACATCACCCAGACTCCATGGGTTGGGAAACAACTCGTCGTCGATGGGGATTTCGCGGCACTCGATCACGTCGAACAGATGGGGTTTGGTGATCGAGATGCGGTCTCCCGGCTTTTGGTAATGGTGCGAGTGTAGCTTCGGCTGCACCTGATCCTTGGGCGAGGATTCGATCAGATAGACCCGATGCTCTTCCCCTTTCGCTCTGCGCATGACCACAAACTTCGTCCGATCGGGTGACCAGGCGATACGCGACTGATAACTGTCGTCTTCGGTTCCGTCGGTGGTCAAGGCACGTTCCTCGCCGCCGTCTTTCGCGCGAAGATGGACGTTGTGATCCTTGATGAAGGCCTCCCACTGGGTCTCGGAGGCTTCGGTCTCGGGGGCGTCCTGCGGAGAAGGCCGGCGATATTCATATTCGCGTGTCGGCGACTTCGCTTCTTCCTTGGGTTGCTCCGGGCTGTCTTCGGTCAATTCGTATGTCTTCAGGTCGCAGCGAAAACGCTTGCCGGCCGCCTGGAAGGAAAGAGAATCGCCCGATGCGTCGCACTCCAACTTGTCCAGCGCCAGATGGGCCGCGTCATGGGGCTTGCCGGTCTTGGCCGAAAGCGACTCGGCCAGCTTGGCATGGTCGAACGCCAACCGACGCTTGCCCTGCCGGGCATCGACCAAGACATACTGGCGAACATCATCGGCCAGCCGATTGACATACCAGAATCGGGTATTCTCGGCGAACCAATGCGGCTCGATTCGCGTACGAAAGACTTTGTTTCGGGTTAGCTCGCGAAGGTTTTTTGCCCGATCGTAATCGGCTTGAGTCCCTTGGGCCGACGCCGCGCCGGCGGTTGAGAGAAGCGTGATCAGGTAGACGGCCGCCATATACGACTGGATATTCCGCACGTTGACTTCCTCGCTGGGGGTGTAAATGGGAGTTCTCGTGTCCGCAGTCGGCTGTGTCCTCAGTCGGCTGGGTCCTCAGTCGGCTGGGTCCTCAGTCGGCTGGGCAAACCCTAGGATACAGTGTAATTGGTGGAAAATCACGTGCCGGATGACGTAATGAGGCCGAGAAGCGAGCTATAGAAGAGGAGGAATAGTGCGAGATACGACGTAACATCCTGCCACATAGTGAGTTGCGACACTCGCATGAACGTCGAACCCGCCTTGATCCGGCTGCCGGGGCCCCCTATAATCCGGCCCTTGAAATGGGGCCTTTTGCGCAACATCCGATCTCACTTCGCCTTACGACTCGGACCAAGGCCGCCAAGGACGACGGCCTCTCGCAAGGCAAGGAAGCCAAAGCAAGGAAGCTGGTTCGCTGAAATATCACCCGTCGAAAATACCGGCCATCGCGCTGGCTGTCGTCGTATTCTCGGTTGCTCGGGCTGCCGCGCAGGTCGATCTACCCGAGGCGGCCGTGGAAGTGCCCATCGAGGTCTCCGCCGATTCGGCCAATCACTGGACCCACGGGGCCTACGAAGTCTGGTGGCTGCGAGGTAACTGCCGTATCGCCCAAGGAACCGATCTGGCCCAATGCAAAGAGGCCGTGGTCTGGATCGATCGAACCCTCGAGAACAAGCTGATCGAGAAGGAACGGGCGCAGAACAAGATCATCGCCTATCTCGAAGGCGACGTTACATTACGGCGCCATCGCGGCAATGTTCCCACAAAGCTAACCGACCAGACATGGTTCGGGCGATTCTACACGAACGGGCAGATCCGCGTTCGCTCGGCCCAAGTAGGCGGAGAACCGGATACACGGCCGGAGATCTATCGCCGGGGTATGCAGCGTCGCGATCCGGCCGCGGCCGGGACCATTCGCCAAGCTCAGTTTACGACCGAAGGCGAGCCGGTCACCGACGATGATTCCTTACCACCGGGCATGCGGCGCGTCGAGTTTTACTCGCGAGGCGATACGCCGGCGCAAGCTCGGTGGGATCCCGATCCGAATACCGGCGGCTGGATCGGCGTGATCGACGGGGGAGTCGTGTTCAATGTCCACGGATTGGCCGACGGGGTGATCGACATTACGGCCGATCGGATCGTCGTCTGGACGCCCAAGCTGCAAGGTTTGCAGATGAGCTCCGAGAGTCTCCAGGAGGAAGGTGTTCCCTTGGAGGTCTACATGGAAGGCAACATCGTCTTCCGCCAAGGCGACCGCCGTATCTTCGCTCGACGAATGTATTACGACGTGGCCAATCGCGTCGGTACGATTCTCGACGCCGAGATGCTCACGCCGTTGGATGGGCACAATGGGTTGCTGCGGCTGCGTGCCGACGTCTTGCGACAAACCGGCAAGGGGCGCTACTTCGCACAAAATGGATTTCTTACCTCCAGCCGCATGGGACGGCCCGGCTATCGGCTCCAGGCGGGCAGTATCTATTACGAAGACAATGCCTCGCCCCGCTTCGATCCCATGACCGGCCGGCGGGCGGTCGATCCGGAGACCGGCGAGCAGCTTTTCGACCATCAACAACGGGCCACCACCGAGAACAACTTCCTGTACCTCGGCGAGGTTCCCTTCTTCTATTGGCCGAGGATGTCGAAGAACCTCGACGACTCGACCTACTTCATCCGCCGCGTGCGTCTGAAGAACGATCGGGTCCTCGGCACACAGATCCTGACCAACTGGGACGGATTCGAGCTACTGGGGGTCGATAATGCCCCCGAGGGTACCGAGTCCGACATTAGCCTCGATTATCTGAGCGATCGGGGATTCGGCCATGGCACGACGCTTACCTATGGCCGCGAGAGCTTCTTCGGCCTCTCCGGACCCACGTCGGGATTGTTCGACTTCTGGGGGATCGAGGACAATGGAACCGATAACCTGGGAGCCGACCGGCGCCGGCTCGAGCCCGAGAAAGACTATCGGTGGCGGCTCTTCTGGCAGCATCGGCAACGACTTGCCAACGACATGCAACTCTCGGCCGAAGTCGGCTGGATCGGCGATCGCAACTTCCTCGAACAGTATTACGAACGCGAGTGGGACGAACTGAAGGACGAGTCGACCGGCGTCGAGTTGAAGCGAACTCGCGACAACGTCTCGTGGAGCGTAACGGCCGACGCCCGGATGAATAGCTTCTTTACCGAGACGGAATGGCTTCCTCGCGGCGATCATTTTCGGCTGGGGGAATCGTTGCTCGGCGATCGGCTGACCTGGTACGAGCATACGAGCGTCGGCTACGCCCGATTCCAAACGGCCAATGCGCCGAACGACCCGGTCGCCGACCCGTTCACGCCGCTCTTGTGGGAGGGATCGTCGCGCAGTGCCGAGCGGTTTGCCACGCGGCACGAGATCGACTGGCCCATGCAGCTTGGTGTGGTCAAGATCGTGCCGTTCGGGCTGGGTGAGCTGGCGCATTGGGGGGAAGACGTCAACGGCGACGATGTCCAGCGGTTCTATTGGCAGACGGGAATTCGGGCCAGTATGCCGATGTGGCGAGTCGACCCGACCATCGAGGACCGGCTGTTGAACGTCCATGGCCTGGCCCACAAAGTCGTCTTCGACGCCGAGCTATCGCTGGCCGAGTCGAATCGCAACATCGACCGTTTTCCGTTGTACGATGCGTTGGACGACAATTCGATCGAGGCCTTTCGCCGGCGCTTCGAGTCGGGCGTTCCGCGGACGGCTCGCTCCGACCGGTTCGATTCGCGATACTATGCGATCCGATCGGGGATGGCCGGTTCGGTCACCGCCCCGAGCACCGAGGTCGCCGACGATCTGCTGGCCGTGCGGATGGGTATTCGCCAGCGATGGCAGACAAAGCGAGGGATGCCCGGCCGACGGCGGATTATCGATTGGGTCGTGCTGGATACGCACGCGACGTGGTTTCCCAAGGAGGATCGCGACAATTTCGGCACGTCGCTCGGCCTGGTCGATTACGATTTCCGGTGGCACGTCGGTGATCGGCTGACGCTTCTGTCCGACGGGCTGTTCGACTTCTTCGACGACGGCCAGCGGGTCGTTACCGTCGGCGGATTCCTCAGCCGCCCGCCTCGCGGCAACCTCTATGTGGGACTCCGCCTGCTGGACGGGCCGGTCCGCAGCCGGATCCTCTCGATGTCCTACAACTATTGGATGAGTCCGAAGTGGGTCTCGTCGTTCGGCATGTCCGTCGATATGGGCGGCGAAGGGAATATCGGCCAACGGTTCGGCATAACGCGCATCGGCGAGTCGCTGCTGGTGAGCGTCGGTTTCAACGTCGATGCGGCGCGCGACAATTTCGGCATCCACTTCGCCATCGAACCGCGTTTTCTGCCGAAGGGTCGGCTCGGGAACGTCGGCGGGACACGAATACCCATCGCCGGAGAGTCCGGATTGGAGTGACATGCACGTACGGCAACGATCCACGGCGCGTGGCTGGGGCGAGCGATTTCGCGATGCGTTTCGCGGCGTCAAGGAAGGCGTTCGCGGCCAGGCCACGTTCTTTGCCCATTTCTTCGCCACCGCCGTCGTGATTGCCGCCGCCGTGGCATTGCAGATCGATCGCCCGGAGCAGTGGTGTGCCCTGGTCTTGTGTATCACGATCGTGTTGACGGCCGAGATGTTCAACAGCGCGTTGGAGTCACTCGCCAAGGCAGTCACCGACCAGGTCGATCCCTATGTCCGCACGGCCCTGGACATCGGCAGCGCGGCCGTCTTGGTCGCAGCGGTTGGCGCCTCGGTGGTCGGCGCGATCATCTTCCTGACCCACATCGGCCCCCGCGTCGGATGGTGGTAGGAAGTAGGGTGGCTGGGGCACCCAATAGCCGGCGGCTAACAGCCGGCGGACCGTGCTCCGCCACCATGCGTTCCGCGGGGATGTTACCCCGCGGCTAGGGATTGCGATTTGGGCTCATCAACGCTTGCGCGGCAGCCGACGTGGTCTCGTTCTCCGTCGCGGCGACGACTTTCTTGAGCACGCCCATCGCGGCCGCCTCTTGCTTCGGGTCGTTCATGTCGAGCTTC
>SDBT01017708.1_pt1 | contig 11238 bp, 7 predicted proteins | sample 2277101 | NCBI WGS metagenome assembly SDBT01 (sample SAMN10404973, study PRJNA504765) | marine sediment metagenome | isolation source: marine sediment core GS10_PC15, 103 cmbsf | place: Arctic Ocean: Southern Knipovich Ridge | collected 2010 | reverse complement strand
AACATATACCTCACGGTTTATGTCCTCCCACGGAACATTACTATTCCTTTCACTACCGTCCGAACAGTCAATTTGACGGGTTGGAATTTCACCAACTGATATATAAACGCCTCTTGGCGTACCGAATTACACGAATTTTAAATCTTATTCTATAATTTGTAAATATTTGTGTCCGGTAGAGACGTCCCGGTGGGACGTCTCTGCAATCAAATATTTTTATCGTCCACCGATCGGATAATCCTCTGAAGCAACATAAGCCTCTTTCATCTTGGCTTTAATTTGAGCCACAATAGCCGGATTGGCAGCAGCAACATCATTACTTTCCCCAATATCCGCGCTCAAATCATAGAGTTCAACAGGAGCATTCACACCCTGCTTGATCCCCTTCCATTTCCCCAGCCGCACCGCCTGCATATAGGTGTCACGTACATGACCATAGTCCCAATAAAGATAATCATGTTGTTTCGTCTGAGTCTTTCCCATTAATTCATTTAAAAATGAAATACCATCGATATTTTTTGAAGGCGGCAATCCAGCCAACTCCTCAACCGTGGGTAAAAAATCCCAAAAGGCCCAGATGGTGTCACTAACTCTCCCAACCGGAACTTTCCCCGGCCAACGCACGATCATCGGCACGCGTATGCCCCCTTCATACATCTCACGTTTGACTCCGCGCAATGGCCCATTACTGTCAAAAAATTCCACCTGGTGTGCACAGCAGGCACAGGGACCGTTGTCACTGGTAAAAAACACGATCGTATTACTGTCGATGCCAAGATCTCTCAGCAACTTCATAATTCTGCCCACGTCTGTATCCATACGCGTGACCATGGCGGCATAATTTTTTTCCACCTGCGGCCAGTCTTTATCCGTATAAGGTTCATCATTAGGAACAACCTGTGAAAGTGGCGATTGCTGATCATAATCGGAAAAATGAGGGATGGTATAGGCCAGATAAAGGAAGAAATGTGTCTGTTTATTTCGGTTGATAAAGTCGAGACTGCGTTCTGTGAACAGATCATGGGTGTATTCAACCCGTTCACCGCCCCTGTTGCCGAAAAGTAGCATCACTTTTTCATTATCCCAGAGATAGTCCGGGTAATAGAAATGGGCCTGGTCCTGGTTTAACTGACCAAAATATTCATCAAAGCCCTGGTAAATTGGAATTCCCCATGAGCCCGGATTCCCTAAACTCCATTTGCCGATCCCACCCGTTTTATAACCGACCTTTTTTAAGACCTCCGCTACGGTGACGTCATCTGGCTGTAGAAAAACACCATGGGGAATATTATCACGAACCCGTGTGTGACCGCTGTGTGTGCCTGTCATCAGACAACTGCGCGAAGGTGCACAGACAGTCGCCCCGGCATAGACCTGGGTATATCGTGTGCCTTCTTTCGCCAGTTGATCGATGTTAGGAGTCAGTATCTGTTTCTGACCATAACAGCCCAGATCGGCATAACCCAGATCATCCGCCATGATAAAAATGATGTTTGGTTTTTGGGACGCAGGACCTGCCTGCCCTGAATGATAACTAAGCAGTAAAAGGATGCAAAATGCTATGCATTTTTTCATACAAATTCTCCTTTTCGATGTAAACTATTTGTCAGTGTAAAGCAGCTTTTTAACGCAAAGACACAAAGTTTACGCAAAGCACACAGAGAAATAAATATTTTTTAATATTTTTATTGCCTTTGTGCACTTTGTGTTTAATTATTATTTTGTATTTTAAACTCATCAATCACATCACCAACCGTAAAACCGGACGGCGCCAGTTTGTGTTCAGAAGGATAATCGGGAATCATTCGTCGATCCACATCGCAGATACTGGAAATAAGCAGCTGGTTTCTTTTAACTTGAATTGTTACATGATGAAATTCTGCCGCTGCTGATTTTTGGTAGGGATTTATATTTACATTCACTGGTCGTAAATAACTGCCACCACCACCCGTTAAAATATATGTAATCCCATTCCTTTCACTGCGTTCATAATTGTGCTCATGACCGCCCAGAACCAAATCAACATCATATTTTTCCAAAAGAGGGACGAGATGTTGTACCAGCGAACTGTCTATCCCAAAAATTCCGGAGCTGTAAATGTGATGATGTAAGACAACAATCCGCCAGTGGGGTTTTGATTCGATGAATCTGCTTTCTAACCACTGGAGTTGTTCATCATTAGCAATTTCTAAGGTGGATTTTTTTATCCGTTGTGCCCCATCCCATTTATAAAGCAATAAGGTTGAATCTAAAAACAGGAATTGTACTTTTCCATATTTTACCTGATACCAGGTTCGGCTTTCAGGAAAAGCGAAATATTTTTTTGTCGCCTTTGCATAAGGATCACCGATATATTCATGGTTGCCAATGGCCAAAAACATGGGTGTATTGGCGATCAAATCTTTTGCCCCCAGAAAAAAATCTTCCATATAGAGTGATGTATCAACACCGGTTTTAAAAATATCACCGGTATTTATTAAAAAAGCGGGATGATCGCGTTTTACACCGGCAACAATCTGCCCATGAGGATGCGGATATTTAAAAGTGGTGTCTTTGATACGATTATCACCATACACACAAAATGTGAATGTTTTTTCTGCAGCCGGTGCGGTTCTAAACGCATACATTCCAAAAATCTGATTTCCTATTTCAACCTGGTAATAATAACGTGTGTCAGGATCAAGCCCTGTTAATTCTATATGCTGTTTTCTGGAATTTCCCTCCACTAAGATTCTATTTTCCATTGTTCTGTCTTTACCGTATATAACCAGAGACTGACCCGCTTCAACTTCCCAGTGTATTTGGATTGAGGTTGGGGTTACATAAAGAAGATATGGTTCAATAATAGGGATATCAGATGATACGAAACCAGGAAAAGGCAGCACCAGAACCAGCAGAGTAAAAATAATTTTATTCAAAACCCCTCCTTGTTATCTCACAGGTAGTATCGAAAATAATTAAGAAATCAATAAATAGAATATGGTTAAAGCATTTTTAACGCAAAGACGCAAAGGAGGCGCTAAGTTCGCAAAGATTTTTATTAATATTTAAAAGAATCTGCACTTTTAAACTAATGAATTAGACTTTGCACGATTATAAATTAGAATTATTTATTTCTCTGCGTGCTTTGCGGAAACTTTGTTTGCCCCCGCCAAATATAGGCGGGTGGCGTCTTTGCGTTTAAGTTTTTCTTCTATCCGTTATTTTTTACCCGTTTGCCCCTGATGGCTTTCACGGAAATCCGCCTCACTGTCAATTTCAGGCGACTCTTTCAACGACTCCCAGCGGAAATTTACATCGTAGGGATCCAGGGCCTTTTGAGGATCAAACACTCTTTTATCCACCATTTTGACCGTAAATGGAGCCGGATCCGGTGTATCAGTAAAAAAATCCTGCAGCAGACTAGCCGTTGCATCAAATTGATTTAATGGTGGTATATCGAGTATATGGTAGATTGTTTTCAGAATGGCGCCGAAATTGGCATGAGTGTGCGAAACATATCCCCGTTTCACCCAGGGGCTGATCATCATAAGTAGCGAGCGATGACCATCAATATGATCGCGGCCATCCTGGGCATCATCTTCGGTAACAATGATGAGCATATTATCCCACCATTTTGTACGGCTTAATATATGAAGGACACGACCAAGAGCCAGATCATTATCAGCCATATAGGATTCCCGGAAAGGATAGCCGTCTTCCGGTCTTTCTCCTGCGCCATGATCATTGGGGACCATCATCGTAATCAGGGCCGGAAATTCTTCCTTACCGGAAAGCCATTTATCCGCTAACTCCTCTTCAAACATATCGATGCGAAACTGGTCGGGAACACTGGTATTATAGGTGGCATATTTACGGGAAGTGCGATCATACAATGGTTTAGGCATCGGAAACATCACGGCCATTTTAACGCCGCTGTATTTATGCCATTGTTCTTCAGCTGCCGCCGAAAACTCAAAGCCCAACCCAAAATTAAAAAAACTGATGCCATTACGAGCCAGATGTTCCCACATGCCACCAGCTTCATTATAATCTTCAGGATAAACCGCCCCTGAACTGCCGGCCACATATTTTCGCCCGGGCGCAGTGCTAAAAACCTTTCGGGTCATGCGCATGGAACTGTTGATTTCCACCCATTCATTGGGATACGTCCCGACCATCCAGCGGTGGCCATGAACAGAAGCATCGGAATCACAATAAAAATTGTCACTGATGGCAAATTCACGGGCAATCTTTTGATGATTGGGCATAATATCGGCATTTTGGATAGTTTTAGATCCATCCCTGTTACTGAAGCTGACATCCGTGCCATATCTGGCCAGACTGGCATCACCACGGCCTGTTTTTAACTGACCATAAACTTCATCATAGGTCCGGTTTTCCTTAGTGATATAAACGATATGTTTGATCGGACTAGAGCGCAGACCGGTTGCCGGGGGCAGAGGATTCCGACCATCATCTCTTATTTCAACGGATCTGAAAGTAAAATTCTTTACCTGCTCTGTCGCAGATTTCAGATCGATATCGTCCAAATTCTTTATTTCGAAAGTACCGAGCATAATATCACCGACATAGGTTCCCTGTATTGGAGCAGTAAATTTTTCTCCGCCATTGGGACCGGCACCATGACCGCGGGCGGTAACAACGTATAGTGTTTTATCGTCAGGCGATATTTGTAACTTGGTTGGGAACCAGCCCGTGGGGATATAACCCAAAACCTGGTATTTCTCTGTTTCTACAACAGCAACTGCATTTAATCCGCTCAAGGCGATGTATAAGCGGGACTCGTCATGGCTGAGCACCAGACCGAAGGGCATCATACCCCGGTAGGGATCGATGCGCGGATCCAGAGGCAACGGAATAGTTGCCATAATTTTGCCGTTATTTCTATCCAGAACCGAGATATTATCATTAGTTGCATTACTGACAAACACTTTTTCTTTTCCGGCGGCAATGGAATTGGGACTGGCCCCACCTTCAACTTCCAGCCCTTCCACCAACTCACCTATACGATAACCGGTTTTTTCTTTCGCGATGATCTCACCGGAGGTCAGATCAATCGTCCAGACCGATACGGCCTCCGGAACATGGGGGCTGCCCAAACCGGGAATCTCTCTACCGTCAACAACAACACCCTTTTCGGACTCTTCCGAGGGAAATCCATAGGGCGGAAAATCCAATCCCTTTTCTTCCAGATTATCCGGTTTTAAACCCGGGGCAAGCGGATAATCAAAGATACCGACATTGGCCACATAGGCTTTTTTTCCATCCGGGGAGATATCGAGACCAAAAGGAAATCGGCCCACCGAAATACTGCGATAGATTTTGTTCTTTATCAGATCGAATATGACAAAACGGAAATTAAACTGATCAAGAATATACAGTGTTTTTCCATCCTCAGACAATTGTATATCCCCGACAAAACTATCCTCATATTTTTTACCGCTACTCCATCCGTTGATTGAAATACGTTTTTCACTTAACAACATCTTTAAATTAAAAACAATAATATCACCGCTGTCCCCACCGCTCAGATAGGCCTTGCTGTTATCCCTTAGGATTGCCGCACCCATAAAGGAGCCCTTACCATCAAACGGATTTTTTAATTTGCCATTATAGGAAGGCAGGCGAATCGCTTTATGCGCCCTGGCCGTTTCAATAACAGTAAGCACATTATTATGAATCGCCAGCGCAACTGAACCGTCCGGTGAAAGGGCCAGACCAAAGGGATCATGGGTAATGCGAACAACCTCTCCGGCTGGCTGTACGATACGCCCGCTGGGAAGAATACTTTCTCCACCAACAATTACTTCACAATAACGGTCGGGTCCTGGTGGTTGTATGGTTTCAACATTACGCTTTAACTCACATCCGAAGATAAAAATTAAAATAATAATTGTATACTTCATTTTACTCATTCTCCCTTTATTCTGATTCGTACGTAACGCATTGTACGCGTGCCATCGTTTCCCAATACATCGATAATATCAGAAGGCAGGGTACCACCCCGGATTGAGGCCGCAAAAAATGAACCCAGTGGTATTTAAAAAATGTCATATTTTTTCCTTACTCAGGCCAATAATTTAAATTTTGTAAAGCATTACCCTCTTTATCCGTAATTCTCAGATACAAACCCCAATTTCCTCCTGTATTACACACTTTCATCAGAATTCTGTTTTTTCCTTTTTGTAACTGAACCGGCAAAATATCATCATCCAGCACAGCGGACCGCTCGATATTCTGAGAAAGAATATTTGTTCCATTAAACCACAGGGCACCCATATCATTGGTTCCCACCCGGAGTTGCGCCGCAACAGAGGCCGGACTGATGACTTCACAAAAAGCATAGGCACAGACCCATTCAGTTGGTTTGAAATAGTTCAGATAATTCAGATAACCGGTTTGCGGGTTAACAGAGCATACTTGCCAACCGGATTCTTCTTCAACCTTCTTCAAGGTTATTTCCCGGGAAATTTGTTTCTCGGGTAGAAATTCCTTTTGAAAATTATCGCAATTTTTGCAGCCAAAGGGCCCACTGACCATAACTTTCTCTACAAAATTAAAATACCTGACAAATTCATTTGGTGATTGGGTTTTCATTTTTTCAGCAACGGATTGCATCCATACCGTTGACATCCACTTTTCTTTTACTACATTCTCATAGGCCGCAAGATTTTCATCTACGGGCAAAGTTGAGTTACTACTTTTACCGTATTTATGACTGTCTTTTTCCGAATATTGCCACCAGGTGGCACCATGTCCGTAAATCCAGCAATAGCTTTTGCTACCCAAAAGGAGCCCGGCATATTGGTTGCGAAAGTTTTCGACGGAAAATCTGCTGCTTTTGTCGGTATAGGAACCGACTATCTCATTCCCATATTTCTCTTTCTTACCACTCCAGCCCAGAAACTCGCCTTGTTCATTCAGGATTTTGCGGTAATAGCCGAGCGGCCAGCCACCGAGCACAATTCCGCACTTTTTCTTCCAATACTCAGAACTTGACTTATCCAGAGCGCCTAAAATCTTCGACTCCAACGTCCGGGCAAAATGGATTAGACCCAATGTGCTGGTCATGTCATAAGTGGATTCTGTCAACAGGTGCAATCCACCTGGTGCATTCACTTCAGCCATGGCCTTGACCATACCGGTGAACAAATTTGTAGCGAGGGGGCCATAATACGTAATACCTTCCGGTAGTTTTAAGAAAACCATATCCGGATAAGCTTTTAACATAGCCTGAACTAACTCCCTTCCGCGCATGATTGCTGCTGTCTGCAGTTCACCCGGGGTATAGTTCTGATAATCATATCCTTCCCAGTCCATGTCATATTGCTCTCCGACATATTCGATATCAAGGGTAATCCCCCGGCAGCCGCTTTCGCGGGCAAAGCGTGCCGCCTCAAAAAAATTCTGGCAAACAGATTTCCACGCTTCGTCATCAGTCCAGAGGGGCACATGGGAATAAAAGGCAATCTTGATAAAATTATCCTCAATACCGGCTTCCCGGCAGGCATCATTACAGGCCTTTACCCGTTTAAAAGTCAGATCATCGGCTCCACGCGTCCCGCTATCCCCATCTGTAGCCCAGATATCATCAGCCCAGTTTCTCATAATACCGGAAAGCAGGAAACCATCAAATCCTGTGGTTTTCCATTCGGTCGCGGTAGCCTGTAAGTATTCCGGGGTGATCGGACTAAAGAGAAGGGTTTTTGGTTTTGGAGGACTATCCGAACAACTAAAAAACATTGCAAAGAAAAGAATAATGTATTTTTTCATACTTATTCTCCTTTTAATGTAAAACTGCTAGTATTTGTAAATCCGATTTTTAACGCAAAGACGCCACCCGCCTCGGGCGGGGGCAAACAAAGTTTCCGCAAAGCACGCAGAGAAATAAATAATTACATTTTATAATCGTGCATAGTCTAAGTCATTGGTTTAAAAGCGCAAATTTATACAAATTCTAAATAAAAATAATAAAAAATCTTTGCGAACTTTGCGCCTTCTTTGCGTCCTTGCGGTTATCTTTTAATCTTGTTTAATCCAATCTACATTAAATACCGCATGTTTGATTGTTTTTTGTTCATCATTATGGAAAGAATAGGTGACATGGATCATACCATCCCGGGTTTGAATCATCGATGGATAGCTAAAGGATAGATTCTTTTTGGGATCAAGGGCAATATGCCGTTTCCATTTCCAGGATTTTCCCTCATCATCCGACAAAGCCACAGCCAGGCTGTATCTGCCTTCACCGGTATCATTATATACCATGGCCCAGTCACCATCCTTTAGTTTTATAACTTCCAGGCTTGAACTGGGATTTGGCAAATCAGTAACCTCTGCGTATGACCAGCTCTCACCGTTATCTTTGGAAGTGCTTAGCAAAACTCTTCCCGGCGAAGGTCCTTCGTCGCGCATATAGGCCAGCAATGTACCATCTTTTTTTTGTACAATTGAGGGTTGATTAAGACCGGCTCCTACCATTGGCAAACTGGCTCGCCAGGTTTTGCCCTGATCATCACTGATCGCCACCAGACCAAGGCAATATCCATCGGAATATAACGGCAGTAAAATCCGTCCACTTTCTAATACAAAGGGGTGAATCCGGGGCATCCAGCCGATTTGCCGTTTTACCGGATCTTTGGCTGCTTCGATGATCAGATCGACATAAGTTGGGGCATATTCCGCCCACAGAGATTCTTCGGCATTTTTGTCGAATCCCTCTTTTACAGCCCGGGCAAATTCATCACCGGGTTTCAGATTGATGATATCCTGCCAGGACCAGACCGGCGCTCCGCTTTTCTCGTAGTCATCAGAGATACGGTATTTTAAAATTCCCTGTTCCCAGCGATGGGCCTGGACAACAACCCAAAAAAGCCATAGACGGTTATCCTTATCAATATGCAGAACCGGATTGCAGTCGGGGAAACCGGGTGTATCTGCCATCTGGAAAACAGACTCCCAGGTTTTTTCACCATTCGGCAACCGGGATCCCTGAATCAATACATCATCGGCCGTACGCTCACCTGACCCATAAAACCAGCAGACCAGCAGGTCACCGTTGGCGCTTTCCACGATACTACTGGAATGGACATGCTTATCCTGAATAGGAAAAATCGCTTCATCATGGAAATAGGGCTGCGCGTAGACCGAAATGGAAATGAAAAACATCGTAATCGTAAGTAGTATCTTTTTCATTTTTTATAACCTTTCTAGTAAATTTTATTTATTGCTTAAACAATTCGTTCATATCGAATCGGACGAACTGCCGATCATAGGCCGATAATGGACCGCTTTCATCATCGGCACGCGCATTGGCAACCCAGATTTTCATATCAGTCAGGTCATAAACAACTGTCTGTAGATTTCCTGTTCTGACCGATGTGACGATGTCGGCGATCGTTATTTGTGCATTTATATTTCCATAATGCTCGACGAGTTTGTCATGCAACGGGCCATCATAAGCCGGCACATCCCAGCTCATTCCCCAGTAGACAATGTCTTCAATTCGCTGATGTGTCGGGGTCAGAGGCTCAAGATTGTCCGGATTATAGATATTACAGAGGGTATTGGAAGTCTGTAATCTTCTGGTTCTAATCTTTCTCCACGAGTATGATATATGATGTGCCGATTTTCGTACGATCGCCTTTTCCGGTGGCCAGAATAATTTCATTTTTACCATCATTATCGGCATCACCGACAGCTAACCAGGATGATTCGGCTATTTCCGGACTTAAGTTAACCAGAAGCGTTTTTTGAATCTTGTTTCTTTCATCAATCTTATACTGAAATACATGACCGAGATGCTGACTGGTGATATTTTCTGATATATTATCTCCGCGGGTAGAGAGAACCAATTCATTTTTTCCATCATTATCTGCATCAGCCACGACCATCATCTTCTCAAAATAGGACAGATCAAGATCCTCATCCTCATAAGAAAACGTATAGACTTGTTCAGCCTTATCATTTATCCTGTAGCCCAAAACGGTTCCTTTATTGATCCGCTGATCCTGTTTCCAGCCGATGATCAATTCATTTTGACCATCATTGTTCACGTCCCCGACCGTCAGGGAGGCGTAAAAACACCGTTTGCCATCATATCCATCAATGACTAATCGCGCCGGTGTAATAAGGTTTCCCCGGTTATCAAATTCAAAAATTTCTACTTTTGCATCCTCTTTTCTAAAGCCGTTTGAGGCCAGATATTCTACCTGACCGTCATTATCTACATCTGCAATAATCGATTCTTCACCGGATCCGGTTAACTGATAGAGTTTCTCTGCATCAATTTTTGACAGGGCTGGATCAAAGTCATAGCGGATAATTTCACCACCACCACAGTAAGCCGAAACAACTTCTAGCAGACCATCGTTATCAAGATCATGAACGGCAAAGCTATGGGTATAGGAACTGCTGTTAAAATCAGGACGGCTAACCAGTTTCCTGGTGATTTTACTACCGTCGGTTTCCATCAGATAGAAAAATGCCGTACCGCCCGTCTCCTGACCCGTACCCAGAATGAGTTCATTCTGACCATCAGCATTGAGATCAACCACTTTGACGCTCAGCCCCATACCTGGTGAACTTTGCGCCAGATTATCAGCCAGCATGCGGGTATTCCATTGGCCGTTAACTAATTTGGACAGATATAACCGGCTGTCCGGACAACCCGTGACCAATATTTCATTAGCACCATCATTATCTGCATCTCCGATCTCGACATCCCAGCCGGCGTAACTTTGATCTACTTTTGCTACGATCTCACCATGCCAGCCGCTTGCTACAGTTACGATGTCTGTGAATTTCACGACATCTTTTTTATCGCAGATGAAAAAAGTAAAACAAACCAACAATAGTAGACAATATTTCATTTTTATTTCTCCTTTTATTTATAGCCTGATTTATTCATAACGCAGCCCAAGGCTGCAATCAAAAAAAGATTTTGTCCCGCCCGCCTCGGGCGGGGGCAAACACGGATTACACTGATTTTCGCGAATTAGAATATTTATTTATGACTCTGTTAAAAAAATCGGTTTTATGTCAGACTGAGTCCCGGCAGCGTCGGAAAAATCTGTAATTTATTGTATATATCAAAAATTTAACGAATATATTATTAATATTGTATTTATAGAAATAATTCTTCTAATTAATTGTTTTTATTTGAATTAATAATACTCTGAGTCCTCTTTGGTGAATAATTCAGGATAGTTAGTATCATATGATCTTAATTATTAT
>SDBT01017707.1_pt1 | contig 11239 bp, 10 predicted proteins | sample 2277101 | NCBI WGS metagenome assembly SDBT01 (sample SAMN10404973, study PRJNA504765) | marine sediment metagenome | isolation source: marine sediment core GS10_PC15, 103 cmbsf | place: Arctic Ocean: Southern Knipovich Ridge | collected 2010 | reverse complement strand
TGATGAATATTTTGATAAAGAAAAAAGCATTATAGCAGCAATAGGGCATTGTGGTAACTGGGAGTGGGTATCGATGGTTATGGCATTGATTAGTAAATATAAAGTATACGGTATAGTTAAGCCTCTGAATAATAAGTTTTTCGAAGAATATTTGTGCAGATTACGTTCAAAATTCAACAAGGATAATCTGATCTCTTTTCAGGAGACATTCAGAATAATGGTAAAAAACAGGAATAATCTAACAATAAATATCTTTGCAGCTGATCAAACTCCAACGAAAAATGAGATAAATTACTGGTCAAAGTTTTTAAACCAGGAAACACCTGTTTATCTCGGAACAGAGAAAACAGCCAAGCATTTTGATTTTGTTGTTTTATTTATGGATATCCAAAGATATAAAAGAGGATATTATGAAGTTAGCATCTCCACAATCACTGATAAACCTAAACAAACAAAGGAATATGAAATAACCAAAGGGCATATTCATAAACTTGAAGAGGCAATTATAAAACACCCGGATAACTGGCTCTGGTCGCATCGGAGATGGAAACATAAGAAGGAGTGATCTTAGTAATATTATTTTTTGATTTTTTCGTGTTAATTGATTATTTTTGCTTTTGCTTTTCCCAAAAAAATATTTATTATTAAAACATATCAAAAATATATTATACCTCATTAATACTATGTAATTGAAAGTTGCTGTTGTCATATTAAACTGGAATGGAAAGAAATTTCTTAAGAAATTCCTGCCTGATGTAATAAAGTATAGCAAGAAAGCTGAAATAATAGTTGCAGATAATGCTTCTTCCGACGATTCTATTGATCTTCTGCAAAACAGTTTTCCCGATGTTCGCATTATTAAAAATAAAGAAAACGGGGGTTTCTCAAAAGGGTACAATGATGCATTAGCACAAGTTGATGCAGATTATTATGTGTTACTCAATTCAGATATTGAAGTTACGGAAAATTGGATTCAACCTATAATTGACCTGATGGAAAGTGATAAGGATATAGCTGTGTGTCAACCTAAAATCCGATCCTATTACGAACGGGATAAATTTGAATATGCCGGCGCTGCCGGAGGATTTATTGATAAGTTCGGTTATCCATTTTGCAGGGGCCGTCTTTTTCAATATATCGAAACTGATACTGGCCAGTATGATGATGTGGCGGAAATATTTTGGGCCACCGGAGCATGCATGTTTGTAAAAGCCAAACTCTACCATAAATATGATGGTTTGGATAATGATTTTTTTGCTCATATGGAAGAGATAGATTTTTGCTGGAGATTAAAAAATGCCGGATACAAAATAATGTATTGTCCTGACTCCACTGTATTTCATATAGGTGGAGGTACATTGCCAAAAGACTCTTCCAGAAAAACATATCTTAATTTCAGGAATAACTTCATATTATTATTCAAAAACCTTCCTTTGCGACGCCTCATTTTTGTTTTTATAGTAAGATTAATTTTGGACGGAGTTGCTGGTATTAAATTTTTAATAGAAAGTGGTGTTAAAGATATGCTGGCTGTTGTAAAGGCCCATTTTCATGTGTATATTTCTATCCCAAAGCATCTGAAAAAGCGCAAAAAGATCAAACAAAAAAAAGTTTCAAAATTGTACCAGGGGAGCATTGTCATTGACTATTATATTCGAAAGAAAAAACGCTTCAACGAACTTGATAAAGCGAAGTTTTAATATTTTATCATTTAATCATTTTTGCGATACTTCATTTGGCCAATTGTATATATAGAATTTATGAGACGGGATACAAGTTAATCCCGGGGTTCAAAAATCTCAACTTGTATATCATCAACATACACTGTTTTTTCTCCACGTAACCAGAGATAAACATAAAGTTTGTCATTTTTTGACCTCACTTCAGGTGTGAGCATTTCAACCACTATTCGGTGCCATTTATTTAATTCAAGATTATCCAGATCTTCTGAATTTGTTGCTATATAGGAATATAAACCTCCTTTATGATTAAATGTGGCAACCAAAGAGAATGGGTTGTTTATTAAATCATAAACCGGATAAACCCATGCAGATGCCCTGATAAAAGCATATTCCTTGTCTGTTATCTGTTTGTATTTCTTTTTGATATCGGGTGAAAAGCTCATTGATTTACCAAGCTTAACAGAACGTGATCCGGAGTATGAGACTTTTGCGCTGTATAAATCTTTATATCTTATATCTCCATCCTCAAAATCCAGGTATTCTAACATGCTTTTATCAAAATTTTCTTCGTTCTCAATAACGAACTTACCGGAATAAGAGCGGTCGATCAATAAAAGTTCACGGTCATCTTCCGATACAATGGTTTTTCCAAAAATCCTCCAATAATATGCCCTGGTCATCCTGGAACAATCAATAATAGTATTTGTATATTGCCATGTTTGGAACAAGTTAAGAAATATCATTAATGCTATTATAATAAAAATGACCACATTTTTGATCTTCCTGGCATTCAATAACCACACAATAAAATAGCCTAACGGTATTATCATTACCGGGTAAGATTGTATCAGAGCACGCTGACTATAACCGGCAGCGTACCACCAACATGACCAGCTGGAAACAATATATAAGTTGATTACAAAATAAACAAATACCGGGTAAAATATTTTACGGTTATGTTTATACAAATAATAGAAGCCCATTATTGAAAAGATCATTACAGGAGTATATAGCAACCACCCTTTCCTGAAACTAAAAAGCACCTTAAATGTATAAGGCCCCAAAAATTCAAAACCTTCGCCCGGATTTGAGTAACTATAATAAAAGAAGTTTCCTGTATATAATTTCCAATATATAAGTTGAGGCAAAACAGCAACCAAAACAGCAAAACAAAATACAACAACCTGTTTTCTGTTTTTCTTAAGTAATTGCACTTTTTTTTGGTAAGAGGCAATGCCTTTTATACCCCATAAAGCTGGTATCAAAAAACATACTATTTCAGATGGCCGTGATATTACTGTTAAACCTATTACTAAACCAAGCAATATAGCATGCTTAAGTTTATGGGATTCGTGCCATCTGATTGTAAACCATAATATAATTGCGTATAAAGTGAACAAAAAGTTATGTGGCATTATACCTTCATAAGTAACATGTTCAAAATAATTTGTTCCAAACACAACAATTATTATGAGTAATATCGTTACTTTTTCAGAAAACAATTTTAATAATACTTTACGCAAAAAGAATAATCCAATTATCGTATAGACAAGCCCACCAATAATAATGGAGTATTGATAGGGAAGAGAAAAACCATCAACAGGGTAATCCAGCAATTGTGCTGATATATGCCCAATAAAGAAAAAGGGGGAATATAAAATGGCCAGTCCAACAGGATATTTAATAACCCAATCTCCTGTGGGGCCTATTTGAGCCTGGTAGAAAGTAGAGGTATTGTGATATAGGTTGATTATATTATCAATTACAGAAAAATCCTGAAGCCCGAGGTCATTGTGAATAAAAATTGCAGGCAGATACAGATAATACCCAAAAACATCCCACGATAAAACATTGTCAGGTGTTTGCAAATATCTGAAATGTAATATTAAATATGAAGTGATAATCAGTAAAATAGCCGAAAACAGGTTCTTCATCATCACAAAAAACTTTCGACACCTAACTTATATGAATCCAGTCCAAAGCCACTGATGACACCTTTACAGTTTGGAGCTATCAGCGATATTTTCCGGTATTCTTCACGGGCAAAAATATTTGAAATATGGACTTCAACAACGGGAGCATCAATTGATTTCACGGCATCTGCAATAGACACTGATGTGTGTGTGTAGCCACCTGCATTTAATAAAATACCGTCACAATTAAACCCAACGTTTTGGAGTTTGTTGATAATCTCGCCTTCAACATTGCTCTGAAAATATTCAAGTTCGATGCCCTTATATCTGCTTTTTAGCTTAGCAAAATATTCTTCAAAGGTAATATTACCGTAAATTGCCTTCTCTCTAATCCCCAATAAATTAAGGTTCGGGCCGTTTATAATATGTAGTGTCATGTTAAAGTGTTTGTAAAAATTGCCGGATAAAGGTAAAGATAAAAATATAAAGATAAAGAAAAAAAGATCTGAGATATGAAATTGAAAATTAGCAAAAAATCCGTTAATTCAAAATTGTTGTATTATAATTGTTGAATTGTCATTTTTATTACCTTTATTTGGATATGATAATAACCGACGATTTCAATAAAGCTGTAAAAGATTATTTGTATCTGTTGGAAAACCAATACCCACAAAAAGCGGTTTTGAAGATTATTGGCGATAGATATGCTTTAAATGGAACTCAGCGAACAATTCTTTACAGAGGGATAACTACAAAAAACAATTCACTCAATAGAAAACAGAAACTTGCCGGTATTGCAGAGGTTCTAGGAAGCATTCTACATATCGACACATATAATGTTTTGATAACAATAGGCAATTATCTTAACGGAAATATATTATATATCAGCACAGATTATTTATTGAGAGATGCTTCTGAGATTCATGGAAAGGCCTTTCGTAAAAACCTGATCGACAGAGCACTGGATTTGATTTTTAATTACTTCAAAATTATTAATGTTTCCGGAGTCCGATTTTACATAGACCGTCCGGTTAGCAATAGCGGAAAACTAAATTGTAAAATAAATGAGCTGATACAGAAAAATGGATTAAGCGGGGAATCTAAAACTGTTGATTCACCTGATTATGTTTTAAAGAAACAGTCAAAAGGATATTGTTGTACCTCCGATTCAGCAATTATTGATAATGGATTGAATAAAACCTTCGACTTGGCTCATTTTACACTTAAACACAATTTTAAACCGTCGTTTATTGATTTAACCATTTGACATTGAGGTGTAAGGCTGAAGGCAGACGCTTGTTTCAGGTTTCAAATTTTAAGTTTTAGATTTTTTTACTTTGAGCTTTGAATTTTGAGCTTTGAATTTTGAGTTTTGAATTTTGAGCTTTGAATTTAATACTGGGTGTGAGGCAATGTCATTATGTTAAGCAAAAAAAATCAGATGAAAAAATTGACCCCTGAGAGCTCAGGAAAACCTGAGTAATCTGTGGTAAAAAAAGATGATAAGCCCTGAATAAAACATTGAAATTGAGATATAAAAGTACAGTTTCACGGAATATAATATTTTTGGAATCAAAAATTTTATATATTTGCAATTAAATCAAAAAAGGGGTGCCCCAAATTTTCGGGCTGAGATAATACTCATTGAACCTGCTCCGGATAATGCCGGCGAAGGGAAGTAGAGTAAACTTATTTAGAATGGTTTTCCCTTATTCACCATTCGAAGTTTAATCTAAAAAAAACAAAAATGAAAAAAATCTGTTTTCTGCTCATTGCAATGTCCGTATTGCCATGCCTGAGTTTTGCTCAATTTACAATTGAAGGAAAGGTAACCGACAAAAGTACCGGCAATCCACTTTTGGGAGCACATGTTTTTATTGAAAACACCTTTAAAATAGTTTCTACAGATAATAATGGAAACTACAAGATTACCAGTTTAAAAGGCGGCCAATACACTATAAAAGCAACCTATATCGGGTACTCCTCTATACAAAAGACGATAGAGGTTAAGGCAAATGCTTCGCTGAATTTTGAGATGGAAATCAATCCCATTCTCGAGGATGAGGTGATAATTTCTGCTACCCGTGCTGATGAAAAATCACCTACTACCTATCAGAATATCTCCAAAAGGAAAATTGCGGATATGAATCTCGGGCAGGATATTCCCTTTCTGCTTGCTTTAACTCCGTCCGTTGTAGTTACATCAGATGCTGGAGCAGGTATTGGATATACGGGATTGCGGATCAGGGGTACGGATATTACCAGGATAAATGTAACCATAAATGGTATCCCGTTAAATGATCCGGAATCACAAGGGGTTTATTGGGTTAACCTGCCTGATTTTGCTTCTTCGATCGATAATATTCAGATTCAGCGTGGAGTGGGAACATCAACAAATGGGGCAGCGGCCTTTGGAGCAAGTATTAATATTCAAACTCAAAAAATGAATCCTACGCCGTATTCTGAAATAAACAGTTCGGCAGGGTCATTTAATACTCTGAAAAACAGCCTATCATTTGGAACCGGTTTAATAGATAATAAATGGTCAGTTGATGCCAGATTGTCGAAAATTACCTCCGATGGGTATATCGACAGAGCGTTTTCTGACCTAAAATCTTTTTATATTTCTGGCTCTTATTACGGAAAAAAGAGCCTGTTAAAGCTAAATATTTATTCAGGAAAGGAAAAAACTTACCAGGCCTGGGGCGGAGTGCCAAAAGATTCACTCAATACCAACAGGACATATAATCAATATACATATGAGAATGAAACTGACAATTATCAGCAGGATCATTATCAGTTGTTATTTTCAAAAGAGTTCAGTAAAAGCCTTCATTTTAATGCTTCTCTGTTTTACATCAAAGGGAGAGGTTATTATGAACAATTTAAAGAGGACAGGGATTTACAGGATTATTTGCTTGATCCTGTATATTTGGGAAGTGATACAGTAATGAGCACTGATCTCATACAGCGAAAATGGCTCGATAATAATTTTTATGGCTTTACATATTCACTAACATACAAGAAAAAGAAAACCAATGTTATCATTGGAGGGTCTTGGAATAAATATGATGGTGATCATTTTGGCGACGTAATATGGGCTAAGTATGCAAGTAACGGCAAAATAAATCACAGGTGGTATGAAAACACAGGCTACAAAACCGATTTCAATTTATTTGTAAAGTTGAATTATCAGGTTTTAAAAAGAATAAACTTTTATGGAGATATCCAATATAGAAACATAAATTATGAAATTGATGGTAAACATGATGATTTACGAGACATAACACAGGATCATAAGTTCAATTTTATAAATCCGAAATTAGGTATTTTTTATAATGTAAGAAATAATCAAAATATTTATTTTTCTTGTGCTATTTCTAATCGTGAACCGGGCCGAAATAACTACCGTGATGCTGATAAAAATAATGAACCAAAAAGCGAAAAGCTAACGGATTATGAGCTGGGATATAACTTCCGTGCCCTAAATGTACTGATCAATGCGAATTTCTTTTATATGGATTATAAAGATCAGTTGGTAATAACCGGTGAAATAAATAATGTTGGTGATGCAATAATGACAAACGTAAACGAAAGTTATCGTATGGGTATTGAAATTTCGGCTGCTATTAAACTCCTGACAAATCTTAAATGGGAGCCTAATATTGCTTTTAGCAAAAACAAAATAAAAGATTTTATTGAGTATGTTGATGATTGGGATACCTGGATGCAAATAGAAAACGACCTTGGGGAAACTGACCTCTCTTTCTCGCCCGGTATTGTTGCAGGAAGTTTATTGAGTTATCGGTTGATAAAAGGGTTAAATATTAGCCTGATGACAAAATATGATGGTAAACAATACATTGATAATACCTCAGGTGACGAACGAAGCCTTGATGCATATTTAGTAAATAATATTAGATTTAACTACGTTATCCATACTAAATTATTCAAAGAAATTGGAATTAATTTTCTGATAAACAACGCTTTAAATGAAGAGTACGAATCAAATGCCTGGGTATATAGATACTATACCGGAGGAGAGTATTATGTGATGGATGGATACTACCCACAAGCAGGAAGAAATTTTTTACTTGGTATTATTATTAAATTATAAATAATTTTATATATTTGACTGGTTTTTTGTCAATTGTATTGATGAAAAATAATCATTCCAAAATAAACCAAAATTTATGAAATCAAAACTTTTTGCAGCGGTTTTGTTAGGTTCATTTATTATACTTGCCTCTTTTATATTTATCGGTAGAGGCTCAGATAAGGTTCCATATATAATCCCTTTACAGGGAGATCAAATTGTAAAAGAATTGGCCTCAAATGAGTCATTTGAGATGTTAACTAAAAACATCGACAATCCGGATTTTTCGGTAATAGATTTACGATCAAAAAACGAATTTAAGAAGGAAAGAATTTTTAATGCCTTTGTGATAAATTTTCATACCAAAAGTTTTAAAGAGGAGATATTAAGTCTGGATAAAAACAAAACCTATCTAATATATTGCAAGACCGGAAGATATGCGAAAATCACAAGTGAAATAATGAAGGAAAACGGCTTCCTCCGTGTATACAATATACAGGGAGGTATCGATTTATGGAAAAAATTAGGATATTCTATCATTAAAGGGTAGATTTATTATCGTATTATCAAATTTATTACCTTCCATTTCATTAGACTAACAATTTACAAACAAATCCATCATTCACTTACTCTATCATTACCAGAAATAGCAGATCATATTTTTGAGACAGGTTCCTGCCGGATTTTTTTTATCTTTGCTGCGTTGAAATTGTTGACAGTAAAATTAGTTGGTATTAAGAATGTCGAATAATATAGAAATAAAAAACAAGAAAGCATCATATAAGTATTTCCTGCTCGAGGAATTTATTGCTGGAATACAACTCACCGGAACTGAAATTAAATCTATCAGATCAGGAAAGGTCAGCTTGACAGATGCTTTTTGTGCATTTACCGAAGGCGAACTTTTTGTAAAGAATATTTACATTGCCGAATACACGCTTGGAACACACTATAATCATGAAGCTAAACGTGACAGGAAATTATTACTAACAAAACGTGAACTGAAAAAGATTGCCAATAAAGTTACGGAGAAGGGTTTTACAATTGTTCCAACACTTTTGTTTATTAATAATAAGGGTTATGCAAAACTTAACATTGCTATTGCAAAAGGTAAACATTTCTATGATAAACGCGATACACTGAAGAAAAAGGATGTTCAGCGTGAAATTGACAGGAATAAAAATAATTAATATCTCTCTATTTCAAATTCTTTAGCATAATGCACAGTTCCTGTTATTCCCGCAAGTCCATTTTCTTCAAGTTCGATTCCCATAAAAACATTTGCAGGTACGTCGAAAGGTGCTTTAATTTTCCATTTTTCTGTAGGTATAAATCCGAACTTTGGATAATATTTTTCGTGACCTAATACAATGACAGTTTTATGGCCAAGTTCTTTTGCTTTTTTAAGTCCGTAACGAATGAGCTTCCCTCCTATACCCATTTTTTGCAAGTCATGTCTGACAGCCATTGGGGCCAGGGCCAAACTATCAAATTCGTTAATGTTGTCATCTTTGATTTTTATTTTTGTAAATAGTATGTGTCCTACTACTTTATTATCAATTGTAGCAACTACCGAATAACTACTTAATAACTATAACAAGCCGAAGATCCGACTTGTTGGTCAACCCATAAAAAACTACCCTTTATAAAACTCCAACAGCGATCCAAAATAGTTTTGATCCCAGCCCCCAATAATATTTTCATAATCATCATCAGGAATATTTGTCTGTTTCAGCTCTACCGAAGCACCTCTTTTATGAGGATGAATGGTAATTGTTACAATGGATTTTTCTTTCTGCTCTCCAAAGTACCATTCTTGTACAATTTTCTTTCCTGTTTCAAATTCAAGACTTTTTCCCACAATAGATCCATCCCATAACGAAAATTCAGAACCGGGGTTGGTCGACATTTCCGCTTTTTCACCAGACCAGAGCTGAATGGTGAGTGGATGAGTCAACGCATTGAAAATATCCTCCGGAGATGAAGGAATAATATAATATTTTTTGAAATCTTTCATACCTGTTTTGATTAATTATTTGGCATACCCAATTAAATGATAAAGCTAATGTTATATTTCATTGCTATTTTCTCTCAATTTCTCGCTTCTTCATTATTCATACTTCAATGCATAAACCGGGCTGCTACCTGCAGCTTTCATAGCCTGAAAAATAATAGCAAGCCATCCAATAATTAGTGCTGCTACAGTAGCAATCAAGTAATCGAAGGGATTAAACCCTACATGATTGACGAATGATTGTTTCCAATAATTTGTACTATAGTATGCTAATGGCCAGGCAATTATGGTAGAGAAAAATATCAATTTCACTACCTCTTTTGAAAGTAATAGAACTATAGATGATGTACTTGCACCAAGGACTTTTCGTATTCCAATCTCCTTTGTTCTTATTGCTGCCGTATACGATATAAGCCCTAGTAAACCTAAACAGGCTATGAATATGCCGAGAATTGCGAAAAGTCCTAAGATTTGGCCAGTTTTAGCTTCAGTTTTATACAGGTTATTATAATCCTCATCAAAGAAAAAATACTGAAATGGTTGTTTTGATGTAAAATTGCCCCATTTACTTTCAATAAACATAATCGTTTTCTGTATATTCTTAGTATTCAATCGTATAGAAAGATATCCTTCTCTATTCTTTTGCATGATTGTTAAGCACGCCGGTTCGATTTTTTTATGCAATGATTCTATATTGTAATCTTTTAAAACGCCAATGATTGGCCTCTTAGTAAATCCTTTATCACTGGGCTGTAATATTATTTTTCCTATGGGATCTTTATATCCCAGTACCTTCACAGCTGTTTCATTTATCATAATTGCATTAGAATCGGTTCCATATTTTCTCGAAAAAAATCTGCCATGCCGAAGTTCAAAATCCAACACCTCAGGATATTCGAAGCTTACCCAGTTTTGCATTAACAAATAAGTATTTTTTTCCGGGTCATCTGCTTTCAACATCCCATTATTCGAATAATTGGGCTTCCCAGGAATTGAAGAAGAGTTGGCAACTGAAACAATATTTGGGTTCTTAAGCAGTTCCTTTTTTAGTGTTTCGAGGTGCTGTTGAATAGCATCCGGCCTTCGAACAATCAATAATTGTTCTTTAGTGAATCCCAAATTCGTGGTTTGCATATACTTGGTTTGTTTATATACAACCGATGTGCCAATAATAATTGTGATGGTGATAGTAAACTGAATTACGACGAATACTTTTCGTAACAACCCCGAGCCTCTTTGTAAAGAACCTTTGAGTACATCAACTGGTTTAAATTCTGAGAGTACAAATGCAGGATAAATACCAGCAAGAATCCCAACAATTAAAGTCAGTATAACAAGGAAAATTAGGCCAAAACTACCACCAAATAATCCAACGAACAGTTCCCGCCCGATAAAGGTATAAAAGGCAGGTGTTAACCCAACTTGTTACTTAAATTTCATAACTATTTAAGGATAAGCTGGTAGCATTTGCTTTATTTTTTATTCGGGTACAACAGATTTTTTCATAAAGTAGGGTTGGTATTTTTGGTTTAAT